>Ga0265297_10003662_pt1 | contig 27198 bp, 20 predicted proteins | sample Munlanlwell13791_FD_192502 | JGI IMG/M metagenome (GOLD analysis project Ga0265297, IMG submission 192502) | Leachate microbial communities from a municipal landfill in Southern Ontario, Canada - Leachate well 137-91 | ecosystem: Engineered > Solid waste > Landfill > Unclassified | place...
CAGCTCGTCTTGTGCTACGCCGCGGATGCCCAGGCGGAACTCACGGTGCTGGTGGAGGACCTGGACCTCTGGCCCCAGGACTTCCTCGACTACATAGCCTGTGCCCTGGCCTACGATACGTTCCCCCTCATCGCAGATATGTCCCGGCCCGAGATGCGAGATCAGATCCAACTGCAGATGTGGCGGGCCTCCCGGCTGGCCCTAGCCAACGGGGACCTCGAGGAGGCCAAGGACGAGCCGCGCCGGTCGAAATACCTGGATGCCAGGAACCCCACGTGAGCATGCTATCGAAGCTGGAATTCGGGTGCGGCGAGATCGCCCCGCAGTACCAGGCCCGGGTGGACACCGCCCTGGCCCGGTCGGGCCTGAAGACGTGCCGAAACATGATCTTCACCAAGGCCCATGGGTTCCAGAATCGCCCCGGGACCGAGCGGATCGGCGACGCCCCCTGCGACAACACGGCCCTCGGCGTGGCCCGAACGAACACCCTCATCCCCTTCCGAGTCACCCCCACCCTCGACTACCTGCTGGAACTTGGGAATAAGACCGCCCGCGTCATCGTGGACGGGAAGTACGTCCGGGACCTTTCCCTGTCGATCATGGCCATAGGAACGTATCAGCCCACCATCGTGGTGGGACCTTCCGGGACCATCGCCACCGAGAACCGGCAGTGGAAGATCACCTGCTCGACCGACGTGGAGGCCGCTGGATTCGCGGAAGGGGACCTCGTCCATATCGAGATGTACATGGGCCCCGACGTGGCCATGGGCCTGGACGGCCGGTGGGTGAAGGTGGCCAGCGTGGACGGGACCTACCTGTACGTGGAGCCGGGGGAAGGGTTTTCCCCAACCGCGGACATCGTGTCGACCGACGCCCGCGGGTCGGCCCAGCGGATCTACCAGTTCGACACGCCCTGGGCCGATACCGAACTGGACGACCTGCAGTACAGCCAGCCCGACGAACCGGGCGACACCATGTGGTTTACGAACGGCAGCCAGGGCCTTTACAAACTCACCCGGTACCTGGACACATCGTGGAGCGCGATCCCCCAGCCCATCGAGCCCACCGCCCAGACCCCCATCAACCTGACCTTTGTGGGCGGGCCCGCGGCGGGAGTGGCCAAGCGATACGTGGTCACGAGCGTGGACAAGGACCTCGTGGAGTCCCTTCCCCAGGAGGATGCCGCCATCATCGGAGTGGCGACAGCCCCCACCGCGTCGACGCCCGTGGAGCTGGTCTGGGAGGCGGTGACGGGCGCCAAGTTCTATAACATCTACGCCTCGATGCAGGGGCGCGAGTTCGGCCTGATCGGCCGGTGCGACGGGGTATCAGGGTTCAAGGACGACGGGGTGGATCCCGACGTTACCCAGACGCCGCCCCGCGAAAACGACCCCTTCACGACCACCACCAAGGAACTGAAGAGCCTGGGCGGGTTCGACCCGTCGCCCGTGGGCGCCACGTGCATGGCCAGATCCCCGGACGGGCTTTCCGTGGCCTTCGGGTGCGACAGCGCCCCCTACCTGTACTTCTTCCACCGCCTGACCCTCGACAGCCCGTGGAAAAACGTGGTGGTCGACACCACCATGCCCTACCTGTTCTACGCGCAGACCGAGGGGAACAACATCGAGGCGAACGGGCTTTACTACCTGCGGATGAACGTTCCCCTGAACGGTGCGGTCAAGGACCTCGCGTTCCACCCAGGAGGGAAGTGGCTGGCCATCGCCGGCGACTTCACGGGGGCCCAGATCGCCGACACATGGAGCGCCGACCCCGCATATGCCCTGAAATCGAACGTGGCCGGCAATTATGGCCGCGTTTTCCAGATCAAGCCATCAGCCTCAACCCCCTACGTTTCGGTGGGAAATTGCAACATGTCAGACGCCCCGGTGGTGTCGGCCGCCGAAGCGGCTGGAACGGCATCGGCAATACGGGCCGCCCTGTATGTCGTCTACGTGGCGTATAAGGCGACAGGAACCCCCATCCCTGCGTGGGTTGATAGTTTCCGATACCTGCACACGAACTTCGTGCTGACGGGGACCTGGTATTCGGACGTGAACCTGCATTCGAACTGGAACCTGACCCTGTCGGCCGCGGCCAAGAGCGTGTGCTGGTCTTCGAACGGAAACCACCTGATCTTCGGAAGTGGGGACACCCAGACGGTCAAGATGTACAAGTGGCTGGCGTGCCCCCAGAGCGTGAACGCGAACTACGGGCTTTGGCACTACGCCTGGGTGAACATCGCCTTCGACCCGGGGAACCCCACGGGAACCGTGCAGAAACTGCGGTACGTGCCAAACGCCTCCAAACTGGTGGTCCTGTGCAGTGGAGTGGGGACCTACACGATGAACGTGTACAACAACACGGCCGACGCCTACGAAGCGGTGGCCGGGGAACCCGACACCCAACCCACCGTTCTGCCGAGCCGCCTGGCCTGCCGGCCCCAGGGGGACGTCGTTTCGATGACATCCGAGACCACGCCGTACCTCGAATGGTGGCTGATAGACGAGGATAACGTGACCAAGCAGGTCACGCCCGCGGGCCTGGCCCAGGCCTGTTACAGCAACGCCTGGTCGCCCGATGGGGAGTACCTGGCCGTCTTCCGGGCCGTGGACGGGGATGGGGTGGGGATCACCTTTTTCGAGTACGATTCGGACGCCAAGACGTTGACCGCCTGGACCGAGCAGGATGACATGAGCATCTTCCAATCGGCCATGAAGGATGGTGACTGGACCTCTGACGGAAGCCAGATGATCCTGGTGACGGGGGGGAGCACGGAGATCGGCGGGTATGGGTACACCGAGGTACGGGATTTCCCCAAGGTGATCACCCACGGGCATGGGCGCATGATCCTGGGGAACCTGTCCAAGTCCAAGGCGTCCTTGTACGGATCCGTTGTGAACGACTACGGGAACTTCTCGGATCGCCTGGTGGCCCAGGCCACGGATTCCTTCGGGATCAAGCTGGCGGGGCAGAACTCGGAGATCCGCCGGGCCGTCCTGTTCGGCCACTACCTGGTCGCCCTCTGCACGGGGGCTGAGAACTGCATTGCATGGCCCAACGACGGGGCGATTACGGCCACGGACATCCCTTCGGTGCGCCCCCAGACGCGGTATGGGTCGGGGACCGTGGCGCCCGTGGTTCACGGATCCAGCCTGATCTACGCCTCGGGATCCGACATCCGGGAACTGCGGTATGACCTGAACGTGCAGTCATACGACGGGCCGGCCCTGAACCAATACGCCCGGCACCTGTTCCGTGGGAAGAACATCGTGGCCATGGCCCTGCAGAGGCTACCCGAACCCTGTATCTGGGTGATCCTGGACGACGGGGACGCCCGGTATTTCAAGTATGACCGGGAGGACAACGTCATATTCTGGGGAAGCATCGACACCGATGGCGAGTTCCAGGATGTGGCCGTGGCCCGCAACGGCCTGGTGGATGAGGTCTTCTTCCTGGTGGACCGGACGGTGAACGGACAAGAAGTGCGGTTCACCGAGAAGATGAACGATCGACAGTACGAGACCTTCGAGACGGACGCCGCCTTCCTGGACTGTGCCAAGGTGTACGACGGGCGCAACACCGAAGGCTATTCCGTCACCCTCGCGGACGTGGAGGGGTCATGGGCCGCCGGGAAGATCCTGAAGCTGTCCTGCACCGAGGACGTCTTTTCGAGCGACGATGTCGGTTCCAAGATGGTGTTCGAGTATTCCGGGGGGACCTTCGAAGTGACGATCAGCGCCGTGTTCCAGGCCGGCCACGGATCCACCCTCTTGAACGCCTTCGGGACCTCCACCGTGGCGGCGCCCACGGACCTGCAGGACGCCACGACCACCCTGTGGGAAAAGAGGGTCAAGACCGTATCAGGCTTGGCCTACCTCGAGGGAGAGACGGTGGCAGTATTCGCCGATGGATACGTGGTGAAGTCGCCCCTGAACCCCGACTACACCGAGGACCTCGTCGTGGCCGACGGCCGGGTCGATCTGGACGACTGCTACCTGGTCATCCGCGTGGGCCTGCCCTACCTGTCGGACGTGGAGACCCTGGCCGTGAACGACGTGCAGAACCCCACGATCATGGAGAAGCGCAAGAACATGAACCGGCTGGTTTCCCAGGTGGAGGAATGCCGGGGATTCTGGGTCGGGCACCAGGCGCCAGATAGCAACGCGGCTTCGGACCTCACGGCCGCCCGGTTCCAGAAGACTGCCGGGAAGGACGCCGTCACCCTATTCGACACGCCCGCAAGCGTTGAGGCGGCCGCCGGCGCGATCCAGCCCCACACTGGGGTGACGATCTGCAACCTGTCAGGGGAGTACGAGGACCACGGGCGGGTGTTCATCCGACACACGGACCCCACACCCATTGCCTTCACATCCCTGCACCCGGCCGGTGTGATAGGCTGATTATTTCTTTTTGGGCCACAACGCTTTGTATGCAATAAAGAGTATCCAAATCAAAAACCCAGACCAAAGCAAAAGCTCTGTCCATTTCTCTCCAATGAACCAATAAAGAATTAATTCAACAGTGAACAAGACAACAAAAAACAGAAATATATATGTATTTAGTTCTCTGTTTGATTTATTTACTTCTTTGATTACATTGCCTTTTTCATCTACAAAAACCACCCACTGCTCTGGTATAAACTGTTGTGATTCATCGTTGTATTTTGAACGTGATTCTTCGTAGTGATACTTCTTTCCAAGCATCTTTGGATCTGGTGCCCACATATGTTCTCCTTGGGATGCAGGTAAAACCTACCACTTTCCATCAACTTCTTGAATAGAGAACTTTAGGGGTTTCTTGGTAATGTGAGACGTAAGTATATGACTTGTTCCAGGAGAACACTGTGCTCGGTCTTCTGACAACCATCCTCGGGACGGGCCTTAACGCCTTTTCACAAGCCAAAAGCGCCAAGAACTCCAAGATCATGACCGAAGAGGAGGCCCGTTCCCTCGAGGAGCAGGCCCTGGTCGCCGAGCGGGAGGGCGGCATTGCCCTGGCCCGCGGGAACCGGCAGGCCCTCGAGGCCCTTGGGGGTGGAACCCAGACCCTGCAGGGCCAGACCCTTGCCGGCGTGGGGAGCGGTCTGTCTGGTGATTCAGACATCTTCGGAAACCTCCAGAACGAGACGATGTTCTTGAGCGGATTGGATTCGTTCACGGCCCGCGAGAACGCCCGCGGGATCTACGACGCCGAGATGCAGAGGGCTGGAGGCCTGCGAACTCGCGCCCGCAACGTTCGAGCCCAAGGCCAGCAGTCATACAAGGACGCCATGCTTGGCGCGTATGGAAGCCTGGCCACTGGGGGCATTCAGGCCTTCAGTGAGTTCAAGAACGTCCTTTCACAGCAGAAACAGGCCAAAGCCCTCGCCGGACACAAAAAGATGTTGGCATCCCTTCCGCCTCTCCCGGGGTATTGACGTGCCACGAGCCCCCCGATACCAGCGCCAGGTCGAGCCGGTTGAAGCTGGCTATGTGCCACAGGTGCAGGAAACCGAACCCATCTCCGACCCCCGACAGACCATTGGAGCCATTGCCAAACCCCTCGGTGCCGTTGCGGACATAGTCACGCGCAACGAGAAGGCGGCCGCCGAATCGGCCGCACGCGAGGCATACCAGCTGGCCGACACCGAGATCTCGAACCAGACGGCTGTTCTGTTGGGTGAAGGTCAAAAGATGCTGGGCGCCGACGCCCGCCGGGCCCCCGCGGAAGTGCTGAACAAGTTCAACGAGGTTTCTGGCAAGGTGGCCGAGCGGTACCGCGGGACCCCCGTGGAGGGTGCGATCCAGAGGAGCATCCAGTCGAACCAGAGCACCCTGTTCCGGGCGATGGTGAACCACGCGAACAAGGAAGCCGAGCGAGAGGCCGAGACGAACTACGAGGCCGCCCTGCAGGAGGCGCGGAACGTTGTGAACCTGGCCGCGGACGACCCCACCGAGGTGATGAAGCAGAGGGAAAAGACGACCGCGTTGGTTGGGGACCGTCTGAAGACCCTGGGGATCCCAGCGGTGGGTGAAGACCAGGCCCCAAATGCAGCCCACAAACAGGCCACGACGGAAGCCGTTTCGTCCACGTGGACCTCGGCGGTGGCCGGGGCCTTGGGCAAGCGCCGGCCGGACCTCGCCAAGATGTACGCCGAGGCGGCTGAGAAGAAGGGAGAACTGACCGAAGCCGACCGCCAGCGCATGTCCCGCCTGATGGACCAATACCAGAAGCAGGAAGAAGAGATCAACTACAAGCGGGCCACGGACCTGGTGGACCAGAACCCCGGGATCAACCCCAAGAACCTGGTTCCGAAGAACGTTTGGGAAAGCCTGGACACGAGCGCTCGGGCCGCCCTCGAGACGCGGGCCGAGGCCCCCGGATTTAACAACGGCCGCAAGTGGCTGGACTTCCTGGATCTCACCCCCGAGTCCATGGCCAAGATGAGCCGGGCGGACTTTGAGAAGAACTACTGGATGCACTTCGACCGGGAGCACCGCGGCCGGGCCGAGTCCATGTGGACCCGAGCCACCCAGAAGGGGCCGGCTGCCGCCGGCAAGGACCCCGTTTTGACCAGTTCCCTTACGTTCCGGGAACAGATCGAGAACACCCTGCGTGTGTCGGGCGCCATCCCGGCCAAGAAGAACAGGCCGGCCATGACCGAGAAGGATGTTCGGTACTGGGATGACTTTGAAAACCGTGCGGCCGCGGCCCTCGAGGAGTTCGAGATGAACAAATTGGGAGGCCAACGAAAGGCCACCCAGGATGAGCGCCAGCAGGTTATCGACCGCCTCATGATCCAGAAGGCGATGGTAGGGAAGTCTGGGTTCGACCAGGAAAAACCCATCGAACAACTGACACCCGCAGAGATGGGGAAGGCTTACATTCCCATGAAGAAGATCCCACCGGGGGATGTTGAAAATATAAAAGTTGAATTTAAGAAAAGGTGGGGAAATGAGCCGGATGAACGCGAAATCGAGCACGAATACTTTTTATCTAGGGAAATTAAACATACCCCGCTAGAAAAGATACCACTTTCAGAAATTGAACCTTTGAGGACGCGTATGACAAAACTCATGGACCACATTCCTGATGACAACGAGTTAGAACGCGCCTACTTCGCCTTGAATACCGGCAACCTGGCTCTGTACCGCAAGATTGTTGGGATCAAGAAATGAACATCGAAGAACTTATGGACCAGGCCGAGGCTGGTGTGGATACGCCAACCGAACCCGTTCCCTCCGAACCTCAATCAACCACCAGAAAAAGCATCATTGAACTGATGGACGAAGCCGAACGCCCCGACCCGGCCGACGTGGGAGTATCCATGTACGCGGGGAAGGACCTCACCCCCGAGATCGCCGGCAGTGTCCTGAAAACATCCCGCCAGAGCGGCCTGGACACGAGCGTCGTTTCGCGCAACCTTCCAGAAGTGCAAAAGCAGGTCGAGTCCCAGAAGGTGGATCCTGACATCCTTGGCCGTGACGCTCCCCTCACGGCCAAGTGGATCGCCGAGGACCCGGTGCGGGCGGCCGCGGCCCGGGATGACCTGGACAACCTGACAGCCGTGGAGAAGGAGCCCGCCCGCGTGGGCGCCATCCGGGAGGTGGTGCAGAACCTGGCTGCCGGGTTCCAACGCGCGAACGCATCGGTTGGCCGCCTGCCGTCACTGTTGTATGGACCTCAGAATCTGGCATTGAGCATGGTGGGTCTTGAAGAGAAGGCCACCATTCCTGCGTGGACCCGGGACAACCCATTCACCCGCTGGGCCGACAAAGAGGCCAAGAAGCTCGAAACCCCCGTCGTCCAAGAGGACTTCAAGAAGGCCTTGGAAACCAAGGACACCAAGCACATCACCCGCTGGCTGGCCAACCAGGTGGCATACAACGCGCCTAATACGGCTGTGGCCATCGCGGCGTACATCATGTCCCGCGGCGCCGGTACGGGGCTGGCGGCGGTTGGAAGCCTTGCCACATCCCAAGCCCAGGAGACGGCCTTGCAGGCGGGTGCAGATCCCGCCACCGCCTTCGCGGACGCCCTGACCCAAGGAACCTTTGAGGCGGCCGGTGAGGCGTACGGATCCTTCGGATTGTTGGGGAAGTGGAGTAACCAGATCGCCAGGACCGTGGGGAAGGACGCGGCCCGGGAGATCCTGAAGGACCTCGGGAAAACACTGTCCCATTCCATCGTGACCGAAGGTGCCAGCGAGGCCGCAACCGATATTGCCCAGGGCGCCACCGACTACTTCTACGGCCTGAACCCAAACTGGACCCCTTCGGAAGCCCTTTGGTCGGCCGCTGGTGCCGGGTTGATCGGGGCCGCTTCGGGCGGGTCGATGATCGCACCGTCAGCCATTGGGATGGGTGTTACCCGCGGGATCCAAGCGCGGCAGGCGACGTCCGCCCGCGAGAGTTTCATGAAGATGGCCGAGGCGGCCGAGAAGTCGGCCCTGCGGGCCCGGGATCCCGAGAGCCACACCGAACTTATGGAACGCCAGTTAGAGGGGACCACCCACGAAACCATCGGGATCCCGGCCAACGAGTTCAAGCGGCTGATGCAGGAAGCCAACCTGGACCCGTACCAGGTGGCCGAGGAGATGGGGGCGCTTCAGTCTCTGAAAGATGCCGACACGCTGGACCCTTCCGGCAAGGCGGCGCCCGACGTTGAGATATCGACAGCCAAGTTCCTGGGCCGGTTCGTGGGCACCCCTGTGTTGAAGTCGGCATCCGACCATGTCCGATGGAACCAGCGCGAGATGACCATGGCCGAGGTGAAGAGGCTGGCCCAGGAGGAGATCAAGAAGACCGAGCAGTTCCGCACCGAGGACGAGGAGATTCTGGACCAGGAGATCCGGGCGCGGGAGGACCAGCTGGCGGCCGCCGGGAGGACCCCCGAGGATATTCAGGCCTCCATGGATCTGTACCGGGCGATGATTAAGACCGAGATGGCGAAGATGGGGCAGACAGCCGCCCAGGTGCTGGACCGCCTGAAGATGACCGTTTCCAGTGAGTATGAGACCCTGAACGAGAAGATCGAGCGCAAGCGGCCCGCCCAGGAAGTGGACCGTGCGACATGGGAAGCGGCGACGCCCCAGGAGCGCCTGGCCATGGCGTATATCGCCCCGGTGACGGGGACGCTGAATGCCGCAGCATTCCGCGAGATAAACAAAAAACCACCCGCCGACAGGCCCCTGGTGGCCCACGTTTCGGTGCCCGGGGTGAAGTACGTGAACGACATGCCTGGCCGAGGGCACGAAGCCGGGGATGATCTGTACCGGTACGCCGCGAACGCGTTGAGGGAACAGGTGCCTGACGTGGCCTTCGACGCCGGGGACTTTGTATTCCACGTGGCCAACCAGGCGGAACTGGACCGGGTCCTGACGGCCGCGAACGCCTCGCTGCCCGAGACGATGCGCTTGGGGAACAAGACCGTGACCGGCCGGGCCGCCTTCCAGATGACCGGCGCCGTGGCCGAGAAGCCGGGGGAGGCCGCCCGGGCCCATGGTGAGATCAAGAAGCGCCTCGAGCAGGAGGGCCGTCGAGCCCCGCGGGGCCAGGCCCCCATCGGGTTTGCTGAGACTAAGGAAAAAGCCCCCGCCGCGCCCAGAAAAGCCAGCGCAGTTCCGAAGGACCTGGCCGCGCAGTACACGAAGATGTCGCCCGACATCGCCCACTTCGCCACCACCCACGACCATCTGACAGGGCTGTTGAATTACGACGCCTACCTGCGGTTGCGTGATCAATACCAGGCGAAGGTGTCGCTGGACCTCAACCTGTTCGACCAGATCAATCAGAAATATGGCAGGCCTGTCGGAGATGATGCACTGATCCACTTTTCAAAAGCCATAAACAGACTGGCCAGTGATCTCAACCAGGAGGACGCACCGGAAATCGTTTTATTCCGGAAGTCGGGTGACGAGTTCTTGGCACTGTGTGACGACCCCGAGCTCGTGAAAAGCTTTCTTTTCTCCGTTGAGGAAAACCTGAGGTATAATTTATTCAGGGCGAAGGACGATGAAGTTCAGCTTTCTTTCTCCGCCGGCATAGGAGGCAACGATGGGACTGCTGAACGCGCTCTCAAAGATGCTAAGCACCAAGCCTGGACCGGAAGAAAAGCCAAAGGAATCAGTGGACTGGTCGAAGTTGAAGTTCGGGGATCCCGATCCGCAACCCAACCGAGTCCGGAGCAGGCTGGAGATGTCGGACAAGGAAGCGGCGAAATTGCCACCGTTCGACCGGAAGAACGCGGTGTGCGTCGATACGTTCTTGGGGATAGTGTTGTATCGTCTCGATTCCAGCCCGGAAGAGAAACAAGCGGCTATGGACCGGGCGTCCAAGATGTATCCCGGGGGGAACATGGCGCGGTTCTACATCGAACGCGCACGGCGAAGGATGCAGGGGCTGCCTTTAACGCCAGCCCCATCGGGTTTCTCCGAAAAGCCGGACTCAAACTCCTAATCGAAAAACCGAAGAATCTTATCGAGGGCAGATACTCGCGCACACTGGCGGACCACAAGGCCGCCGTGAAGTTCGCGCGTAGCATCGGCGTGCCCGTGGCCGAGAAGCCGGGGCCCGGGGTGATCCGGACCTCGCAGGCCGTCGAGCTTCTCTACCAAGCGTGGACCGAAGGTGGTCTCCACGACGACCCGTTCTTCACCTACCTCAAGGAAAACAGCGGAGGCCTGCCGCAGGACGCAGCCTTCGACGACTTCATGGCCTACCTCGAACGCTTCCGCAGTGGACCTCGCGGGACGGCCACCGAGTACATCGAAGCCGGCCACGCCGACGGGAACCTGGCACAGAAACTGGGTGGGCACAAGAACCTGATGCAACAGTCGGCCCAAGCCAGCGAGGATGAGGGTCCCAGACTGTCGACCATCCACAATCTGTCTGAGGAAAACATAAAATACGCCGAACGTTCTGGTGGACTTCCCGTTCCCTCTATCGCCGTAGTTCCCCAGGGCCAGGCGATGACGAACATGGGGGAGATCACGCTGATCGGTGACAGAAGCCTGGCGGATCCCGCCAATGTGCCGGTCTATGATTCCGACGCCTACTCACCAACCTACCCGGAACCCGAATACCACAAGGTGCGCCAGTCGGTTGCCGAAAAGGTTCTAGCGGAATTTCAGACCATTGCCCGGGAGTTCGAAGACCACAGTTCGATTAGAGGCATACAACAAGATGCCGTTGAGCACGGTCGGGCTCAATCTGCCATGTCCAAAGCACTGGGCAGCGATACCATCAAAGTGAAATTCCTACGAGATATTGGAATTAACATTAACCCGATTATGCAGAAGAAAAAGCCATATGCTGTATTTTCACACGCACCAGCATGGCGCAAGTTCGTCTCGGATCTTGGTGATAATAGTGATATCTCGTACGACGACGACGTGATGATGAAACGAGCTGGGCACGCCATCAAAGAGGCTCTTATTGAAAAATCCAAGAGGAAATATCCAGAACTCAGCCAAGAGGATCGCGACGATCTAATAATCGAGCCCGCCATTAAAATGTATTTGGACGAAGACGGTGAGAGAGCGACTTATGGCAGACTTCATCGTATGATTGCCAGTGCCCGTGAGTATGGGCAGACCGAAGTTAGTACACATAAAACATGGTTGGCTATCAACCGAGCCATGAAGGGACACGAGGTAGAGTTTCAGTCGTGGGTTGAATCCAAAATAATGCCCATGTTCGGGGAACCCTTTCTCACCATCGGGCGAAAGCATTACCCCTACAACCTCGAAAATATAGCCGAGGCCATGAAGGGAAGCGTAAAAGCCACCCAGGATACGATTGTATTTGGTGAAGGAAAGGCTCGAGCCGCGGCCGCTCACAAGATTACAAGCATCACCGAGATGAGAAACCGAGCCGCATGGCAGATCAAGCCCGAGGAGTCCATCACCAAGGACCGAGAGATCGCCAAGAAACTGATGGAGGAGTACCGCGGAGAGGCCATTAAGTATTACCGCGGCATGGTATCTCTTTCTTACGGAACATCCATTGATACCTTCGCGGCCCTTGATGAATCAATGCGGGTTTTATCGAAGTGGGCCACCGGTTCTAGAACCCCAGAACGTCTCCGAAGCCTTCTGAACGCCGGATACTTCGATACGGCCAAGATGCCCAACAGTGTGATCAAGCTGGGTGTTCGAGCTGGCACCGCGATGATGGAAGCGTCCGTCCCGTACTTCGAAGCCAAACCACAACGCATCGTGCGGTTGGAAGAATTCAAAGGCGCCGTCATCCCCGACAATGCATCTGACGAGACGCGCCAGATTCTCGAGAAGAACAACATCCCCTATAAGACCTATAAGCACAAAAACCCAGAAGCTCGTCTTTCGGCCGTGAACCGATTCCGCGACGATCTTCAACGCAGGGGTCTCGATGTGTACTTTCAATCCGCCGCCAAGAAGGGCGATGACCCGTGGATGAAACGACCGCGGGCGATGACGGAGTTCTTGGGGTACGAGACCCGGGTGATTCTGACCAAGGGGGCGGACCAGTCTTCGATGCCACACGAACTGATGCACGTGTGGATGAACCAGGTGGTGGCCTCGGACTTCGAGACCTTGAAGGGGATGGACCCCGCCACCATTTCACCGCTTCAGAAGCGGTACCTGGGCGACTGCGAGACGATCCTGCAGTGGGTGGGGGCCAAGAGCTTCCGAGAGATGAACACCAAGCAGCAAGAGGCCCTGGCCCACGCCTGGGAGAAGTACCTGGGCGAGGGGAAGGCACCCAACGCCTCGTTGAAGCGTGCGTTCGACGCATTCAAGAACTGGATCGTGCAGATATACCAATCCCTGAACGCCAAGTATTTCTCGGCCCCCACGGGCAAGAACCTGGACGACACGCTGCGGGCCGTCTTCGGGCGGATCCTGGAGGTGGACGCGCAGGTGTCGCAGGCCGAGGAGGCCCGGACGGGCCTGCAGGGGCCCTTGTTCACGGACCCTGCGGCGGCCGGGATGAGCCCCGAGAAGGCGGCGAAGTACAACGACCTGAAGAACGCCGGCCACACGGGCGCGGCCGACGAGGTGGCCAAGGCGGAGGCCGCCCGGGTAGCGGAGCGCAACAACCCGAAGTGGCAGGAGATCCGCAAGCGCCTGACCGAGGAAGCCAAGGCGGAGGTGGACCAGGACCCCGTGTATATGGCCATCAATGGCATGCGGGAGAAGAACATCCGCATCGACGCCCGGATGATCCCCGAGGACATGCGCGATTCGATGCCGACCGGGACCGTGGCGGACGAAGGCGGGGTGATCCCCGAGGCCATCGCGGACGCCTTCGATTTCGCGTCTGGACAGGAAGTGCTCGAACGCCTGGCCGACGCCCTGCCCGAGGAGCAGGTGGTGGCGGACCTTGTGAACGAGCGGTTGAAGGAGTTGGACCCAGACCTCTTCGGAGAGCCCGTGGATGTCGCCCCGGCCATGAATGCCATTCACCGCAACGTGGCGACCGAGAAACGTCTGTGGATGGAGCTGGAGCACCTGACGAGCCCGGACCTGACGCGGGAGGGAGGGGCCTTGAAGCCGCCCGCCGAGAACTACACGCCCCCGCCCCCAGCCCGAAGGCTGGGCGTCGAAACAGCGGATGACGCCGAGTCCATGACACGGAGCGAGGAAGAGAGACTTCTGGCGCCCGGGACTATGAAACTTCCGAGCGAGGCGCAGCTGAAAGACCAGGTGAAACGGATCATCGGAAGATACAAGATCCGGTACCTGAACCCCGAGCGATTCCTGAAAGTCGAATCGTACGCCGCAGGGGAGGCCGGCCGCCTGACGGCCCTGGGTGACAAGCCGGGCGCGTACCGAGCGAAGTTGACCGAACTATTGAACCATCTCTGCTACCGCGAAGTGCTGGATGCCCAGGAGCGGATGCGAGAGGGCTTGGTCCTTTTCAACCAGTTCCGCGGATCCGACAAGACCCTGACGAAGACCCGTGACATTGCGTACCTGAACGCCGGCCGGGCCATCCTGTCCACATACGGGTACGGCCCCGAGACGGCATTGACGGCCGCCGAGTACCTGCGCCCCGTCAAGGAATACGACCCGGACCCCGAGGTGTACAACCACATGGTTTCCCTCGTGGAGGATGCCACGGCCAACGCCATGCCCTGGAAGAAGATGACGGTGGACCGTTTCGACGACCTGGTGCGGGCGGTGGGCGCCATGTGGGCCCAGGCCCGCGAGGTGCGCCAGATCGAGGTGAAGGGCGTCAAACACGACATGGCCAAGGTGACGGATGAACTGAGCACGGCCATCCAGATCATCACCAAGCCGGACACCAAACCGTACGTCGAAACACCCGGTAAGTGGGAAACATTTAAAACTGGACTTCTTGGTTTGGCCGCCTCGTTGCGCCGCATGGAGTCGTGGTGTGAGGAGGTAGACCAAGGCGAATACGGACCCTTCGACCGGTACGCGTTCCGCCAGATCAAGACGGACAGCGAGGCATACCGCGGCGAGAAGGCAAAGCTGGAAAAGGCCATCCTGGCCATCTTCAAGACGATACCAGACGCCTTCATCGAAAAGCCCATTGAGGCCCATGAACTGTTGAACCCCGAAAGCAAGTTTCAACGGTTCCGGTCGAAGGCCGAACTGCTGGGGTCCCTGCTCCACACCGGAAACAAGAGCAACCTACAGAAACTGTTGCGGGGGTACGGATGGGCCCAGTACCGGGCCGACGGCGAGTTGGACACGACGAACTGGGACCTGTTCATCAAGCGGTGCTGGGCCGAGAAGATACTAACCGAGGACGACTACAAGGCCGTACAGGCCATTTGGGATCTCTTCGAGGCGCTGAAGCCAGCCGCCCAGCGGGCCCACAAGGCCATCTACGGCTACTACTTCAATGAGATCACGGCCGAACCCGTGAACACCCAGTGGGGCCAGTTCCGCGGAGGGTACGTCCCGGCCATCGTAGACAGCCGCGTGGATGCCACCGCCTCGTCACGCGCCGAAAAGTCAGCGGCCGAGTCGACCAACAATTCGTACATGTTCCCGACGGCGGGGACCCACGGTTTCACCAAGAGCCGCATCGAGGCCTACGCAGCCCCCTTAGTGATCGACCTGAACCTGTTCAGAAAGGCCCTGGACAAGCAGCTGAAGTTCAGCCATATCGTGCCCCACGCCCGCGAGGTTTCGCGCCTGTTCTGGCAAAAGGGTTTCCGGGCCGTGATGGACAAATACGACCCCGCCATCGTGAGCGACATGATCATTCCCTGGCTGAACCGGGCGGCCCACCAGCGGAATGAGGAAAGCGAACCCGGGAAGGGAGCTAAGCTAATCGAGCGGGCATCCCACTACATTCGAACCTCCGTTGGGGCCAACATCATGTTCGGCCACGTCATCAACACCCTTCAGAATATCGGAAACTTGGCGGCCGTCACGGAAGTTGGAGGAAAGCATCTGGTGAAGGGGTTGTGGACCTATATCACCCACCCCAACGATACAGCCCAGGAGGTGTGCCGGCTGAGCCAATACATGGCGAACAAGATGGACACCGACATCCCCAAAGTGACAAGGGCTATCGAGCACATCACCGAGCCCGGCGTGTTGAAGGACGCCCAGCGATGGGCCAAAGCAAACGTGTATCTGCTTCAGGGCCTGACCCAGAACGTCATGGACTACGCAACTTGGTGGGGCGCCTACGAGAAGTCCATGGAAGTGACGAACGGGGACCTCGAGGAATCTGTGGCCCGTGCCGACAAAGCGGTTCGCATGACCCAGGGTGCGTTTGCCCCGGAGGACCTCAGCAGTATGGAGACCGGAAGGCCCATATACCGACTGTTCACCATGTTCACCGGTTGGTTCAACATGCAACTCAACCTGATCAAGACCAAGGGAACCCGGGCGATTCGAGAGGGCGACAATGCCATGGGCTTGTCAGTCATTTTCTGGACCTGGTTGGCGACCGCCTACGTGAGCAAGGCTATTAGTCTGGCGTTTTCGGGCCGCGTGTTCGACTGGGGGGACGACGACGATTACCTCGAGGACATACTGTGCTTCATGTTCCTGACCCCCTTCGAGCACTTGGGCGCCATGGTTCCGGTGTTAGGACCAACGGCAGTTGGTATGATCCGCCGTAGCCTGGCCGTGGCCGGGTTTGCTGTTGACAGTTCGACGTACGACGAGCGCGTTTCCCTTTCACCGGCACTGAGCCTTGCCGAAGCTGGAATACGACTTTCTTACAATTTGGCAAAAGGTTCAGAAGCGAACAAAAAAATGCTGATCAAGGACGTATTGACCCTGACCGGGACCGCCACCAAGTTGCCCCTGGCCCCCCTCGGAAAGCCCATCGGATACGCCATCGATGTGGCCACCGGAAAGAAAACACCACGCGGAGAGAACGTGGCGGCCCAGTCGGCCGACTATTTGCGGGGTTTGGCCACCGGCAGATGATGAAAGTTGAATAGAGCGAAAACTAGAAATTCGGTATTGTCGCATTGAGAGGATGTCCGCCCGGGCCTCCATAAAGGAGATACCCATGCGCCGCGTCCTCTTGCTGTTGATCATGGCCTTCATTCTTTCCGCCCCCGCGGCGGTCCAGGCCACCACGAGCGACACCCAGACCTCGGGCGTCATCACCGAACACCAGACCCTCATCTTCATCCCGACCGCGCAGATGACGAAGGTTCCGGACCCCACGTACTACAGCGTGTCCATCGTTGGCAAGATCTGGCGTTCGGACCAGTACGCCAGTCCCGACGTGCTCGGCGCCCAGTACGAGACGGTCACGCTGGTCGGAAAGTCCGCCTCCAACTCCGCGACCCTTAAGGCCCGGTCGGGACCATACTGGCACGAGCAAAACAGCATCCGATGGACGTTGCCCGCGGGAACGGCCACGCCCACCTTCACAAAGACCCACACCCCGACGTTCACAACCACTTTGACGAATTCCAACACGTACACGCCCACCAATTCCCCCACGAACACCCCAACCAACACGCCCACCAACAGCCCTACCAATTCGCCAACGAACACGGCCACGAAAACACCGACCGATTCACCCACCAACACCACCACGAACACCCCCACGGAGACCCCGACGGATACACCCACCAGCACGATCACCGATACGCCCTCCGTGACCAACACCTGCACGGATAGCCCCACCGACACGCCTACCAGCACTTGCACGGATAGCCCCACATCGACGCCGACCAGTACGGTCACGGACACGCCGACCGATACGCTGTCGCCCACGCCGACCACCACCGATACGCCCACCTTCATCCCTGGTGCGGTCGGACGCCTCGACTCGGTGGGGAACCACTACGGATCTGGGGTGACGCTTTCCGACGCCGGCATCATGTCCTTCCCGACAAACGGCGGAATCAAGGCCATCACCGGGGCGGTGAATCTGCTTACCTACGACGGCACTTACAAGTACCTGGGTGGTTCGTCAGATGTGGCGCCCCTCTTGTCGATGGGAACCAGCGAAATCAATTTCTACAACTACCAGTCGCCCCAGTCCCAGGTTGCCGTTGGTGCCAAGTTCTCCCTCTACGGACGCATGGAGATCGACGCCGATGGTGGGACGAGATACCGCATCGCCGACATCGACGGATACCTGGACACCGACACGGCGTGGTGGATCGTGGACAAGAGCAACACCGAGTACGCGCGATTCAAAGCCGGACAGTACGCCGAATACACGGGCCTCATGCTTTCCAACAACGCCAAGATCATGGGCGTCCCGACACCGTCGACCCCCACCGACGCCGCCAACAAGACCTACGTGGACGCCGTTCCCACGGCCGTCGTGGCCAGGACGGGCACCAACCAGCCCACGCCGGCACCCCGGTTTGTGGGTGACATCTATATCGACACCACCGCGCCGGTGACGGTCTACGTTGGGGTCAGCCTGACCCCAGTTTCCGGTTGGCTGCAGATCAAGCCGTAACAGATAGCCGTATCACGAGGACATCGCCCGGGGTTCTCCAGCAAAAGGAGAGCCAATCGTGAAAAAGACCATCCTTCTTACCATGCTGATCCTGGCCTGCTCGGCCCGCATCTGGGCCTCGCCTTCCTCGGCCGCGGAGATCAAGAACGTCGAGAACGCCTTGCACACGCCCATCGTCAGTTACTACCCTCACGTCTGGAGCCACGACGCATCAATTCCCACACCCACCCCCACTTACACCAACACCGTGACGCCCACGGGGACGTGGAATACGTGGACCCCCACGGCTACCACGACCAACACCCCCACGTTCACGAGCACCAACACCTTCGTGCAGATGGTGGAGGAGAAGAACACACCCATCCCGCAGTTCACACATCCACCCGGCTACACCCCTAACGCCACGGCGGTCATCGGGGTGAATGCTTGGACGATTGAGTCTTCGACCGTTGAGACACGCGAGGTTGCCAGGGCCACGGCCGAAGCGTATGGAGCCGCAAAAGCCGACGGTAGCATGGCAAACATTGCGGCCGGAAGAATCCCTGAGGTTAACGACACACTCGCAGCCGATGAATACGGGTACCGCGTCGAAGCCGAACTTCGAAAGTACAACGCGGCGACCAGTATCTTTGCGCCGGTTGGCCCGCTGAACCCACTGGACGTTTACATCATCACCCCCACCGCAACCGTCACGTCGACCGGCACGATCAACACACCAACCGTAACGTCAACAAATACGGCGGCATCGGTAAATCCGCTATACCCGAACTCGATTTCAGGAAACCTGAATCCTTCGGGGACGGCGACCGTTGTGCCGCTTGGAATGTATCCGGTTACGACACCGGGGACGGGAAACGTTGTTCCGGTCGGGGCCCTAAATGCTGCGGGGGCCCTCAAAGGATTGAACATAAGCGATTCGGGGCAATTAAACACGTATTCGAGAATACAAGACGGAAGCGGGAATAACGTTTCCTCATCAGCGGTTACAAACCTGACGTTGGGACTTGGGACGGCACGCGGGTTACAGGTTTTGGGCGATATGCGCCTTCAGGACGGCACGAATTCAAAAGCCGTCGCTGCCGACAACCCGGTTCCTTCCACCCTGTATCAGGCTTTGACGCCGGTTGCAACCTACAACCCGCTTTATTCACAAGACACCACGACAAACGCCTCTGTCCGGGCGGTTGAGACGGCGGTTTATAATGTGATCGGTAAACTGGTTTTGACTCCGGCTATCGCGGTTAATTCGTGGTCCACTAATAGCGTTCGATTGAAAGACCAAACAGGTGATATTAGCGGGGGGGCTGTAACGACCATATATGCGGCCCCCTCCGATAGTCGCGGATTATATATGATCATAAAATCGGCTTTCCTTCGTGGTGTGTCCCTGATTTCCGTCACGGAGGATGAACCCTTGCCGGTTGGGGGTCGGGCCGTAACCCAATATGCAACCCCGGTCCCTCATGGAACAAACCGCCGGGCCGTCCTTGACACCTACGGACGGGCGATTATCGCCCCTTGTGGCCCCCGCGAATCCCTCACGCACTTTTATGGGGAAGCGGCAGGAACGACACCCCTCACGATCCATGTCGGAGGTGACAACCTGTACCATGACGTCTGTCAAATGTGGCTGACGAATCAGGGAACCGGTGACGGGGAAGTGTACCTTTCCTTCGGCGGCACAAATTACTATAGCTTCTACATGACCGGGGTTGACGCTAACCATTCCTCGGTTCAAGTCGGCCCCATTGAAGCCGAATCCCTCACAAAGACCGGGAATATCGTGATCACCGGGGCGGCATCCATGACAATCCATGTCGGCACAAAGATTCAAACGCACCCATGAAAACAATCCTTTTCGCCCTCGCCCTGCTAATCGCGGCTCCCGCTTGGGCCGAGGACGGACTGAGTAAATTCCAAAAGGACGCGATCCTTCATTACAGCTTCAACTACATGAGCGCGAACGTGGCGACCTCGATCGTGAAACGCCCTAAACAATCGCGCTGGTTTTACCTTTCCTTCGGCCTCACCTACGCCCTGATCGTTCCTTCCATGATCGAGGGAACGCACGAAAAATGGGAATGGAACGAATGGACAGCCGGAGTCCTTGGTGGTGTCACGGGCACGCTGATTCGCTTTTGACGTTGAGCAGTAAAACTCTAGGAGGATGTACATGAAACGCTTTTTCCTTTCGCTGTTCCTGCTGTCGTTCGTGGTCGTTCTGGTGACGTTGCTGACCCCCACCCTGCTGTTGGCCGCCCCCCTGAGCGTGACAGTGGATTCGGCGACGTACGCCGGCCTCATCACCCTCGTCTGCCTGCTTCTGACCCAGCTCTGGAAGTCGGTAATCGCCCCGAAACTGGATCTGAGTTCCAAGACGGCCCCGTGGATTTCCATGGTGCTCGGCATCGTCGGAGCCCTGATCGCCGGCCTGGTGGATGGCAACGCGCTGATGACGGTTCTTTCCGGCATCGCCTGCGGCGGGACGGCCTCATACACCTTCAACCTGATCAAGTCGGTGGGTGCCCTGTTGAAGTACCTGGGCGTGACCCAGAAACAGTAAGGAGCCGCCGTGTCCCCCGACCAATCCGTATCCGACCCGAGCTTGTGGATCCGACTCTGGACCAGCCTTTTGGCCATCGTTGCGTCAATCGGCAGTTTCCTGCTTCTTTTTCCCACCAAGGGCAGCATGAACGAAAAGTTCAAGGCCTGTCGTGCGGAGGAGGAAAGATACCGCGAGGGCGTGGATATCCAGATGAAGGCCTTCCGGCAGGAACTGGTCGGGGTGGCCGAAAGGTCAGAGACGGCCGTTCGGAAAGTAACGGAAGCGGCCGAGCGCATTGAAACGAAGATGGAAGAGGGTTTCCGCCACACCCACGAACGGATCGACGCGAGACTGAATGGCGGGTGAAGCCATGGCCCTCGACTTTGCCCGCCTCAAGCGCCGCAACCACGCCATTCGTGATGTTCACCGCAAGGCCATCCAGTACATCTACGACCACTGCAAATCAACCGTGCCCGATGAGTGGACCCGGGAGTATGTCGATTCGGCCGTGAACATCCTGAGGCCTGCCCAGATCCCGTTGTCGCCCGCCATGGCCCAAGGCCTCCTCGAGAGCGGTTGGGGGGCCCAGAACATCCTTTTCGGGATCAAGGCCCGGAACATCGACGTGGCCAACGGGAAAGCCGAGAAGCGCTGGACCAGGGAATACATCGACGGGAAGTGGATCCGCACCGAGGCCATCTTCTTCCGAGACCATTCCATGCGCGGGGAATTCGAACAGTACCTCGACCTGGTGCGCCGGGTCCACCCCAACTTCGCAGAGAACTACCCCGCCAAAGGGGAAGAATACCTGGACTATATTTTGCGGGACCCGGGGCATAAGGCATACGCCACCGACCCGAAGTACAAGCAGAAGGTGCTGGCCATCGTGAAGGCGGCCGGCCTGGAGATCTTCGACCGGTTCGAGATGTACGGAAAGAGAGGCTGACATGTTTGACCAACTGAAGAAGGTTTCGGCATGGTGGTGGGTGGGATTGGCCGTGGCCCTAGCGGCCCTGCTGTACTGGAAGTCCCCGTCGTTCAAACAGACCAACGACAATGAAACGGCCGTGGCGGTTGCGGAAGTCGCCCTCGAGCGAGAGCATTACAAAAAAGCCTGGGAGGACCAGGTGGTGAAGAACCAGTTGCACCTGGTGGAGATTTCCAACCTGAAGAAAAAGACCCAGCGCACCGAGATATCCGGTTCGGTCCAGGAGCCGGTCTTTCACGAGGGCCAGCTGGCGTGGCGCACCGTCACCTGGCAGGCTTCGTCCGACGCCTCGATCGAGGAGAGTGTGTACGAGGCCCTGGCCCGGGCGAAAGAGGAAGCCATGTCGTCTGTCGGTGAGGCCGAAGGCAACAGCGAACAGGCCACCTCGTCGCAGACCGTGACCGTGTATGTGAACAAGGACGTCACCGTGAAGCGGCAGACCGTCGCGGACGTGGGTGTCGGCATCGGCACCCAGGGAACCACGTGGGGCCTTTTCGGTTTTCGCGTGAAGGGCCCGCTGGGCGCGTGGAGCGTGGTGGGAATTGACACCAGCCCGAACGTCGAGTTTGAGGCCGGGGCCGCCGGCGTGAAGGCGTCGTTCTGACCTTCGACGCTGTTCGTGGCCACCCGCTTTTCGTTAGACTTTTATAGGCGAATTCATATCTTTATATCCCCAACCGCCCCGGAATACCAATCGAGGCCCAAGCATCCAATAAAGGGCATCCAGACGCAAAAACGACCATAAACCAATATTCACAGATGTTTTCCACCAACCCCCACGATTAATATAAAAATATCTTTATATTTTAATATGTTAGCGGTATCCTTGTTTTGTCGTGAAACCCGCAAGACTGGAGGTTAGAATGTTCAGCGACAAAACATACGCCATACGCCACGGTTCCGGATGCACGGCGTTCTTCGCCGAAGCTGAGCCTGACGACCACGGGTACTTACGAGGCAACGCCGCCGTCGACATGTCCGAGGATCTCGTGATCGAAGTTGAACCGGTTTTTGTGCACGTCAATCAGATCCTTGGCGAGTTGGCCGGCATCAAGTGGCCGGAAGAAGTAACGGCCTAAAAACGATAACTCACGTGCAACCACTCGCGTTTTTGGAGGATAGTTTTGGATAAACGACCGGCGTTGAACGGTGCACCGGACGGGTGTTATGATGCGTCTTCCGCAACCAAGGGAGGCTCGATGCCGAAAAAGGACGACCTAGTTGTCATGTCCCCATTCCCACTTCGCAAGTCGACGAGGGCATGGATGGTGAAACACTTGGCGGACATGCGGCTGAAGTATGGCACGTCCAAAAAGATGTGCGAGGTTCTGGGCTACAAGGATATTCGGAGCCTGATCATCTACTGCGTCGAGCAGTTCAAACTGCGTCATAAATAGCCGCCCGGCCATCTCCAACGCCATTTCGCCGAGAGAGTAGCACGGCAATGGAGGGGGCCATGGTACAACTTTCAGACTGCGCTTTAGCCGAGCCCTACAGTTCGTTCATCGAATCGCGCAAGACGGTGTCGACCCGAACCGACTACCGATACCGCCTCAACCGGTTCGCGCACTGGCTGGTTCTTCAGGGGCTGTCGCCCTTCACCATCACACCCAAACAGCTTTCGGCGTACTTGGCGACGCTGCGCGACGAGAACTGCCCCGTGAGCATCGCGCACCATGCCCACGTTCTGCATTCGTTCTTCAAGTACCTGATCGCAACCGAGCAGATCTACCGTGACCCTTCTTGCATCTTCTCGGAACTGGGTCTTCACCGGCGCCCGCCGGCGCCCAGACCCGTCGATGGAGGGATACGTGAACGGATGGTGCTTTCCCTTCGGTACACGACGGTCCACGAGATTCGTTGTTCTCTCGTGGTGCTGATGGGGTTGTGGGAGGGCCTGCGGATCGGCGAGACGGCTGCCCTGGAGTGGGACAAGATCCACTTCAACACCGACGAGTTCTCGGTGATGGGGAAGGGCCAGAAGATCCGCACCATGCCCATGCACCCGACGGTTCGCGCCGCGTTGTGGAAGTTGCGCGAGATGCAGGCTGACCTGTTTTCCAAGACGCCGAACCGCTACGTGTTCCAGACCACCGGGGCATTCAGCCACCCCTCTCGAGGAACGATGACGCGGTGGTTTATCGAGGCCTGCAGCTGGACCCCGAACCTTCCGCACTTCACGCCCCACGCCTTGCGCCACACATTCGGTACCATGCTGGCCGACGCGGGGCGGAGCGTGTACGAGATTCGGGATCTGATGGGTCATGCCAGCATCTACATGAGCGAGATATACGTGCAGAATACAGCCCAAAAATCCACCCTTGCGTACAAGCAGGCCTTCGGTTTATCCTTGAACGCGCCAGCGAAGCAGGCGAATTCGTGATGGTGCGTAATTGCGTCAAGGGAAAAAATAACTTTCTTTTGGCCCCGTTGTACAGAATTCGGCTTACGGCCTGCTTCCGTCCTAAAAACGGGTGTACAAGGGCTTCGATTCGGGAAGGTTTCCGAGTCGGGGCCCTTTTCTTTTTAAGCCCCAAAACCCTATGCCCGGGGGGGTTGGTGGGATGAGGAAGCCGGATTCACAAAGGACCGTTTGCCATACAGCCGATGAGGCGTTGGCATCCGGGCTTGCCTGGGCAACCAAGCGGCCCGGTCCCGGGCGGGGCGGTCCTTTGTGTTTCCGGGAACATCGTGGTCGGCTCGGGACACGCGGTCCCGGCAGGGGCGCATGCCCCTCAACCCGCTTCGTTATTCCCGGACATGAAAGCGTGACCCCCCGGGATCTCGTCGGCGCAGTGGGCGCAACGCACGGCTGGTTTCGCCAATCCAGCACCACGACCCCCTTTTCAGAAACGGGGGCCCGTATATGAAGTGGCTTCAGCTGGACGCAGATTTTTTCAACAGACCCGCCATTCGACACATCGTATTCCGCCACGGTAGTGCTGGTATCCACGTCATCCTGAACGCCTGGAACAAGATAGCCTCTCGCATCGAGAAGACCGACGTGGCCTGCCGGTTGACCGATGGTTTAGAACTTGTCGGTGTCGACTGCAACGTGCCCACTGATAAGGTGGCGGCGATCTTTGATCAGGCCTACCGAGAGGTGTATGAGTGCATCAACAACATCCCCTACTACGTCATGGACCTGGACCCGGTCACAAAACTTCCGGGATGTAACCTGCTGATATACAAATTGGACAACAACACAAGCGCAAGTCCATATATCAAAGGTATTAAGGCCTCGCGAAGTCACTTCGAAGCGACTTCGAAGGGACTACGTAGTGACTACGAAGTGACTTCGAAGGAACTTCGTCTACCCACCCACCCAATCACAGACTTACAGACAGACTTACCATGCGTTGAGAACGTGATCGCCCGCCCAGTGGGTCAGATTTTATCTGAATCTTTATATCTCAGGGAACACGTCAACAACCTTCACACGGCTTTTGTCGAAGGGTGCCCCAGCTGCCTGGAGGAACGCACCCGCGGCCTGAGGAGCGTTGGATGACGCCCACTGACACCCTTCCGACCCAGGAGGACGTGCAGGTTTTCCTGTGCCAGCCCGACCGATACCCGTACAAAGCCGGCAGCATCAAGGATTCGATGATCAAGCTGATGGTTCAGCGCGGGCACATGACCCACTTCATGTTCGAAGAGACGGTTCAAAGCCACCACACCTTCGACCGCACCCGTATATCAGAGTTGCGCCGGGAGATCCCCGAGTTCACGGAGGGCCGGTGGGCCCTGGCCACGGACTATGTCGAGAACGAGAACGGCGGAGGAAAGCACGCGGTGTACCGGCTGGTGAAGCCCGGCGAACAGCTGACCATGTTCAACGACCCGTTCGGGGCCCGCCGGTACAGACGCACAGGAGAGGTTGCCTGATGGAGACAAGCCGAACGGTGGAGATGCCATGACGAAGATGGGATGCAAGCGAGACCCCAACGAGCCCCGCAAGGGGCTGAAGCGAACCGGCCGGATCCGGCCGAAGTCGAAGACGCGCCGGCGCGAGGACAAGACCTACGCCCTGGTGAAGAGGTTCGGCCTGGGCGCCCTGGTCGCGTTGTACGGGAAGCCGGACGGGACCGGTCGGGTGGTGATGGCCCCCTGCGCCTGTTGCAAGAACTACTTCCATGTGTCGCACCTGGAACCCGACCACATCCTCGGCCGCCACGGGGAACGCCACGGGGAGCTGGACCGCTTCTGGGACCCCGGAAACCTGCAGTACCTGTGCCACACCTGCCACGAACAGAAGACCAACCGCCGCGGGCCGGTCCTGGCCGTGTTCCAGGACCAGGACTACGCCACCCGAAACCTTCCGTTCTGGAAGTCGGGGATGCTGGACCTCCGCACACGATTCATCACTGCCCTGTCCCCGATCTACGGGACCTCGGCCAGGTGGACCTCACACGAGCAAGCCGAGGTCATCGCCGCGGTCTTGGGCGAGTCCTTCGACGCCGAACGATACCTGCACATGGCGGCCCACACATGAGCACCACCAAGATCGAGTGGGCCGAGCACGTCTGGAACCCGGTGACGGGATGCACCAAGGTTTCCCCTGGGTGCCGCAACTGCTACGCCGAACGCTTTGCCGAGAGGTTCCGTGGAGTTTCGGGCCACGCGTACGAGCAAGGCTTTGACCTGCGCATGTGGCCCGACCGAATGAACGTGCCGATGCTGAAGAAGTACACAACCCGGTACTTCGTGAATTCCATGTCGGACCTGTTCCACAAGGACGTGCCGGACGAGTTTCTGACCCAGGTGTTCTCGGTGATGGAAACCGTGGACCGCCACACCTATCTGCTTTTGACCAAGCGGCCCGAGCGGATGAAGACCTTTGTGAAACGCGAACTTCCAAACGTATGGTTTGGGGTTTCGGTGGAGGACCAGGCGCGGACGGCGAGGATCGCGCATCTTCTCGAAACGCCGGCCGCCGTTCGATGGATCAGCGCCGAACCCATGCTGGAGCACTTGGACCTCAGGGCATACCTGAAGACCGGCAGGATCCACTGGGTGGTTTGTGGCGGTGAGAGCGGACCTGAGGCGCGGCCATTCAACATGGACTGGGCGCGAGACCTGATGAGCCAGTGCCGGACCTTCGATGTCCCGTTTTTCATGAAGCAGATGGGGGCCAGTGCCCACGACGGGTACATGAAGGAGCAGGGCTTCAGTGTCCCGGACTGGAAGAAGTTCAAGAAGAAGGGCGGGGACCCGGACGAGTGGCCGAAGGAATTCAGGGTACGCGAGTACCCGAAAGAGGTGAAGCGTGTCGGATGACAACGTTGTGAGTTTGAGCGGAGCCAGGGTGGACCCGGACGCGGAGCCGACCAGGACCATTGTGGTCAGGACTTCGGACGGGATCGTGAAGGAACACCGGAACCCCAAGAAGAGCAGTTACGTCGTACTGCGAGAAATCGGGCTTCCGATGTACGAGGTGGTGGAGAAGACCGTGCTGGGGGACGTCAAGTTCCAGTACCCGATGATGTCGGTGCAGTGCATCGAGGAGAGGACCATTCCGCAGTAAGGGGGAAGCATGGCACCAATGCATTTTCCAACAGAGAGCGGGTTCAAGAACATGCAGAAAAGGGGCCTGGCGAAGGCCCGCCGGGCGTTGGCGGCCGGGCATCGCACGAACATCAACACCCTGGACCGCGGTGACATCGTGGAGCAGCGGTGTATCAAGTGTTCGAACATGCGGCCCCAGTCCCGGTACCGCGGGGAGGCCGGCTGCATCGATGCCGGCAAGGTCGAGTGCAACGACTGCAGAGATCCAATAC
>Ga0265297_10003663_pt1 | contig 27194 bp, 26 predicted proteins | sample Munlanlwell13791_FD_192502 | JGI IMG/M metagenome (GOLD analysis project Ga0265297, IMG submission 192502) | Leachate microbial communities from a municipal landfill in Southern Ontario, Canada - Leachate well 137-91 | ecosystem: Engineered > Solid waste > Landfill > Unclassified | place...
TTTGCCTCTTATGGCTATCGGCGGGATAGGCGTAATTTCTGTTGTGGCCAATATAGTCCCGCGGGATGTCGCCAATATGGTCAATGAATTCAGGCAAGGCAATATCAAGAAGGCCGAAGAAATTCACTACAAGCTTTTACCTCTTACTAAAGCCATGTTCATAGAGACTAATCCTATGCCGGTTAAGACGGCGATGGGATTATTAGGAATGTGTAATCCGGATATAAGGCTTCCGCTTTGTTCTTTGGCGGATGAAAATTTGGATAAACTCAAGAAAGCATTAAAGGATTACGGATTATTGAAAGGCAAATGAAATCCAAACTTAGTGAACGGAGTGAAACTAAGTTTGGGGGCTGAATTTGTCCCGCACCTTTTAGATATTAGAATAAAAGGTACGGGATTTTGGAAGAGTAATTGAATATTAAAAAGGTGCGGGATTTAATTCGCAGACAGCTTCGCTTACAACTTACGTCGTTTTTCAAACTCCGTAAGTTGTCTGCTCATTAAAAAAGGATAAGATGATAAAATTAGCGGTTAGCGGATGTGCAGGAAAGATGGGCTCGCGAATTCTTGAGCTGGCTTTTGCCGACAAAGAATTTGAAGTAGTCGCGGCCTTGGAGACAAAAGGCCATCCGTCTATAGGCAGCAAGCTCGGGAATATCAAGATTACTGATGATATTGAAGCGATCAAGCTTGCCGATTGCCTGATTGAATTTACAAGTCCTGAAGCAACGATAGCGCATATAGAAACTTGTTCCAAGCTTAAGAAGTCAATCGTTATCGGTACTACCGGTCTTAGCGATCAGCAAAAAAATATCGTTTCGGATTCAGCCAAGAATATTGCTATCGTATTTTCGCCTAATTTGTCTATTGGGGTTAACCTATTATTTAGGCTAGTCCAAGAGGCAGCGCATAGATTACCAGGTTATTCGGTAAAAATAATTGAGGCGCATCATGTCCAAAAGAAGGATGCCCCTTCCGGCACAGCCAAGCAATTGGCGCAGATTATCAAGGATTCTACGGCGAAAGATGTTGCGGATATTCAGTCAATTCGCGAGGGAGAGATTATCGGAGACCATGAAGTGATTTTTGATAGTCCGTATGATACGATTAAGCTTGTTCATTCTGCCAAGACCAGGGATATTTTTGCTCAAGGCGCGCTGACTGCGGTAAAGTTCTTGGCAGGAAAGAAAACCGGCCTCTTTAGCATGCAGGATGTCCTAGAAAATCTTGCAAAATGAGACTATGAAGAATAATTATTCAATGATATTTAAGAAGTCGTTACTCTACTTTCTTGTGGCCATAGTTGTTGTATGGGCTAGTTTTGTCCCCATTAAATACTATAAGATTTATTCGGCTAAAAAGAAATATTTTGCGACTTTCGTCAAACTGAAAGATTACGACTTCAATATTTATAAAACTAATGCCGCTATAAATGTGGCAATTGAAAATTACGGCAGCAGGCTTTTGGACAGTGTCATTTTAAAAATCGAATATTTTGATTCAAAAGACAATATATTAGGAATAGATTATGCCGACGTCTTGAAAATGTCTAAAGATGTCTTATACCCAGAGGCAGGGAAGATTTTTCGGATAAGCGTAACTTGTCCTGAGAATACATCAAAGATAACATTAAAGATAAATTAAAGGAGATTGTATGGCTTTAAACATCGATTTTTCCGAAAGGCTGAAGAAATTGCCGCCATATTTATTTGTTGAAATAGATAGGGCCAAAAGAGAAGCAAGGTCTCAGGGCCGCGATGTGATTGATTTAGGAATCGGGGATCCGGATTTGCCCACGCCAGATTTTATAATTGAGGCGTTAAATAAAGCAGCCGCTTCGGGAGAAAATCATCATTATGCCCTTGATGCCGGCTTGCCGAGGTTGCGCCAGGCGATCGCGGCTTGGTATAGAAGAAGATTCAATGTGGAATTGAACCCAGATTCGGAAATTCAACCTCTGATAGGTTCCAAGGAAGGAATAGCACACCTACCGTTGGGGATAGTGAATCCAAAAGATAAAGTTTTGGTGCCTCAGCCAGGGTACCCACCGTATCTTTCCGGAACGATTTTTGCCGAGGGAAAACCAATCACCCTACCGCTAAAGTCCAAGAATAATTTTCTCCCAGATTTAGCCAAGATAAGAGAGCTCAAAGGGATAAAATTGATGTTTATTAATTATCCCAATAATCCTACTAGCGCAGTAGCATCCAGGGATTTCTTAAAAGAAATTGTTTCTATCGCCAAGGAAAATGAGACTATCATCGCTTACGATAATGCCTATTCGGAGATTTATTTTGATATTGAAAAACCGCCAAGCATATTAGAGATTGAGGGAGCCAAGGATGTAGCGGTTGAATTCCATTCGCTTTCCAAGACGTTTAATATGACGGGTTGGCGCGTGGGCTGGGTTTGCGGCAATAGCAAAGTTGTCGCAGCTTTAGCCAAGGTCAAGGCAAATGTTGATTCTGGGATCTTCCAGGCGCTTCAACTCGCTGGCATAACTGCTTTAGAAGCCGACGATAGTTTTCCTAACGAGATGCGCAGGATGTATCATGAAAGAAGAGATTATTTGGTTAATGGTTTAAGAAATATTGGTTGGAAGGTTGAGCCTCCACAGGCAACATTTTACGTCTGGGCAAAGCTTCCTAAGAAGTTTAATACTTCTATCGAAGCGGCAAAGGCATTTCTAGACCAGGCAGATATTGTTATCACTCCTGGAGTAGGTTTCGGAAAAGACGGGGAAGGCTATCTACGCATGGCTTTAACCGTGCCCAAGGAAAGATTAAACCAAGCAGTAGAGAGGATTAAGAAAATACTTTAGTGGCGAAGATATATTTAGGTATCGGATCTAATCTGGGAAACAGAAGGGGCAATATTAGAAAAGCCTTAGCTCTTTTAAAAGACAAGAAGATAAAATTAAGGAAGATTTCTAAAGTCATTGAGACCGACCCAGTCGGAGGGCCAAAACAAGGAAAGTTTTTGAACGCGGTCTTAGAGGCAGATACGGATTTAAGGCCTCGCCGGCTTCTTGAGACTTTAAAGGATATTGAAATGCAGCTCGGCCGCAAGAAAACCGTTCGTTTTGGTCCGCGTACCATCGATTTGGATATATTGCTTTATAATAACGCCATAATAAATGCCAAAGATTTAATCATTCCTCATCCACGGATGCATGAACGAGATTTTGTATTAAAGCCTTTAAAAGAAATCGCTCCGAATATTACAAGGCCAAATAACAAAATGAAGATAGTCAGGAAAATATCAAAAATGCAGGCAACAGTAAAAGATTTAAAAGCAAAAGGCAGGACTATCGGCTTTGTTCCAACGATGGGGTATCTTCATGAAGGCCACCTTTCGTTAATGAAACATGCAAAAAAAGATTGCGATATATTAGTGGTTAGTATTTTTGTTAATCCCGCTCAATTCGGTCCGCACGAAGATTTCAAAAGCTACCCTAGAGATTTAAAGCGCGATGAAAATATATCAAAATTAACAGGTGTAGATATCGTTTTTTATCCTTCGGTTAAGGATATGTATCCGGAAGGATATCTGACCTATGTTAATGTTAAGAAGGTTTCGGATTTATTGTGCGGAGTTTCTAGACCTAATCATTTTAAAGGGGTGGCTACGGTAGTCGCTAAATTATTTAATATAGTGCAGCCAGACATTGCCTACTTTGGCCAAAAAGATGCTCAGCAGGTAAGGGTAATTCAACAGATGACAAAAGACCTTAATATGCCGATAAAGGTTAAAGTTATGCCTATAGTCCGCGAAGCTGGTGGTCTTGCAATGAGTTCGCGTAATCAATATTTAAGTCCTGGTGGCAGAGAGGACGCGTTGGTTTTATCAGAGAGCTTAAGAAGAGCGGCTAAGATGATAAGTGGCGGGGCTGTTTCTTCATCGCTAATAGTATCTACGATTAAAGAATTAATAAAAACCAAGAAAAATGTAAAGATAGATTATGTCGCTTGCGTTGATTTTGATACTCTTAAACCGGTAAATAAAATAAAAAGAAATACGTTGATTGCAGTAGCCGTCTGGATAGGGAAAACTAGGTTAATTGATAATATTATCGTGAAATGAGTACAAAGAAAGCAAAATTGAAAATCGGTATTGTTGGTTGTGGGGCAATCGGCTCAAGGCTTGCCAAGTCTATAGTCGAGAATTTCGCAGACCATGCAGAATTAAGCGGTCTTTACGATACTAATTTAGAGAGAGTGTATCGCTTGGCAAGTGAATTAAAAAAGAAAAATGTAGCTTCCTTATCTTTAGAGGATCTAATAAAGAAAAGTAGTTTAGTCATTGAGGCCTCTAACGCAAAGGATTCAAAATCCATAGCCAAATCTGTAGTGGACGCCGGTAGGGATATAATGATTATGAGCGTTGGCGGCATGCTCGAAGCCGAAGATGTTCTTGAATTGGCTAAAGAGAAAAAATGCAGTATATATTTTCCTTCCGGAGCCATCGCAGGATTAGACGCTATCAAAGCAGCATCTTTCTCAGATATAAAAAGTATCACGCTTACTACCAGAAAGCCGCCATCGGGATTAATCGGGAATCCGTATTTATTAAAAAGTCATTTTGATTTGGAGCATGTTGATAAGGAAACTGTTGTCTTTGAAGGTAGCGTTGATATGGCGGTTAGATTATTTCCTCAGAATATAAATGTGGCAGCAGTCTTAAGTCTCGCGTCTAATTGCAAGGACAAAGTTTCGGTTAAGATTCTTACCTCTCCAGAATATAAAAGAAATTCTCACGAGATAATTGTTGAAGGGGATTTCGGTTCGATAAAAACAATTACGGAAAATCTTCCATGTCCAGACAATCCTAAAACGAGTTTCTTAGCAGTACTTTCAGCTATGGCAATGCTCAAAAATATTTTAAATCCCATCAAAATTGGGACATAGAAAGGGGGTGAATTAGTTATGGCAATGAAAGTCGAAAAAGTCGGAGTGAAGAAGGTAAAAGGTTATCTTTATTTCGTCGATAAGAAAGGTGATGTCTCCAGGGCGAAAATGGCACGAGGAAAGAAAAAGGGTGGAAAGCCGGAGAAGGTCGCTAAAGTAGGAATAAAGAAGAAGGTCGGTTACCTCTATTTCATCGATAAGAAAGGTGATATCTCTTGCGCAAAAATGGTGCGTGGAGGTAAAAAGAGGAGAAGATAATAGCAGTTTAAAAAATGGCCCCTGCATTTCTTTCTAAAAAGAGATTGCAGGGGCCATTAAAAAATAAGGAAGAAAATGGAATTTAAGAAAGTAATGGTCCTCATCCCCACTTATAATGAAAAGGATACTATCCAATCCATAATTAACCAGATTTTTAGCCAAAATCCGTATTTCTTTGTGACAATTATAGATGATAATTCTTCTGACGGGACAGGTCAGATTGCCGAAGGTCTAAAAGAAGTCTTTAAAAACCTCCATGCAATACATAGGAAAGGTAAGCTTGGTCTAGGGACGGCATATATTGAAGGTTTTAGATACGCCCTTGCTCAAGGCATGGATTTTGTAATCCAAATGGATGCGGATTTTTCGCATGACCCTAAATACCTTAAGGATTTTTTGAACGAGACTGATAATTACGATGTGCTTATCGGAAGCAGGTATGTAAACGGCGTTCGGGTAGATAACTGGCCTTTTAAAAGATTGCTCCTTAGTAAATTCGCTAACATTTATGTAAAATTAGTCACTGGCATGCCTCTTGAAGATGCTACCAGCGGTTTTAAATGTATAAAAATAGAAGCGATTAAGGCGTTAAATTTGAATAAAATCATGTCCAACGGATACGCTTTTCAGATTGAAGTTGTTTTTAAGCTATTTAGAAAAGGATTCAAAATCAAGGAGCTGCCGATTGTGTTTTATGAACGCGAACAAGGCCGTTCCAAAATGAGTAAAAGAATAGTCTTTGAGGCGGTTTGGAAAGTTTTCTGGCTTAAATTCAGCAGTTTTTTCATTAAATAATTATGATTAATTGCAGCATCGGAATTATGGCGTATAATGAACAGGCTAATATCGGCAATTTGCTTGATCGTTTGATTAAGCAGAAATTATCAAAAGTCAATATTAACAAAATAGCTGTAGTATCAAGCGGCAGCACAGATAATACAAATAAGATCGTGGAAGAGTGGATGAAGATTGATCCCCGCGTCGCCTTGTTTACCCACAACCAAAGAAAAGGGAAGTCCATAGCCATAAACGAATTTTTGAATGTTACCGATGATGAAATAGTTGTAGTTTCCAGTGCCGATATTCTGCCGGATGATAATACTATTGAAAACTTAGTGGTTCCATTCTCCGAAAAAGAAATTGGCATGACCGGAACCAGGTCGTTGCCTGTTAACAATCGCGATACGTTTATAGGTTTTGCGGTAAATTTACTCTGGGACCTGCATCATCTGGTTTCTCTGGAGGCGCCAAAATTAGGAGAAATGATAGCCTTTAGAAATGTGGTTGAAAGCATCCCTGGAGATAGCGCAGTCGATGAAGCCACTTTGGAATCAATAATCACTCAGAAAGGATTCGGGCTAAGGTATGTTCCAGAGGCCGTGGTAAGAAATAAGGGTCCGGAGAATATCAAAGAGTTTGTAATTCAAAGAAGGAGAATTTGTTCCGGCCATCTTTGGCTTAAAAAAAGAACAGGTTACAGCGTCTCAACCAATAAAGTTTTTAGGATTCTTAGATTGTTGCCTCGAGCAGTTAACTTTAGTTTAAAGAAATTCTTTTGGACTTTAGGTGTTATATTCTTGGAGTTTTGGGCCCGCTGTTTGGGGACTTTTGATATATGTGTGTTAAATAAGAATCCCTACGTTTGGCAAACCGTAAAATCGACAAAACAACTGCAATGATTCTACCGATAAAAATTATTAGCTACAATTTATCTAGGAAATTTAATTTAAACTCTCCCCTGCCTATTAATTTAACGGTCAGCGTCACTTTTAGATGTAATTCTCGCTGTAAGACTTGCAATATTTATAAAAAGGAAAGCGATGAATTAAGCTCAGAAGAATTTGATAAGATATTTAAATCTATCGGCAGGAATAAACTATACTGGATAACTTTTAGCGGAGGAGAAGTTTTCTTAAGAAACGACTTTGTAAATATCTGCGAGAGCGCCTATAGAAATTGCCAGCCGAAAGTCATTACCATACCCACCAACGGCTTGCTATTTGATATTATTCCCGAAAGAATAAGGAGAATCTTAGAGATATGCAAAAAAACAAAGGTGGTAGTTAATTTATCTTTGGACGATATCAAAGAAAAGCATGATTTTATAAGAGGCATTGAGGGAAATTTCGATAAGGCATTAAATACTTATCAAGGGCTTAAAAATCTAAGAGCGCCTAATTTAGTTTTAGGCGTACATACCGTAATTTCCAAGTTCAACGTTAAAAGAATACCGGAGATTTACGATTTTGTCATGAACGAATTAAGCCCGGATTCTTATATAACCGAGATTGCCGAGGAAAGGGAAGAGTTGGGTACAATCGGCTGTGATATCAAGCCTTTGGAGAAAGATTATTGTGATTCGATAGATTTTTTAATCGATAAGATTAAAAATAGAAAGTTCAAAGGCTTAGCTAAGACTACAGAAGCATTCAGATTAAATTATTACGATATGGTCAAAAGAATCTTAAGAAACCAAGCCCAGGCCATCCCTTGCTATGCTGGGATTGCTTCTTCTCATATTACCCCAGATGGCGATGTTTGGGCCTGTTGCATAAAAGCAGAGAAAATGGGGAATTTGGTTGAGGCAAATTATGATTTCAAGAAGGTTTGGAATAGCAAAAAGTCCGAGGAGATACGAAAAAGAATAAAAAACGCTGGTTGTTTCTGTCCTTTGGCTAATTCTTCATATACGAACATGCTTTTGAATATAAATTGTCTCTTAAAAATACTAGGGAAGTATTGAGATGAGAGTGCTTTTGATGGTGCCGCCAGGAATTTTTCTTCAAGGAGAAATGCCTTTTTGTACTTTTCCTTTGGGCATAGGTTATCTCGCATCGGTTTTAAGAAAGAATAATCATGAAGTTTCGGTAATAGACTGCCTAACAGAAGATCAAACAGTTATCAACCATAAAGATGGAATGTGTACTATAGGGATGCCCTGGGAGACTATAAAAGAAAAGCTTCGGGATATAAAACCGGAAATAGTAGGGATAAGCAACAGTTATTCGGTCCAGGCGCCCAGTGTTTTAAAATTAGCAGAATTTGTAAAAAGAAACTGCAATACCAGAGTTGTGCTGGGAGGGGCCCATCCTTCGGCTCTGCCGCAGGGAATATTAAAAAATGAAAATATTGATTTTGTTATAATTGGCGAGGGCGAAGAATCTTTTTTGGCGTTAGTTAATAGCTTAAAAGAAAGCAAGTCTTTAGAGACAATTGAAGGATTGGCATATAGAATGAACGGCGGTATAAAACTAAATCCTAAAAAATGCTATATATCTAATTTAGACAATATTCCATTCCCATCATGGGATCTTTTTTCCGCCATAGAAAAATATCTATATTCAAGAAATCCACACAGCAACTTTTTAAGACGAACCCCCTATATGCCGGTTTTGACCTCTAGGGGTTGTCCTGGTAATTGTATATTTTGTTCAATTCATGTATCTTTTGGATTTAGATGGCGCTCAAGAACTTGCCAGAATGTTGTTGATGAAATAGAGCTGCTAGTTAAAGAGCATGGTATAAAAGAAATACATTTTGAAGATGATAATCTTACATTTGATAGGGCAAGAATGATGGATATATGCAACGAAATTATCGCTAGAAAGATCGATATTGCCTGGACCACGCCCAACGGCGTGCATATTTCTAATTTAGATGAGGAATTATTAAGCAAGATGAAAGAGAGCGGTTGCTACCGTTTATTCCTTGGTATTGAATCCGGCAATACCAATGTACTCAGAAACATCATAAGGAAAATAGATATCTCTTTAGATGAGGCAAAATCGAAAATAAGACTTATGAAGAAGCTAAAAATAGAAACTGTTGGTTTTTTTGTTATCGGATTGCCTGGCGAAACAAAAAAAGAAATAAGAGATACCATCAACTTTGCTTGTTCCTTGGGGTTAGATGACGTACTTTTTAATATCGCTTCCGCATATCCTGGGACCGATTTATGGAGATTTTATAATAAAGATGACAATTCATCTTTGGATTATTATGCTAGGTTAAGACCAAAGTGCGCCGCGCAACCAACCGATTTATTGACTATTGATGAGATTGAAAGCCTGCGTAACGAAGCTTACTTAAAATTCGAGATACATAAATTCTTCCGTAATCCAGTGAGGTATATTTTAATAAAAGAGAACTTATTAAATTGGAAAAGGTATTTAAAATATTTTTTTACTTCGCTTATTAATAAGAAGTTTAAAAAACGTTAAAATCCTTTAATAGCTGCTAGAAATGCAAAAAAAACAGAATGTAGATTTGTATAATAAATACGATGACGGGCTCGGCGGCGCCTATGAGAGGGTGGCTATATTTCACGTATTGGACAGATTTTGCAAGCTAAATAACGTTAAAAAGATTCTCGAGCTAAACGCTACCTTTATATGCGGTGTCCCTGCCTTTAGCAGTGCTTTACTTGCCTTGGCCGGTTATGAAGTGACTATCTTAGTCCACTCAAGAGATTATAAGGACGCGGTTAATATTTGGAAGGGCGCAGGTTTAATAGATAGAGTCCAGATAATTGAGCACAATAACGATCTGCATACGAATTTGGAATCTAATTCTTTTGACTTAGTTTGGAATCATCTGGTAATAGAGCAATATGACCGGCCTTCGCCATTAGAATTATTATTGGAAATGAAGAGGCTTTCGCGAAAATTAGTTTATACCAGTACCCTTAATCCGTATGGGGTAGGTTATTGGATCCATAATCTCGTGCATAAGATTGGGAAGAAGCCTTGGGACCATGGCAGTATAAAACTTATGACTATAAGCGGGATGAAAGAATATTTTGAAAAAGCGAATTTAAAAATTATTGATTCAAACGGAGTGGATAACCCGCCTTGGTTGGACACGGGAGATTCAATGATTCAGGGCAGCATGACCTATGTTAAAAATGCGGTTGGGAAAAAATGGATATGGAGTATATTGGATCCCGATATAGCCAGGTATCTTCCGATTCGCCTGCTTGCTAATATTGAGAATAATCTTCCTTCATGGTTTAAGCAGCTGACAGCGCACCATCTTTATGTTTTAGGAGAAAAGAAAAGTGATTAAATTCCTTAAATCGATTTTTTATGTTTTTGTTTGGCTAGTTATGTTTTTGGGAACGAGTATTGTATTGATAGTGGTATCCATTATCGCAATTTTGCGCGGCAGACAAGAACAATATTTTGTACAAAAACCGATATTTGATCCCGGAGATTTCAAGAAATGAGTAAAGTCTATATTTTTCAGACAAAAAACTCTAATCAGGTATACCAGCATTTAAAAGAGGTTTCTTTGCGCATAGATAAAGATACCGTGTTGATAAAGCCCAATATCGTAATTCCTGCCAAGACCAGTTCCGCAGTTGTTACCGATGTCCATTTGGTAGAAGCTATAGTCAAATACTTGAAGGCTAGAGGTGTTAAAAGAATAATTATCGGAGAAGCTCCGGGTTTAAACGTAGATGTAGAGCTGGCTTTTAAAGTAAGCGGTTTTGCTCGGCTCGCTCAGAAAGAAAAGTTAGAATTACTAAATTTAGAGAAAACCGACACGATAGAAAAACCATGGAAGTTCGGAAAAATAAAAATACCAAAAATAGTCTTTGAATCATATTATATCAATGTGCCTAAATTAAAGACGCATATGCAGACGTTGGTTACTTTGGGTTTAAAAAACCAGAAAGGCCTATTAAGAAGCGAATATAAAAAAGGATTTCATATTACTTGGGGATTGGATGAGCCGATCGCAGAGTTGGCTAAGATTGTAAAACCGGACCTGACAATCGTTGATGGGATTGTCGGCATTGAGGGGGATGGCCCCCTGTTGCAGGGCAAGAGAATTAAAAGCCATGTCTGCATTATCGGAGAAGATGTCGTTTCTGTGGATGCTACTTGTTGTAGAGTTATGGGGATAGATCCTTTTTCAGTACCCCATATCAATATTGCCTCTAAAATAGGCGTCGGAGAAATGGAACCCGAAATTGCCGGCGATCAGATAGAGAAGGTAAAAAGGAATTTTAAATTACCAAATATGGAATATTTTAAGATGTTCAAATTGTTCAATATTCGTACTAAACAGGCCTGCAGCATGTGTTCAGATTCTTTGAGGGAAGCAATGCGAATGACTTTAAGCTCGCCAGTTTTATTTATCAAGTATATGCCTAAATGGATATATCTAATTTTGTTTAAAGGGGTTCAATTTACTGCAGGAGCCAAGCCATTAGTGAAAGAAGGAAAAGGAAAAGTTATCTGCTTGGGGAAGTGCTCCAAAAGGTTCGCAGAAGAATATGGCTATTGCTTGGCTTCCGGATGCCCACCATCTCCTGAAGAAATTCTAAAATCTTTATAATTCAAAACAATGTTAAAGAAATCAGAAAATAATTTTATAGTTATACACGGAGCAAAAGAGCATAATCTTAAGAATATTAGCCTGAAGATTCCGCGCAATAAACTTGTAGTTATTACCGGATTAAGCGGCTCCGGTAAGTCATCTTTAGCTTTTGATACCATCTATGCCGAAGGCCAGCGCCGTTATGTCGAAAGCCTTTCCAGTTACGCCAGGCAATTTCTAGAACAGCTCCAGAAGCCCAATGTCGAATACATTGAAGGTTTATCTCCCTCAATTGCAATTGAACAACGAACGGCCAGCGGAAATCCGCGTTCCACAGTTGCCACCCAGACAGAGATTTATGATTACTTAAGACTTTTATTTGCCAGGATTGGCACGGTTTACTGCCATAAATGCAATCGACCGATAGAGAAACAGTCATCTCAAGAGATAGTTCAGCAGATATTAGCTCTGCCCGAGGGTAATAAAATTGAGATATTGGCTCCTTTGGTCAGGGGTAGAAAAGGCGAATACAAAGATATCTTTACTCAAGCCCAAAAAGCCGGATTCGTGAGAGTGCGTATTGATGGGAAAATCTATGAAGTTGACGAGAAAGTAAAATTAGATAAATATAAAGTACATAATATTGAGATTGTGGTCGATAGATTATCGATTAATCCGGAGGTTAAAAAAAGGCTCGTTGATTCCGTAGAGACGGCTTTAAGCATCGGCAAGGGTATAATTATTATTCACAATGTAGATAAAAAGAAGGATATATTATTTAGCGAGCAATATAGCTGTCCGGTTTGCGGGATAAGCCTATCCGAAGTGGAGCCGAGAATTTTCTCATTCAATTCTCCTTATGGAGCCTGCGAGGCATGTAACGGATTAGGCACGAAACTGGAATTTGATGCCGATTTAGTTATCCCTGACAAGAGTAAGCCGGTGCTTGAAGCAATAGAGCCATGGAAAAGAGGCGGAAGAGGGTATATTCTTTATTATCGTGGGATGTTACGCGAGTTGGCTCATAATTTAAATTTTAGCCTTGATACGCCATTTAAGCAGTTAAGTAAGGATATCCAAAAAGCGATTCTGTACGGAGCCGATCAATGGATCTGGGGCAGGAGATTTGAGGGTCTGATTCCGCATCTGGAAAGATTGTTCCATCAGACCGAAAGCGATTATTTGAAAAATGAGATTTCTCGTTTCATGTCGGTTTTGCCGTGTCCGGCCTGCAAAGGAGCCAGACTTAAAAAAGAAAGCCTAGCAGTAAGGATTAAAGATGAGTCAATTTGGGATATAACCAAGATGTCTATTCAAGAGGCTAACGATTTCTTTGGCAATTTAAAATTATTCAAGGAAAAGACTATCATCGCGCATCAAATCTTAAAGGAAATAATAAGGAGATTATCTTTCTGCATTGATGTGGGTCTGGATTATTTGACGCTTGATAGAAAAAGCAGCACTCTTTCCGGAGGCGAATCAGAAAGGATCAGGTTAGCCACGCAGGTTGGTTCAGGTCTTGTGGGAGTCGTCTATATCCTGGATGAACCAAGTATCGGTCTGCATCAGAAAGACAATTCAAAGCTGCTCTCTACTTTAAAAACTCTGCGTGATTTGGGCAATACTCTTATCGTCGTTGAACATGACGAAGCAACAATCAGGGCCGCAGATTATATCATAGATTTAGGCCCGGGAGCCGGCAAGCACGGAGGAGAGCTGGTTTTTGCCGGACCCTTGAATAAACTGCTTAAATCCAATGTTTCACTGACGGCAAAATATCTCAATGGAAAATTAGATATCAAAGTTCCTAAAAAAAGAGATTACGGAAAAAATAAATCTTTAGAGATAACGGGAGCAAAAGAACACAATTTAAAGAATATTGATGTTAAGTTTCCTTTGGGAGCTTTTATTTGCATAACCGGAGTCTCCGGCTCGGGAAAATCTACCTTGATAGACGAAACTCTGTATCGTGCTTTGGCAAAGAAAATCTATAAGTCCAAAGAAAGGCCGGGAGAATATTCGCAGATTAAAGGGGTAGAAAATATTGATAAAGTTATAGTCGTGGATCAGTCGCCTATTGGCAGGACTCCCAGATCAAACCCGGCAACATACACCGGCGTGTATAGTCACATAAGGAATATCTTTAGCATGTTGCCCGAGGCAAAGGTGCGCGGGTATAAACCCGGAAGATTCAGCTTTAACGTAAAGGGCGGCAGATGCGAAGCTTGTCAAGGAGACGGAATCAAAAAGATAGAAATGCATTTCTTGCCTGATGTCTATGTTGTCTGTGAAGTATGCAATGGTTTGAGGTTTAACGAACAGACACTTGAAGTAAAATTTAAAGGTTATTCTATTGCCGATGTCCTTAACATGTCAGCGGAAGATGCGTTGGCAGTATTTGAAAATATCCCTAAGATAAAACAAACTCTAGCAACTTTAAAGGATGTAGGCTTGGGTTATATCCAATTAGGCCAGTCAGCGACCACGCTTTCTGGCGGCGAAGCCCAGAGAGTCAAATTATCTTCTGAATTAAGCAAATTTTCAACAGGGAAGACATTGTATTTATTAGATGAACCGACTACTGGTCTTCATTTTGCGGATGTGGATAAGTTGATAAATGTTTTGCAGCGGCTGGTTGATAAGGGCAATACAGTGATAGTGATTGAGCATAATTTAGAAGTCATAAAATGCTCTGACTACGTTATTGATTTGGGGCCGGAGGGCGGAGATAAGGGCGGAAAAGTCGTAGTCTGTGGTAGCCCCGCAGAAATCATGAAAAACAAAACTTCTTATACCGCTGAATATTTACGGGAGAAATTAAGTTAAACTTTGTTCTGTGTAGTTTCTATTTGAAAAAAGATAGAAAGTTGTTATAATGATAAGCGAATGAGACACGCCTTAAAAAGAATCTTTAGAGTTTTATTGTTAGTGTTATTTTTTGCTCAGCTTTGTGTTTTAGGGGGCTTTGGACAATCTGAAAATAGCAAAGAGGATGAGCTTTTCTTCATTGCCCAGAAAGCCCTGGAAGACGGTTTCTACGATGTTTCCCTCGGGTATTTGGGTCGTTTTTTAAAAGAATACCCGCAAACCAAAAGATTGGGGGAAGTTTATCTTTTGGTTGGTCAGTGCTATTTAAATAAAGATAAATATTTAGATGCTCTTGGAGAATTCGATAAGATTTTAGAATTACCTTCAATAGATGGCATCAGAGATGCAGTGTATTATTGGAAGGCCGAAGTTTATTTTAAAGCCAAAGATTATAAGAATGCCAAGGGTTTTTACAAAGAGCTAACAACAAAGTTTCCTAATTCAAAATTCCTGCAAGATGCAAACTATTCTTTAGCCTGGTGTTTGTTTGAAGAAGGCAATTATAAAGATGCTATAGATGGTTTTAGGCAGCTCATAAGGCTCTATCCGCAAAACGAATTCATTGAAGACAGTTATTTTAAAATCGGAGAAGCTTACTTTAATCTTAAGAAAAACGATGAGGCAAAAGAAAATTTTTCTTTATTTATAGACAAATTCCCCGAATCGAAAAAGCTTGACCAGGCTTATTTTTATAGAGCGGAATCAAATTATTATCTTGAAAAGTATCAAGAGGCTGCAGAGGATTATAAGAAAGTAAGCCAACTAAGCCGTGACGATAAATTGCAGGTTCTTTCCAGTACTGCTTTGGGCTGGTCCTATTTAATGTTAAAGAAACTTCCGGAGTCAGAGCAGGCCTTTAAAGAAGCCGAAGCCATGGCCAGGCAGAAGGCAATAGGCCTTGATAATGTCCTTTTGGGAAAAGCCTCTTTGCTTACCGAATTAAATAAGGATCAGGATGCTTCGGTTATTTACGATGAACTGATCACTAATTTTCAAGACTCATCACTTATATTAAATGCATATCTAGGTAAAGCAAATTCTTTGTACAAGCAGGGAAAATACAAAGAGGCGCTGGAGGCTTACGAAGAATTATCTGCTAGGTTATCCTGGCAGGAGGAATTTAGTGATTTATTGGCAAAGGTATATTTTGGAATTGCCTGGACAAATCTAAAATTAGGCAGGATGCAGGAAGCAGTCAAGGGGTTTCAGGAGTTGATAAACAGGTCGTCTGATAAGTTCGCTAAAATCAATGCGCTTAGTCAGCTTGGAGATGTCTACCAGGAAATGGGAGAATATCAGAAAGCGGCAGATATTTACGATAAACTTCTAAATGACTACCAGGATAGTTTTTATAGCGATTATGTTCAGTATCAGCTGGCCCTTACTTTGCTTAAGATGAGAAATATCGATGCCGCAATAATTGCGATGCGTTCCTTAAAATCAAATTATCCCCAGAGCAGATTTATCTCTAATTTGGGATATTATTTAGGATTAGCTTATTTTAATAAAGGTGATTATGTGGCATCTTTGGAGCAGCTGCAGAGTTTTATTGATGGCATCTCTCGCGATAACGAATTAAGATCTCAGGCGATGCAGCTTCTAGGACTGGCTTATAGAGAGCTTAAGAATTACAAGGAATCAGCGAATATCTTTGAAAGGATAACTAAGGAATACTCGGCAAATAAGGAAGTAGCAGCTTCTGCAGAATATGACCTAGCCTTATCATTATTCTACCTTGGCGATGAGAAGGAAGGGTTAAAAAGATTAAAGATTGTCTCTTACAATTATCCTAATACCGAAGTTGGCGAAGATGCATTGTCTTATATTGCCGATTACTATTTGAAGCTAAAGGAATATGATACTGCTAGACGTTATTATCAGAAAGTTATTGATGAATATCCAACTTCGGATTCCATCGATTCGGCTTATTATGGTACGGCAGAGACTTTATTTGAAGAAGGAAATTTTGATCAAGCTATTAAAAAATTAGAGATAATCAGAACCAAACCTTATAGCAAGTTATTTGTGCAGGCGTCTCTTTTTCTCGCTGACGTATACATAGAAAAAAATAATTCAGATCAAGCAATAAAGATATGCCAGGGATTGGCTGAAAATAATCCGCAATACGCAAGAGAATCTTTTATTAAAATAGGTGACCTCCTTAAGGACTTATCAAAATATGACGATTCCTTAAAGGCGTACCAGACGGCGCTATCTAAAACCAAAGGAACATCAAACATGGAGGATTCGCAGATATACTTTAAGATTGCCGAGTTATTTGAAGAGAAGCAGGATTTTGAAAAAGCTACGGAAACTTATTTAAAGGTAGCTTATTTAACATCCAACAATACTCCTTTAGCCATAAAGTCATACCTGCGAGCGGCAAGGATTTTTGAAAATAAGGAAAGCTGGAAAGATGCAAAGAAAATCTATGAGAAAATAGCTAATGAGAATGTAGAGGAAGCAAAATTCGCTAAGGAAAGAATTGAGTGGATTGATAACAACATAAAGAACTAGAAGAAGGAGGATCTATGGATTTCTGGAAAATGAGCGCCTGGCAGATATTTAAAGCCGGAGGCCCTTTGATGTGGCCGATCTTGCTTTGTTCGATTTTTGCCATGGCCATAACTATGGAAAAGCTTTTGCACCTGCATAAAATCAGAATCGATGTGAAGGGTTTTCTTGATTCAGTAATTGAGAAGCTTAAACACGCGAATGTTAAAGAGGCGGTTTCTATTTGCGAGAAAACTAATGCGCCAGTATCCAATATCTTGAAAGCCGGGATATTGAAATATAACGCCTCACGAGATGAAATAAAGGAAGCAATGGAAGATGCCAGTTTATACGAGGTCCCTAGGCTAGAAAAGAATTTGAGTGCTTTGGCGACCATAGCCCATATTTCTCCGCTACTAGGTCTTTTAGGAACGGTAACCGGAATGGTGAGGGCTTTTCAGGTAATACAGGTTAAAGCGACATCCTTAAATCCCGTTAGCCCCGGGGATCTTGCCGGAGGTATTTGGGAGGCGCTCCTTACTACCGTTGCCGGGCTTATGGTGGCGATACCCACCTATGTTGCCTATAACTTTTTTGTGAGCAGAGTAAACTCTATTATCGTTAATATGGAAAGAGCCGCGACAGAATTGGTAAATTTTATCACGCAACATTCGGGCTTAGCCAGAAAGAAGGAGTAGGCTAAAGTGAGATTCACAAGACATACTAAAATAGAACATGGGTTAGGCCAGATAGATATTGCACCCATGATTGATATGGTATTCCAGCTACTTATCTTTTTCATGTTAACATCTTCATTCATTTTTCAGCCGGGCATAAAGGTTAATCTGCCGAAAGCAATAACCAGCGAAGTTATCAAAAAAGAAAGTATGGTAGTAACTGTTTCAGGGGAAGATGTTATTTATTTGGGTGGCAAGGTAGTAACGATGGCAGATCTAAGACAAGAACTTGGGGTGGCAGCCAAAAGGCAAAGTCCGCTATTAATAAAATCCGACAGAAGAGCGTCTTTAGGCAGGATAGTAGAAGTTTGGGATTTGTGCCGTGAGCTAGGAATCACAAAAATAAATATCGCCACTGATCAGGAGAGATGAGAATCCATAATCTTGTTTTTGACAAGGCAATAGTAAATACTATGTTTGTTTCTTTGGGGATACATTTATTTTATTTTTCTTGCATTGTGTTCACTTTTGAGGATAAAATGAGTTATTCGCTGGAGCCTCCGAATATTGATTTCCTAGGTTCAATCTTACGAGGGCCCGATATTCTGACTGATAGTGAAGCAGCGAGGGGGTCTTTTATTATTAAGATTTCTGATAAATTTCTGAATGCCCCGAGACAGGGCGCGAAGGTGGACAAGACTTATCCTTCGGTGAGTAAGCCATCTTTTGTGCGAAAAGGTTTATCAAAGAGTCAGAAGCTTCCCACTAAATTTATTGGTACCCCATCAGGTTACGGGGCTGAAAAGAAAGTAGGCAGCGGAAATGCGCAAGATTCGGATAGCACATACGATTGGGGAACCAATCTAAAACTCAAACCCAATGATAAAAATTAATTTTTATCTATATTTATCAATTTGTTTAATCTGTGCCTTATTGTATTTATTGGTGAATTGGATATTTTCCAAAGATAGAGAGATTAAGGTGTCAGGATCAGGATTTCGTTACCAATGCCCGATTTGCTTTTATATGTATTTAGATTTCGATTCTTTAGAATTTTTCCAATGTCCTAGATGTAAGAGCTATTCAAAAAAGGAGGAACTTAAATGATTATTGAAATCGGAATAGTAGCCGGTGATATTTGGCACTATCTTGACCAGCAAGGCGAAACCACTCTAGCTAGTCTTATTTCTGGGCTTGATAAGCCTAAGGATTTGATTCTGATGAGTCTGGGTTGGTTGGCTCGTGAAGGGCATGTAATTTTGCAAAAAGAAAACCAGGATTACAGCATCGCTTTAAGAAAATAGTAATTATGAAAAAAGAATTAAAATGTAATAATAAAGGCGTGATATTGATTACGGTTGTGATATTCGTGATGATCATATCTATTTTGGCTGCTAGCGTGTTATACATAATGACCAATGACGCTCGTCTTGCAGAACATAATATCAGACGGATCCAATCTAATTATGCAGCACAAACCGGGATACAGTATTATTTAGAGCAGTTAAAGATTGGTCCTGCGCCACCCAATCCGCTATTGGGCTACAATGTCGATGTTGGAGGCGGCGTTATAGTGCCAGTAGACATATATATGTATAATCCACCTTCAACAGATCCTACCTGTCCTACCTGTGAATGTCCTCAAGGCGATCAAGCGCCAGCTTGCATAAAAGCCATCGCTAATTATTAATCGACCCTTTAAACAAAAATAAACTCCATATTATAATTAAATATCGGTAAGTCTAAGTAAAACTTAATAAAAAAACACTTGACAAGTTAAATATAATATAGTTTAATTATATTTAGTTAATTTTATATAAAAGGCAAAATGACTAGGTTAATGAATATTGATGAGTTGGCGAGGTATTTGAGACTGGAGAAGCAGACTATTTATAACTGGCTCCATATGAGAAAGATTTCAGGTATAAAGGTTGGCGGAGTTTGGCGTTTTGATAAGCAAGATGTAGACAAGTGGCTAAGGTCGCAATTCCGAAAGGCAGAAGATGGCAAGTAGGACAAAGATAGGAATAAATTTCGGATTAGAAGATTTAAACATCGTCGAAATTGAAAGACAAAAAATTATTAGCCATTACCATATCCCTTACTTAGAAACCCAGGACAAAGCAGAGGTTGTAGATGTGGCTGATAGGATTATGCTGGCAGCCATTTTGCAAAAGACGCTAAGAGAGAAAGGGATCAAAGCCGAAGAGGCCATGGCAACGGTTCCCTCAAAAGAGGTGCTGCTGCGTTCTTTTCTTATACCTTTCTTGCCGCAGAGAGAAGTAAAGTCGGCCATAGATTTTGAGGTAAGAAAATACGTCCCGATTAAACTTGATCTATTGTTTTTCGACTATATATTACAGAAAGTCAAGGAAAGAAAGGGGACAAAATTCAAAACCCATTTTATCGGAATCAAGCAGGAAGTCTTGGAGAAATTCATATACGCGATGGAGCAATCCAATTTAAAGATTTCTTCCATAGAGACTTCGCCATTGAGTCTTTTCCGGGTTCTTGTTTACAAGAAGTTAGCAAAAATTAGTTCAAGCATTGCAATTGTAGAGGCCAATAAAAATGAGGGTAGTATTTGTATTATTGAAAAAGGTTTTCCGCATTTAATTAGAGATTTTAAATTAGCGGGAATAAGTAAGGATATCTACGCAAGGGAGCAAGAGACGATACTGACTCTTTTAAATAAAGAGCTGCGTCTTTCTTTTGATTATTATAAAAGACAAACCGTCAAGGCAGAAGTTGAGCATATCTTCCTTTTTAGCGAAGAAAAAGACGAATCAATGAGGGAGCATCTCAGTAAAGAGCTTAATGTGAAGGCAACGCTTATCCAGTCCAATGAAATTTTAGGCTTAAGAGAAGAAGTAAAAATTGGAGAATTAAAAGCCTATGGCGCTGCGCTTAGAAGCTTTTTTCCTTCAACCATAGCGATAGATCTATATAGGAAAAGGAAGGCTACTGAGACAAAGGAGAAAAAGGAAGAAGCCGAGATACCTGAAGTGCCGGTTTCTGTCAAGTCGGTTGTGCGTACTGCGATTATATCAGCAGTGTTTATTCTCTTATTTTATTTATTTGTTGACTACAGCCAGGTAGCAGCCCTTAAAAACAAGATTAATAGCCTTTCGCAAAAAAGATTGTCATTAAAACATAAATTAAGTTCTTTGGATTTGACGGAATTACAATCGATACAGAACATTTACCAAGAACAAATTACTTCCCTTAACGAAATCAAGAAATCAACTTATGTAACCCCCTTATTGAATGCTTTGCCTTCTTTGCTTTTAAAGGGAGTATGGTTAAGCAGGGTGGATCTTAAGTTGGATCCCGAGCTTTCTTTTAGATTGGAAGGAAAAGCTTACTTAGAGGATGAGGCCGAACAGATAAACACTGTGAATAAATTATCCTCTAATATTAAGGAAAACCCGGTATTTAGCAAGATTTTTAATTCCATTGATTTAGATTATGTAAAACAAGCAACGGTCGATAATATTTCTGTAACCGAGTTTAGTATAACTTGTAAATAATATGGATTTGAATAATTTATCCAAGTTCGATCTTGCACAAATTGCTAAAAACAAGAATTTATTAGCTAATATTGGCATAGTCTTATTAGCACTTGTTATCACAAGAAATATCCATGTTGGGCAGGTTCAGAAGATAAATTCATTAAAAGCTCAGATTGCCAAAGAAAACGAAATCACAGAGTTTATCGATATTTTGAAGGCTTCTGAAGACAAGATTGAGAAACTACAAAAGGATTTCCAGATTAACTTAAGTTCAGACAAAGTTATAGAAAAGATTTCTCTTTTAGCCAAGAAGAATAACATGAGGATAAGTTCTGTTGATGCGCAGTCAGCCATAGATAGAAAAATATTCCAGCTTATACCTATAAAGTTAAGAGTTGATAGCGACTATCATAGACTAGGTCATTTAATCAGCGACATAGAGAATACCGGGTTTTTGAAGGTTAAGGACTTGACCATAGATAACAGGCAAACTTATTATTCCGATCTACCTACTGAGAGCACGGTTTTGTTAGATTTATTTGCTATTTCTTTAAAGAAAAAGTAGATATGAGAAAAATACTTTTATTAACTTTAGTTTTTTTATTTGCAAATAACTTTGTTATCTTTGCTCAAGACAAAGAAGCTGATGAGCAGGTAGGTATGAGCAATATAACCAGCTACAATGCAGACGGTTATCGAGATCCATTTATGCCACAGATTAAAAAGGAAGAAAAGAAGAAGGAATCCGATAATTCATTTGCTAATAGGGAAGTGGTTATTCCAGATTTCGTCATCCAGGGAATGGTTTGGAGCAGCGATAACCCTCAAGCAATAATAGATGGGCAAGTTTTACGCATCGGAGATGAAATCAAAGAGGCAAAGATTCTTAGCATTTCTAAAGAAGGAGTAAAGTTTTTATTCAGAGGTAAGATTTTTACTGCGAAGCCAAAAGTTACTTTGGGAGTAAGAAAATAGTTGTTTTTATTAAGGAGGTCTAAATGAAAAGATTATTTATCAGGGCAATTACTGTAGGTATATTCTTTGTGCTATTTCTGCCATCCGTCTTCGCAGACGTATCAAAAGGTCTAAGTTTTACCGAATACTCCAAGATGATATCAATGGATTTTCAGGATGCCAACATGAAGGATGTCTTAAAAATCCTTTCTCAGCAATCAGGTTTGAATTTTATCGCTTCAGATGAAGTCAAAGATAGGACCGTAACCGTATTTTTAGAAAACGTGCCCGTTGAAGAGGCATTGGAAAGGATTCTTACGGCCAATAATCTAACATACGAAATAAAGGAAGGCAGCAATGTCTTTATCGTAAAAGAACTTGCTAGCGGTCTAAAAACTCTTACAAAAATTTTCTTTCTAAAATATGCTTCAGTGTCAAGCTCAAGGTTAAAGTCTGAAATTAACGATGGATTGCTAAGAAAGACCGAATTTGAAGGGTCTTCATCAAGTAGTAGTGGAAATGCATCCGATAATTCACAAACCGCCACCGGTTCTTCAGGGCAAACGGGAGAGATCGAGGTTTCAAATATTAAGAAGATATTAGAAAATGTTCTCTCTGATCAGGGTAAGGTAGTAGAAGATACCCGTACAAATAGCTTAATTATTACTGATAAACCTGAGCAGTTTCCTATAATCGAAAAGACTATTGCTCTTCTTGATATACCTACGCCTCAGGTAGTAATAGAAGTTGAAATGCTTGATGTTTCTAAGAATCTAGTGGATAAGCTGGGAGTTAATTGGGATACTACTTCAACAGATTCTCAACTGACTTTTAGCGGTGCCTCAAGGGAAACGAAGTTCCCTTTTGATGGTGGATATGTCGGAGATAGTACTGATGTCGTAGCTAGCAAAACATTCACGATGGGTACAATAAGCGCTGCGGGCCTAGATATTGCTTTGGATTTTATTTCTACTGATACTGACACAAAGTATCTGGCTCGGCCACGCATATTAACCCTTAGCAATGAAACTGCGGAGATCAAGATTGTAACAGATGAAGCAATCGGTCTTACTCAATCAGTATCGGGTGAAGGCAATACTGCTTTGTCTACGCAGGAGGCCGAAAGGTCAGAGACCGGTGTTGCCCTAAGAGTTACCCCTCAGGTCAATAGCGAGACTAACGAAATTACTATGTTCGTAGAGCCTACAGTAAGCGAAGCAGCAACTAGCAATCTCAGCTCTAGTTTTAGAGACCCGGAAAGAAGGCAGACAAAATCAGTCCTGAGAATTAAAGACGGAGAGACTATAGTTATCGGTGGTTTAATACGTACTAGAGGATCCGAAACAATAACTAAAGTTCCGTTTTTGGGCGATATTCCTATTTTAGGCAACGCCTTTAAACATAGAAACAAATCAAGAGATGAAGACAGGGAATTGATAATCTTTATCACGCCACATATCGTAAAAGAGCAAAAATTAACTAGCGTCAAAAACAGATACAGCCCGCTTTCGCCATTTTCAAGAGAACAGGAGCTCCCAAGATCAAAAATGGCAGAAGTTGATAAGGCCTTGTCAAGATTTGAAAACAAGCATCGTTAATGCTATAATACTTTCAAATGAGGTAATGGATGGCTATTCATCTTAAATTAGGCGAAATTCTAAGTAAGCGTGGACTGGTCACTAAAGATCAGCTTCAGAAGGCGATAGATCTTCAGAAGCAAGAAGGCCTTCGTATAGGAGAGGCGCTTGTAAAATTAGGCTCTATCAGCGAGGAAAATCTAATTGAAGCGCTGGGAAAGCAATTATCCATACCGTATGCAACTAAAAGTTCGGGGTTGCTTACTCCTGCTGCCGAGCAGGGTTTAGAGGAGTTGATCCCGCGTGATTTTGCTCAAAAGAATTTAGTTTTGCCACTTTCAAGAAATCTGAATTCTTTAACCTGCGCTGTTTTTGACCCGCTGGACTTAATTTTGATAGACAATATCAAAAAGATGACCGGCTGTGAAATTAATTTAGTTATCGCCACAAAAACCGATATACTTCGGGCAATAGAGGAATTCTACAGCAAAGGCTCGCTATTAGGAGAGGCGGTTAAGGATTCTTATCATATTGATAGGATGATTATTGAGGACGAAGACCGCGATGAAGAAGAGCTAAGTTTAGACAAATTAATCGCCAAAGCTGAGGAAGCTCCTGTTGTCAAGCTGGTAGATTTGATTATAAGACAGGCAATCGATGAGCGCGCTTCCGATATCCACATTGAACCGTTTCCTGAAAGAATCAGCTTAAGGTATCGCATAGATGGTGTTTTATACGAGATTCCCCCTCCGGCGAAACATTTGCATCTTCCAATAGTCTCAAGAATAAAAATACTTTCCAAGCTTGATATTGCGGAGAAACGTCTACCTCAGGACGGTGCTTTTATTGTGAAACTCGAAGATAGAATTGTTGACTTAAGAGTTTCTTCAATTCCTACTATATACGGCGAAAAGGTAGTTATACGTATTCTGGACAGAGGGCTTGCGCCTTTAGACTTGGTTAAACTCGGATTTGAACCTAAACAGCTTGAGAATTTTAAGAAGGCTGTCTATAGTCCTTATGGATTAGTTTTCTTGACCGGCCCTACCGGTTGCGGCAAGACCACGACCTTATATGCCGCCTTAAAAGAAATAATGGATCCCCGAAAGAATATCATCACAATTGAGGAACCGGTTGAGTATAGAATTGATGGAATAAACCAAGTTCAGGCCAAGCCGGAGATCGGTTTGACATTTGCTGCGGCGCTGCGTTCATTTTTACGTCAGGATCCGGATATCATGTTAGTTGGCGAGGTAAGAGATCTTGAGACAGCCCAGATTTGTGTCCGCGCAGCTTTGACAGGACATCTGGTTTTAAGCACTCTCCACACTAATGATGCGCCTTCTGCAGTAACGCGGTTAATTGATATAGGCGTTGAATCTTATCTTTTGATGCCTTCTCTTCTCTGTGTAGTAGCGCAAAGATTAATAAGAAAACTTTGCAATAAATGCAAAGAGGCATATGAACCTAAACAAAGTGATCTTGGAAGTATAAAATTCTCGGGTAACCAACCCATATATAAGGCTAAAGGTTGCCCGGAATGCAATCAAATTGGATACCGCGGTAGGCTTGCTATCTGCGAAGTTATGATGATAAACGATGATATAAAAAATTTGATTCATAATAAGGCAGACTATGGTAAAATAAGAGAGGTTGCAAAAAAAGCTGGCATGACGAGTTTATTTGACAGCGGTTTAAAAAAAGTTGAAGCCGGGCTTACTAGCTTAGAAGAGGTTCTAAGCGTTACATTAGGAGAAGATTAATGCCTTATTTTCGTTACATCGTAAGAGATAAGGACGGAAAGAAAAAGGTTTCTATTGAAGAAGCTCGGGACAAAGAGAGCTTAATAGAAAGACTGCAGGCGCAGGATTTATTTGTTATTAAGGTGGTGCCTGAGCTTGGATCTAAACCTCGGAGAGTATCGGGCAAGCAGGTTTTTAAACGCGGCCGCATAAAATTAGAGGATTTAGTTCTTTTCGCCAGGCAGCTTGCCACGATGTTAAATGCAGGCGTGCCGCTTCTAAAGAGCTTGGAGGTAATTTCCTCTCAGGTCGAAAGTCAGAAATTTGCCAAGATTCTTGAGAAGGTAAAAAATGATTTAGAGAAAGGTTCGTCTTTAAGCCAGTCTTTAGCGCGGCATCCTAAGGTTTTTAATCAGTTTTGGGTGAGCCTTGCTGAGGTAGGAGAGGCTTCAGGAACCCTGCCGGTTGTTTTGGAGCGGCTAGCTTTCTATTTAGAGCAGAAAGCGGATTTTGATCGAACGGTATTGTCAGCGATGCTCTATCCTTTAATTTTGCTCTGCCTTTGCGTGGTAGCTTTAACAGTGTTTTCGTTATTAATAATTCCTAAATTTACGTCAATATTTAGTGGCTACAGTATGAAACTACCGGCTCTTACCGCAGCTATTTTAGGAGGATTCGGTTTCATCCGCACAAAATTTATTTTTATAGTAGTCGGTTTATTTATTTTTGTTACTTTTTTGAAGAGATATATTTCTACTCCCGTCGGAAGGCGTCAATGGGAAGCCTTTTTATTAAAGTTGCCAATTTTGGGCAATTTCTTCAGGGACCTCTTTATTGAAAGATTCACATCGCATATGTCAATTTTGGTGGAGAGCGGAGTGCCGCTTCTATATGCCTTGGAAATTTCTGAGCGTATGATTGACAATTTGACCGTTGCTGCTATAATAAACAAGATAAAAGAGAATGTTCGTCAAGGAAAAGTTGTTGCTGAGCCCATGCAGCAGACTGCTTTTTTCCCGCCAATGGTTATACAGATGGTTACGATTGGCGAAGAAACCGGCGAGCTTGGCAATATGCTTAAAAGAATAGCGGCTTTTTATCAGAGCATCATAGAAACTTTCTTAAAGCGTTTCGGTATTATATTTGAGCCAATAATGTTGATTTTTATGGGTGGAGTAATAGGCACAATAGTAATTTCTATGTTTTTGCCCATATTCAACATTATTACCATGAGCGGTGCGCAATTGCATTAAAAAGCAATTTGTTTATTAAGAACATGTTTACATTGAGGAGGTGAAAGGCAGAATTTAACGATAGGGCAATTAATTAGTTTAACTGAGAAAAAGGAGGTATTTATGAAAAAAGGTTTTACGTTACTAGAATTAATCATCGTTGTAATAATCCTTGGTGTTTTGGTTGCTATCGCTGTGCCGACCTTCACTAGCTCAAGATTAAAGATTGAGACAGCTGAGGCTCTTAATGTCCTAGGTTCTTTACGTGCCTCACAAATAAGATATTATGCTCAGAATGCCGCTTACGCAGTTAGCTGCGCTAACCTGGATGTGGGCTATACGACTTTAAAATACCATGCAGCCCCGACGTGTCTTAACAACACCGCACCTACAGCTTTTGTTACGATGCTTAATGCCGGTGACTATACTATGTGTATAGACTCTGAGGGCGTGATAAAGTGCGCAGATGTTGCGGCAGGAACTTGTGCTAAGCTTGGCTATACAGCAGGAGCTTGTCCATAGGTTGAGAGTTTAATGTAGGCAGAGGAGGAGAGCAATGAAAAAAGGTTTTACGTTACTAGAATTAATCATCGTTGTAATAATTCTCGGAGTTTTGGTTGCTATCGCTGTGCCGACCTTCACTAGCT
>Ga0265297_10003664_pt1 | contig 27187 bp, 26 predicted proteins | sample Munlanlwell13791_FD_192502 | JGI IMG/M metagenome (GOLD analysis project Ga0265297, IMG submission 192502) | Leachate microbial communities from a municipal landfill in Southern Ontario, Canada - Leachate well 137-91 | ecosystem: Engineered > Solid waste > Landfill > Unclassified | place...
CGGGATGGGTGGATGAATTAAATTACCATCTCGGATATCCGACTTTTTACTTTACCTATCCGCTTCCGTACTTATTGAATTGTTTCTGGCGTTTATTTACCGTTTCCACGGTTGATTCATTAAAAATAACTCTTTTTATCAGTACGTTTATATCAGGACTCTTCTTTTTTTTGTGGGGTACAAAAATTGCCAGTCAAAAAATCGCATTGGTCGCCACAATTATTTATTTGTTTACACCTTACAGATTTTTAAATCTATATGTTCGCATGGCGTTTGGTGAAATTATCTTTTTAGGGTTACTTCCCTTGACCTTGTATTTACTTGAAAAAGGACGATTCAAACAGCTGTCTATCTCATTTGCCGCACTGCTGTTGGCTCATTTACAATTATCTGAAATATTTTTACCTTTTTTGATAGGATACGTGCTTGTTAGGCGTTTGAATTCATATTTTGTAATTAAGTCGTGGTTTGTAGGAATGGGTTTATCGGCGTTTTTTTGGCTACCGGCTGTTGTTTTGCTACCCTTAACAAAGTTTTCAACCGTTGCCCAATTCGTAGCCTCGCATCTTGTTACCGTTAGACAATTATTATATTCCGGTTGGGATTTTGGTTTTTCTGGTTCAGGTATTTCGGATGGGATGTCTTTTCAAATCGGGATTGTTAATTGGTTGATTGTTTGTCTGTCAACAATTTTAGCTTTCAAAGCCAAACCACTGGCAAAGTACTTCATTGTAATTTTTTGGTTAGCTGTCATTTTAATGACATATTCTCCATTCGGATTTTGGAACCTGGCTATTACTCAGTCAATCCAGTTTCCCTGGCGCTTGCTTGGTTTAGCAGCTTTAATTACTCCGGGATTACTATTATTTTTGCCAAAAAACCATAAATTATTCCTCATCGGATTGGTAATCATTGTCCTATATACAAATAGAAACCATATCAGGATTAACACAGCTGAATTCATTCATGTATCGGATGATTATTTTTTCCAAACCAATACTACGGCTACGGCTACACCCGATGAATTTATGCCGGTTATTCAGGATAAGTCAGTCTTTATTAATCACCTGATTATTCCTGTCTCCGGTGTAATATCATTATTCTCATTGGCCGTTCTTGTCTTATTCAAAAAAACTTATGAACAAATACAAACTTAAAACAATTCATATTCTGGTCATAATTTTCTTCCTGGCTTCGTTTTTAAGGTTTATTAAGCTTGACACCATACCGTCAGGATTTCATGTTGACGAGGCAAAAATTGGCTGGAATTCCTATTCACTTCTAAAAACTGGCAGAGACGATTGGGAAAACCCTTTCCCTATCCATTACAACACCTTTGGTGATTTTCGCCCGACCGGATACATGTATGCCGTTGTGCCGGCAATTTTGATGTTTGGACTAAACGAGTTTTCCATAAGGTTAATTCCGGCCATATTCGGAGCTATTTCAATACCGATACTTTTCTTTTTAGTCAGGGAATTATCAGGTAATATCCGGATTTCACTGCTATCTGCAATAGTTTTAACCATCTCACCTTGGCATCTGTCGTTATCCAGATCTGGTTCGGAGGCCATAATTTCCCTAAGTTTAACCATGTTGGGTCTCTTCTTTTTTATAAAAAGTATAAAAAAATCTCAGAACAGAACTATGCTGTTATCAACCATTTTTCTCTCTCTTTCTTACTTTTTTTATCACACCTTCAGACTTATAACTCCTTTGTTATTGTTAACAACTTTATTATTTCACAGCTGGCCACCCACTTATAAAAATCTGTTTAAAAAACCGGTTTCGGTTTTTATTTTTTTGTCTTTTCTCTCGTTTATTTTCATCTTAAATCCCAGCGCCAGAGGCAGATTTTCTCAGGTATCAGTCTTTAATGATCTGAATGTTAAATATGAATTACAGAAATTACCCTTTGAAGAAGGAGATAATAGAGTATTCATAGCCAGGGCCTTTCACAACAAAATCGTACTATATTCGATCCGCTTTATCACTGAGTATGCCAAATACTTTAGCTCTGACTTTTTGATTGGTTCCTGGGGTTCAAAGCCCCTGCGTTACGTTACCGTAAATGCTGGCCCGCTCCTGTATATCGAATTTACGCTCCTTTTTCTTGGGTTGGCTTCTTTTGTTAAAAATAAAATAAATCCATTAACATTGTTGTATTTGTTAATTGCCCCCATAGCATCTGCGTTGACGACCGAGGACACTCCCAATCTCAACAGATCGATATTAATGAGCCCCATATTATCAATATTTGTGGCACTGGGTATAGACTTTATCTACAGATCAACGCCAAGATTTAAAAAGATTGTCTGGCTATGTATCCTATTAAACTTTGTTTATTTTTGGCACATGTACACGATTCATAATTCAAAACGTGAAGAAATTGCCATGAACAGAAATTCCGGGGTCAGGGAGTTGATTGCTAAGCTTCCACAGCTTCAAAAAGATTATTCATTAATTTATCTGACCAATATTCCCGATAATCTATACCCCTGGTATGCCTTCTATTATCAACCTGACCCGAAATTGTTTAACCATCTGGCAAAATATCGTGATAAGGGAGAATGGAAATACCAAAATTTAGTTTTCAGCGAATTTAAATGCCCCTCCGGTAACATTGGTGATGTTACAACTTCGATCGCCGTTGTAGACTCCGAAGGTTGTGTAAAGAAACCCGTCTTTACATCATTGGCAGAAGTTACCAGATCTAGCGGGGGAGTTGCTTATACTATATGGGGGAGGAAATAATATATGCCGGCATTTTCAGTAAACGTCATTGCCAGAGATTCTGTCTCAACTATTTCGGACTGTCTGGAAAGTTTAAGGGGTTTATCGGACGACCTGGTTATCGTCGTTGACTCACGTTCCACCGATGCTTCCGAAAAAATTGCAGGTAAATTCACAACAAAAATTTTTAATCACAAATTTATCGACTTTGCCGACCAAAGAAACTTTGCCGTAACCAAAAGTGTCCATGCCTGGATATTGTCAGTCGATGCGGATGAAGTGGTTTCTCGGGAACTTCGCGAATACCTGAATAAATTCAGAGAAATCAATTTACCGTTCGACGCTTTTGCAATCAAAAGACACAATTTCATTTTTCAGAAATTGATCAAACACTCCAATTGGGATCCTAATGGCATTGTCCGACTATTTGATAAAACATTCGGAAAATGGTCCGGAAAAATCCATGAGACCTGGGAATCAACCGGAAAAGTCGGATTGATAAATCTTCCCATCCTGCACAACAATTATAAAACGGTAGAGGAATTTATGTCCAAGTTAGAAATCTATACCACAGCAGAAGCGGAGCAAATTTCTCATTTCAGCATTTTTCAATTTATTTGGTGTCCTACCATAGAGTTTTTTCGTAGGTTTATATTCCACGTAGGGTTTCTGGATGGGTTTCACGGCTTGTTTTTAAGTTTTCTGATGTGGATTTATCAGATTAATATTTGGATAAAAGTATGGCAAAAAGAACACATCAGTTGATCCTGATAGGGATTTTTTTATTGGGTTTGATACTCAGATTAATAAATCTCAACCAAAGTTTTTGGCTGGATGAAGCCACCCAGGGTCAATTATCCATATTGCCTGTTTCGCAGATTTGGTCTGAGCGTTCCGGAGATTTTCACCCGCCTCTATATTATTTGCTGATTCATTATTGGGCCACAGTCTCGCATTCCGAAATTTGGCTTAGACTCCCTTCAGTTTTAGCCGGAGTTTTAACCATTTGGGTCGTATATAAATTTTCTAAACAGCTTTTTCCGAAATACGTCAAAGCCCACTACTTATCTGCCTTTTTGTTAGCCATTGCCCCTTTCCACATTTATTACTCTCAGGAATTCCGTTCCTACTCCCTGCTTTGTTTATTGGCTACTGTTTCAATGTTTGCCTTCTATCAAAAAAAGTACTGGCAAACAGGATTGGCCAACACCCTGTTAATTTACACCCATTATTCCGGATTTTTTTTAATAGTGACTCAATTAATTTATTGGATAATCTACGATCGTCAAAATATTAAACAGTACGTTTTGTCTCACTTTCTAACACTGCTCATCTTCATGCCTTGGCTACCCCAGTTTTCAAAACAGCTCACTTCTGGTATTAGAGCCGATCAGTATTTACCTGGATGGACTTCCGTATTAAGCATCGCTCCCTTAAAAACATTTCCGGTCATTATTTTTAAAATTATTGCCGGAAGGATAAATTTTCTTTCCAGATATCTTTACGGTGTTTACATAGTTTTTGTTTTTGCAGTCACATTTACTGGAATATTTTTTGCAGATAAAAATCGGAAATTTTTGTTAGTTTGGGGATTTTTGCCGATTTTCCTACTTATGACCATATCGCTTGTTTTACCGCAGGCCCAGCCGTTTCGCATTATTTATATCCTTCCTGGCCTGATATTGCTTCTTACCCAGGCGTGTCTGAGGTTCCCCAAACTATTTATCACCATGTTAATTTACATTTCCATAGTTGGAAATATTACTTATTTTACCCGTCCCAGATTGCAGCGGGAACAATGGAGACAGGCGATAACCTATTTAAGGGAAAATTCAAATGGTCAAACAAAAATTTTAGTAAAATTTTCAGACAGATTTTCCCCGTTTTACTGGTACGCTCCGGATTTCCGGGTAGATTCAGCCGTGTCTGCTTATCCCGCCACAACTATCGATGTCACCACAAAGATTAAAAAGTTTCTTCCTCAGACAGAATCATTATACGTTTTGGACTATTTGGGTGATTTGACTGATCCGTCCCGGGTGGTAGATGGGGTGCTGAAGTCTTCAGGCTACGAAGAAAACTCGGCCAAAGATTTTCCCGGCGTTGGCATTATCCGCCAATATCAAAAAAAACTATAATTTGTTAATCGCGGTCCAGTCTTTACCACCCAACTTTAATTTTAGTGCTTTATCGTATTTGTTGATTACTTTGTCTAAAATTGGAGTATCAACTTCCTGGGCAGCCAACTTGGCATATTTCAAATCTTTAGTTATCCACTCGATGGAAAAGTTTATTGGAATAGGTTCAATTTGATAATCTCTCCAGGCAACGTTTGTCGATGTTCCGCCGGGACGGTCAGCAAGCGCGTCGCCCGCCAGCTTTAGATTCATTCCCATTTTAGAGGCCAAATTTAGAATTTCACCAAAGCCAACAATATGCATGGCCTGCAAAGCATTAAGTAAAAGCTTGTATCTCATCCCAAATCCCACACGTTCAAAAAAAACCATTTTCTGACTAATACATTTCAATTCTACTCCGATTTCACTTATCGAACTTTCAACACCGCCAATAAGTAAAATTAGTTTTCCCGTCTCAGCCCCGACTCTTCCCCCTGTCATCGGCATGTCGAAAAAAGTTAAATCCCTTTTTTTACAAATACTTGCCAATTCATCGATCCAGGAAGTTGAAAGCGTTGCACACGTAATAAAATATTTTGATTTATCAGCTCCCGATAATATTCCATTGTATCCGGTCCAAACAGATTTAGATGATTTGTCGTTTGCGGTTACTTCAAATACCACGTCCGCTCTTTTTGCAGCTTCTTTGGGAGTATTTACAGAAACCGCGCCTTGGTTTTCCAATTCAGCAAGTTTTTCTTTAGTTCGATTCCAAACAAATACCCGGTATCCATTTTTAAGAAAATTAGATACGATACCACTGCCCATAATACCGGTGCCTATGACCGCAATGCTTTTCATCCCTGAAATATACCAAATCCAAAACAAAAACTAAAGCTGCTAAAATAGACCAGGATGAAGATTAAAGTTGGTATTGATATCTCCCAGATTGTTTACAAGACGGGAGTTTCTGATTACACCGTAAACCTGGTCCGGTCGCTGCAAAACTTTCCTCAGGATATTGACCTCAGATTATTCGGGTCATCCCTAAGACGCAGTATAGAGATCAAATCAATTTTTCCCGGTGCCAAAACTTATCCCTTTCCGCCTACATTGATGCATTATCTATGGAACATTCTGCATTTATACCCGGTGGAAAATTTTCTTGGAAAGATGGATGTTTTTCACTCATCGGATTGGACTCAGCCACCATCAGATGCCCCATCAGTTACCACCATTCATGATTTATCTCCAATGCTATTTCCTCAGGAGATGGGGAAAAAAATTACCTCAGTTCACAAGGCCAGATTAAGTTGGGTTATCAAGGAATGTCAAAAAATAATCTGTGTTTCAAAGTCTACAGCCGGCGACATGAAACAATTATTCAATCTGGAAGACTCCCGTATGATAGTGGTTCCTGAGGCCCTTCCCAAACGCTTTGACCTGAGTCCCACAGCCGCAAGTGTGACTGGTACTAAATCAAAGTGGCAGCTGGAAGATTACATAATCGCAGTAGGTTCCAGGCAGCCGCGGAAAAACTATGTCAGGCTGGCTAATTCATTTTTAAATTTTAAATCCAAATACAGACTACCGGGGCAACTGGTCATAGTCGGTGGGGGAGGATGGGGTGATGAGATTCCCCGTCATGCCTCGATCGTCCAAACCGGATTTCTCCCGGATAATGAAGTATTGGCTCTGGTCAAAGGTGCACGGGCTCTGGTTGTTTCATCAATCTATGAAGGTTTTGGCTTGCCGATTTTATTAGCATGGCGGCAAGGTGTACCGGTTGCAGTGTCAGATATTTCCTCATTACCTGAAGTAGTTGGAAATGCCGGAATATTGTTTGACCCCATGGACGAAGAATCCATCGCTTCTGGGATATCTTTATCGATAAAAAAGGACTCTTTATTGATACCCGCTGCTACAAAGCGGCTTGGTTTATTTTCCTGGGAAGAAACAGCTAAAAAAACATTATCGGTTTATCAATCACTATGTTAATTGGAATAGATGGAAATGAAGCCAATTTAACCTCTAATCGTGTTGGGGTAAATCAGTATGCCTACTATGTTTTGACATCGCTTTGGCATCTCAAATCCCCGCATAAGTTTGTCATTTATCTCAAGTCCTCTCCTTTACCGGATTTACCAAAGGAGAGGACTGGTTGGACATATCGGGTATTATCATTTCCCAAACTTTGGACTCAAACCCGCCTTCCTTTTGATTTATTTTTTCACCATCCCCGGCCTGATATCTTTTTAAGCCTGACCCATTATTCACCCCGTTGGTCGCCTATACCGACAGTCGTTTCGATTATGGATTTGGGTTTTCTCAAATATCCCGAACAATTTACGCAAAAAGTCCTGGCCCAATTAAAAAACTGGACCGCCTATTCTGTTAAAAAGGCAGCTAAAATAATTGCCATATCCGAGCATACAAAAAAGGACATTTGTGCTGTATACAATATTAATCCTAATGACGTGATTGTCACCCATCTGGGTTTTGATCACGACCTATTCCGTCCCCGTCCCAATCCGCAGGTCATAAAAAAATATGGGATTAAGACTCCCTATTTTCTGTTCTTAAGTAGCTTAAAACCCAGTAAAAACATCGAAAATTTACTCATAGCTTTTGCAAAACTAAACGATGCAAATTATTCCTTAGTCATAGCCGGGAAAAAAGCCTGGCTGTATGAAAAAATATTTTCAAGTGTCTCCAAACTTAATTTGCACGACAGAGTAATTTTTACCGGGTTTGTGCCGGACGCTGATGTACCAACCTTAATGACCCATTCAACAGCCTTTGTTCTCCCAAGTTTTTATGAGGGATTTGGAATTCCTGTTTTGGAAGCCATGGCTTGCGGAACCCCGGTTGTTATTTCAAATGTTGCCAGCCTTCCCGAAGTAGCAGGTGTTGCCGGAATCTATGTTGACCCCTATTCAGTCGATTCCATCATGCAGGGTTTAAAAACTGCCATTGGTTCAAAGAGTTCACAATTTGTGAAGTTGGGTCTTGTCAGAGTAAAATCATTTGATTGGGATATCACGGCAAAAAAAACCTTAAATTTACTTGAAAGCATCACAATAAAAAAATGACAATTACCGACAGAATGGGACGAAAATTAACTTTTGTAGAAATTATTGCCAAAATTTTAAACCGGATAAAAAGTGTCGTTTTGGATTTAGAACTATATAAACTTTATTTAGTGGGCTATGTTCCTTCGCATGCCTTCAGAAATTTTATTTATCGTTTGGCGGGCATTAAGTTGGGCAAGGGAAGCACCCTTCATATGTGGGCCAGATTTTATCAACCCAAAAACATTTTTATAGGTGATGATTCAATAATTGGCGATCACATATTTTTGGATGGACGTGACAAACTGATTATCGGAAACCATGTTGATATTGCGTCCCAGGTTCTAATTTACAATTCCGAACATGACGTTCACTCGCCGGATTTTAAAGCCATCGAATTACCTGTAATCATAGAGGATTACGTTTTTATTGGACCCAGGGCAATAATTATGCCGGGTGTAAAAATTGGCAAAGGTGCAATTATTGCCGGTGGAGCAGTGGTAACCAAAGATGTTGCGGAATTTTCAATTATGGGAGGTGTTCCGGCAAAAATCATTGGCCAAAGACAAAATAAATCTCCCCATTATCGGCTTGGCCGGGCCAGACTGTTTCAATAGTATGCGGGCTTTGGTAAAAATTATTTATGCTTTGTCAATTCTGTTGCTTGCAGCCTATCTGGCTTTGCCGTCTGCCGAGTTTCCCGCTCCTCCGCCAAATTCTCTCTTGTCCCAGGAACCGGCGGATACGGAAAGCGTATATCGACGTGCCTATTACACCAATTATTCCCGGGAGGAAATTATGAACCACTATAAAAGTGTGTTCAATATAGCGATGTTACAAATTCGGCTCAATTACCCTCCTGAAGAGGCGTATACACTAATTCGCGATCAAACCAGAAGTTCCTGGCTGGAAGAGTTGGTTCACCCCGGCAGGGAATCTTTATTCGTTAACGGGTTTTATCCTACCAAGCCTACGGAACAAATTAATATAAATGGTGTCCATTACATCAATAAAATCACGGTTCACTTATTTCCTTCCCGTTTCCCAAGTCGTTTTACTGTTCTTGGTTTATTGATAGTTAGTTTTTATTGGCTGAAAAAGGAATATGCAAAAATTTAATCTGACATTGCTGATTTTACTATTACTTTTTATCCCATTGTATCCAAAATTTCCCCTACTTACTATTGGAGGATCTTACGTTTCGATCCGCTTGGACGATTTGGTAGTAGCCTTAGTTTTTGCTGTATTTCTGATCCGGGCAGCCAAAAACAAATTTCGAGATTTTACTCACCCCATTTCCAAAGCTATTCTGCTTTATTTGTTTATCGGTCTGGTAACATCTTTTTCGGGTATATTTGTTGTAAAAAGCGCTTCAGTGGGTCAGGGACTACTTCATACATTTCGCAGATTTGAATATTTCTCACTTTTTTACTGCGGGTTGACTTTCTTAAAAACCAAAACCGATTTAAAATTTATTATGAGCACGATAATTTTGACCGGGTTTTTAGTATCGCTTTACGGACTGGGGCAGGCATTTTTTGCTTTTCCCGTGATATCAACCACCAATAGTGAATTTTCCAAAGGAATAGCTCTTACTTTAGGACCAGGTGCCCGGATCAATTCTACTTTTGCCGGCCACTACGATCTGGCCGCATACAGCATTTTTCCGCTGCTATTAATTATCGCCATCCTTCCGTTTGCCAAACCCAAATGGCCGCTTCTGATTATTGGATTAGCAATTTATTGGACCTTACTCTTATCTGCCTCCCGGATAACCTTTGCCAGTTTTGTAGTTACTTCAGGTTTACTAGTTATCCTTATTCGTAAAAAATATTGGCTTGTCCCGCTAGGGATCATTTTGATTGCGGGCGTGCTAATATCTCCCCAACTAAAAGGCCGATATTTGGAGTTAATAACAAATCATCTTAAAATTTCTTCCTTATCTGTTGTACATGCACAGGATTTTTTAGAGTCTGATAAAAATGTTTCTATCACTCCGGATGCCCTCAAGGAGCCCGCACAGCCGGAAGATCGGTCATTTAATATTCGGCTGCAGGCTGAATGGCCAAGAGCAATAAGAGCCTTTCAAAAAAACCCACTCCTGGGTACCGGTTTTTCTTCAGTCGGCTTAGCGGTAGACAACGACCTTCTCAGGTCTTTGGCCGAAACCGGACTATTTGGTACGGCGGCATTCCTTTTAATTTTTATCCGTTTCTTTAAAACTTCACTGCCTTTTATTTTCAGATATCCTCATTCCAATCCGTCGCTAAATAGTGCCTTAATTATTTCGTTCTCACTCGGATTAATCGGCCTTGGCATAAATGCGCTGTTTATAGATGTGTTTACTGCCTCAAAAATCGCTCTCACTACCTGGTGTCTCATGGGTATTGCGGAAAGAGCCAAAGCCACACTGGGGTGAAACGGGATATAATTGGCGTAATGAAGATAAAATTTGTGATCTTATCTCTCTCAATTATCCTGCTGCTGGGTTTTTTGGTCCGTCTATACAAAATTTCAAATCCTGTAGCTGACTGGCATTCGTGGAGACAGGCTGATACGGCAGCTGTCACCAGGAATTATGCCAAATACGGAATTGATCTCTTACATCCTAGATACGACGACTTCTCCGATGTGTCAGGCAGGGGACTATTTAATCCGAACGGGTATCGTTTTGTAGAGTTTCCCGTATTCAATCTTTTCCATTTTGGTTTGTACAGCGTTGCTCCCGGATTGGGCATTGAGACATGGGGTCGTCTCACTTCGATATTAGCATCGCTTATTTCCTCAGTACTGCTTTTCTTATATGTGTCCCGAAAGACCAAACCCATCATTGGCATCTTAACAGCCTTCTATTATCTGATTCTCCCATATAACATTTACTTCACCAGGGTAATACTTCCGGACCCGTTAATGGTCACCTTGTATTTAGCCGCCATATATTTTTTTGATGGCTGGTTTACCCAAAACAATTTTTCACAGCTTTTCGCTGGTATCATAAGTGCGGCACTGGCCATATTGGTCAAACCTGTGGCAGTTTTTTTCCTTCTCCCCATAGCTGTTCAGGCCATAATTAAATACAAGAGCTCTATATTTAAACGTTATTATTTATATTTTACGGGTTTTTGCATTGCTATCCCGTTTATCCTCTGGAGAGTTTGGATGAGCCAGTATCCGGAAGGCATACCGGCCAGCGGTTGGCTTCTAAATGGAAACGGTATCCGTTTCAAGGGTGCATTTTTTCAGTGGATCTTTGGTCAGAGAATCGGTGAGTTAATTCTGGGTACATGGGGAATATTCCCGTTTATCGCAGGAATTGTAGCGTCAGTCAGTTTATCGCCGGTTCTTCTCGTATGGTTAGTGTCTTCACTTATTTATGTCACAGTTTTTGCGACCGGAAATATTCAGCACGACTATTATCAGACAGCCATAGTACCCTCCATCGCCATTTTTCTAAGTCTTGGCACGTATTCATTTTTTAGTAAAGACGTTGTCTTATCAAAACGACTGGTAAGAATTGGTTTGGGATTAACTTCAATTATTTTCATGCTTGCCTTTTCCTGGTATGCGGTCCGGGGTGACTATCAGGTAAATCACTGGGAAATTGTCAAAGCCGGAAAAGTTGTTGACGACATCGTTCCCAAAAATGCTCGCGTAGTTGCCCCGTATTTGGGAGACACGGCATTCCTTTACCAAACCAACCGGAGCGGATTTCCTTTTATGACAATGCCTGTAAAAGACATGATCGACCGTTTTGGTATAGAGTATTACGTTTCCGTTAATTACGATGATGAAACGAATGCCATTATGAAAAAATACACAGTAGTTCAAAAGAATCCGGAATTTGTCATAGTAAAATTGATTGAACCTAAAAGACCATGAAAATTCTCATGCTGACCCCGTATTTACCCTACCCGTTGCTTTCCGGAGGTCAAATAAGAACTTACAACCTGCTAAAAAGTCTCAGCTCAAAACACGAAATTACTTTATTCAGCTTAATAAAAGACGATTCCGAAAAAAAGTACTTACCTGAACTGGAAAAGTTTTGTACAACCGTTAAAGTCTTCAAGCGGACATTTTCCCCCTGGGCAATTAACAATATCTTCAGGGCAGGGTTTACGCTTTATCCGTTTCTGGTTACCAGAAACCTGGTCGATCAAACCAAGTCTGCAGTTGAAGAGGAAATTGCCAAGCATCATTACGATCTTATTCATGCTGAAACTTTCTATATGATGCCTAATATTCCCAAAACAGATATTCCGGTAATATTGGTTGAGCAGACAATTGAATATTTAGGTTATTTAAGTTACGCCTCAAAAAGTAAACTTTGGCCGATAAAGCCATTTTTGTACCTGGATATATTAAAAATTAAATATTGGGAAAAACATTACTGGCAGTCATGTAATCGCCTAATTACCATGAGCGAGGATGATAAAAACTTCATAAAATCAGTTGCCCCGTCAGTTAAAAATATTGATGTTGTAGCCAACGGAGTAGATTTGAAATGGTTCGATCAGGTCAAAAAAAATCTTCCCCAAAACCCCACAATTTTATTTGTGGGTACGTTTAAATGGCTTCCGAATTCCGAAGCGGTTGAATTTTTAGTGGAAAAAGTGTGGCCGCTTGTCAAAGAAAAATTAAAAAATGCCAGACTGCTTATTGTGGGCAATAGCCCTACAGCCAAAGTCTACTCCTACGAAAAAAAGGATCTGACTATAAAAGTTATAGGGGGGATACCGGACATTCGGGACGCTTACGCAGGAGCTCATATTCTTCTGGCCCCTGTGTTTAGCGGAAAGGGAACCCGCTACAAAATTCTTGAAGCCATGGCAACCGGCACTCCGGCCATAGGTACCAGTATCGCGCTTGAGGGGCTGGGTATTACGCCGGGTAAACAAGCCATAGTGGCTAATTCTGCAGCAGACATGGCAAAGGAAGTAATTAGAGTAATTTCTGACACCAAGCTCCGGGATTCACTGGCAGCAAACGGTAAGCAGTTTGTGACCAAAAATTATGAATGGAAAAATATCTCTGCCAAACTGGATCAGATTTATCGTGAAGTTGGTGAAAAACATGAATAAGACAATCTGTATCGATGCCAGACTTTGGGGCACCAGACATACCGGAATCGGTCGTTACATTGAAAACCTGATTGCGCATTTGCCGAATCAGGATAAAGTCAGGGTTGTATTAATTGTCCCTCCGGATTTAAAACAGGAACCCTTATTGAAAAACTTTCCCAAAGTCTATGCATCTTCACATCCCTATTCAATTTGGTCTCAATTCGAAATGCTTTTAATTCTATTAAAGGTCAGACCGGATCTTTTACACGTACCCCATTTCACTATCCCGGTCTTTTGGCCGGGAAAAATAATTGTAACTATTCATGATCTGATCAAACATATTTCCACTGGTGCAGACACCACAACTCATTCAAAAAGTTTTTATAAAATTAAATTTTTGGGTTACTTGTTGATTGTCAGGCTGGCAATCAACAAAGCCAGTCATATAATTGTTCCCGCCAATTATTGGAAAAATGACCTATTGCGTCGATATAAAATTTCGTCCGAAAAAATTTCCGTTATTTATGAAGGAGTGAATTCCGGGTTTTTCGAATCGGAGAAAACTGGAATCCAGGCTGATGGTATAAAAACCCCTTACGTCATTTACGCCGGAAACCTCTATCCGCACAAAAACATTCCTATTCTGCTTCAGGCGGTAAAATCCTTATCAGGTTCGGTAAATTTAGCCTTAGTTTGTGCCAGATCGGTTTTTTCAGAACGCATAGAATCAATGGTGTCGCAATTACACATGAAATCGATGGTTTATTTCTTAGGATTTGTTTCTGACTCCCGGCTGGCATCCTTGTATAGAAATTCCCAGGCCTTTATCACACCTTCCTTAATCGAAGGATTTGGTCTGCCTGGATTGGAGGCCATGGCTGCAGGAACTCCGGTGATAGCCGCTGATTCCTCATGTTTACCCGAAATATACGGCAAAGCGGCTCTTTATTTTGACCCCCACAACCCTGGACAACTCGCAGATATTATTAAAAAAATTATTTTTAACGAAAAACTTCGCCAGGATTTAGTCCGGATGGGAAAAACACAGGTAGCCAAATATTCCTGGTCGAAAATGTCTCAAGCCACATGGCAGATTTACCAAAACGCATTGCCCTAGTCTATGATTCGGTTAATAAATGGGGGGGCGCAGAAATCGTACTCCTGGCTTTGCATGATTTGTTTCCCATGGCTCCGCTTTATACTTCCGTATATGCCAAAAAAAACGCCGCCTGGGCAAGGGTTTTTCCTGAAATTGTTACCTCGTTTCTACAACATATTCCTTTTGCCAAAAACAATCGGGAGTTTTTTCCCTGGCTGACACCTCTGGCATTTGAGTCATTAAATTTTTCAGATTACGACGCGGTCATTTCCGTAACAAGCGCCGATGCCAAAGGCATTATCACTTCTCCGAAAACGTTTCACCTTTGTTATTGTCTTACCCCGACCCGGTATTTGTGGAGCCATTTTTCTGAATACAAAAACCAATTGGGTAAAATGGATATTTTTACCGGACCGATATTCAATTATCTGAAAAAATGGGATTTATCGGCTTCCCGGCGTCCGGATGCTTATGTTTCGATTTCCCGTACCGTTCAAACTAGAATAAAAAAATTTTACCATCAGGATTCGTTACTAATATATCCGCCCGCTGGCATTGAGGGCGACAAATCAGAAAATAATCGTGAAGATTATTTTCTCTATTTAGGTCGTTTAATTTCCTATAAAAATCCAGAAACAGTTATAAAAGTCTTTAATGAATTAAATCTGCCTCTGGTTATGATTGGTACCGGTAAACTTGAAAAAAAATTAAAAAAATTAGCCAAACCTAATATAAAAATTACGGGTTTTATCTCTGATCGGGAGAAAAATATATATATTAAAAACTGCAAAGCCTTAATTTTCTTTCATGAAGAAGACTTTGGAATTGTTCCGGTAGAAGTTCAAAGTATGGGAAAACCGGTCATTGCCTTAAACCGGGGTGGGGCTTCTGAAACCGTTATTGATGGGAAAACCGGTGTACTGATATCCGATCCGTCTCCCCAGGCTTTAGCCGGGGCAGTCTTAAATTTTGATTCGTCAAAATACTCCCCGGATTTTATAAAAAATCACGCCAAAATATTTTCCCGGGTACGTTTTAAGGCGGAATTTGTTAAAATATTCAAACAGCAATGGACGAAGTACAAAAACATCTATTCGTATTGATTGTAGCTGGTGGCGGCGGGACCCGACTTTGGCCTATTTCCCGTGACGCTTCCCCCAAACAGTTTATGAGTATCTTCGGTGGTAAGTCGTTGTTTCAATTAACATTGGAGAGAGCCTTACTTCTTACCTTGCCTGAAAGAATATATATTTCAACTTCAGAAAAATATAAAAAAATAATCAGGCAGCTTGCAGGGAAAATTCCAGCGGAAAATATTATTTGTGAACCCATGCGACGGGATACAGCACTTGCTGAAGGTGTGGGAGCTACCTACATCCACAAAAAAGACCCAGATGCGGTTATATGTAATTTTTGTTCTGACCAGCTTATCGCCCCAATGCATCAATTTGTTAAACAAATGAAAATGGCTGCAAAAATTGCCAATGATAGCGGTCTTTTTACCGCTATCGGCATTGTACCGACCCGGCCTCACACCGGCATGGGTCACATGTTTGCTAAAAAAAGTTTTTCCCAATACGGCGAGGGCGTGTTAGTAGGGGAGAAATTTGTCGAAAAGCCTGAATTCGAATTGGCAAAGAAATACACCGAAAGCGGAGAATATTATTGGAACGCCCATTTGTTTGTATGGAAAGCTAAAGTATTTTTGGACTTGTTAAAAAAATATTCCCCCAAAACATATGCATTTTTACCAAAACTGGAGGAAGCTTTAGGCACGGAAAAGGAGAATCAGGTATTAAATCAGGTATTTCAGATGGCTCCCACATTGGCTACCGATTATGCAGTGGCTGAAAAATTAAATAAATACGTCTGTATCCCTGCCACATTTACCTGGTCGGATGTTGGAGATTGGGAAGAGGTGGCAAGGCATTTACCGGGGAATTCGGATAATAACAGCTTGGTATCCTCGACCAAAGACGTAAAAATTATCGGAATTTCTTCTAACAATAATCTCTTTTTTGTTAATAAACCTGTTATCGCTGCCATCGGAATGGAAAATATGATTGTCATCGATACTCCCGATGCTTTGCTGATTTGTTCCAAAAAAGACTCCCAATCGGTTAAAAAAGTAGTTCAATATCTAAAAGATAATAATTTAACTAAATATCTTTAACCATAGTGTATTACGTCACTAAAAGACTAATAGACATTTTCTTTGCCGGAATTGGAACGTTATTTTTTTTCCCGATAGGAATAATTGTCGCTGTCGCCATCAAACTGGAATCACCCAAAGGCCCTGTTTTTGTAGAATCATCAGATCGTGTGGGAAAAAACGGCAAAACTTTCAGGCTTTATAAATTTCGTTCCATGATTCCCAATGCCAGGTATCTTCAGTTTCATGATCCGAAACTGAAAAAATATCTCGAGGAATATAAAAAGAATAGTTTTAAGGTAGAAAACGACCCGCTCCGCACTAAGGTAGGTAAGTTTATTGTCAAATACTCTATTGACGAAACCCCCCAGTTTATAAACGTATTAAATGGCGAGATGAGTTTAGTCGGACCCAGACCATATTATCCCGATGAACTTGAAGAACAACGTAAAAAATATCCCCACGTAACCAATCTGATAAAAACTGCCTTATCCGTTAAGCCAGGTATGTCCGGGGAGTGGCAAGTAGGGGGACGCAGTAAAATAAATTTTGATAAACGTATCGAGATGGACGCCCACTATGCCCTAAGGAAATCACTATGGTATGATCTAGAGATATTGCTAAAAACTCCATTTGTTATGATTTCCGGATCCGGAAGCGGTGTTAAATGACGAACCAAAACTTAAGTCCATTGGTCAGGAGCTTTGCCGACCAACCTCTTGACCAAAAAGCCACACAAAGGCATAATAGCGTGTCGGGATTTATGAAGTTTGCAATTGGAATTCTCATATTTTTTATCGCCCTCGGATTAGTAGGGTTTGTTTTCGTTTTTATACCGGCCAAGGGTGTTTATGGGGCAGTCAAACAGCTGGAATCCTCAGGTGCTCAGGTGGCCACTTACATCAAGGCTCAGGATTTAGCGGGCACCCAAAAGCAATTTGCTCAAATAAAATCAGATTTGGATAATTTAGATGCCAAACTCAAACCGCTTGCCTGGACCCAGGTTTTACCCGTTGTCGGTCACTACTACAAAGACGCAGGTCATGCAGTGGTAGCTGCAAACGAAATATTGGCAGCCGGTAATATCACCATTGATGCTATTGCTCCTTACGCCGATATTGTCGGTCTGAAAGGTTTGGCCACAACCGGAGATGGCGCCAAAACTGCTGAAGACAGGATCAATTTCATTCTGAACACACTTGATAAGATTAAACCCCAGTTAAACCAAATCGGGCAGCGTCTGACTAACGCCAGAAAGGAAATGGATCAAATCGACCCGTCGGGATATCCGGAATCTGTTAGGGGAGTGAAGGTTCGTGAAAAATTAACTTTAGGTATTTCCCTGCTGGATCAGGCAACCTCATTGGTTACGGACGCCAAACCACTATTGGAGTCAGCTCCCTATATTCTTGGACTGAATTCTCCCAGAAAATATTTAATGATTTTTCAAAACGACGCCGAACTTAGGCCCACAGGGGGCTTCATGACTGCCTACGCCTTAATTTCCGTCAACAAAGGTAAGATTTCAACCTTAGCATCGGATGATATTTATGCCTTAGATGATAAATTTACTAAAAACATTACCGCCCCCGACGCAATTCTCAAATACCTCCCCAAGGTACCATATTGGAATCTAAGAGACATGAACCTTTCCCCGGATTTCAAGGTTTCCATGGATACTTTTTATCCTAACTACAAACTCACCGGATCGCCGGATGTGGATGGAATAATTGCCATTGACACCCAGGTTTTGGTGGACTTACTCAAAATAACCGGGCCCATAGGTGTTTCCGGAATAGGAAACTTCTCAGCGGAGAATGATAAAAGGTGTAATTGTCCCCAGGTTTTTTATGAGCTGGAACTATTTGCAGATGTCGAAGGACCTGTAGTGTGGGATTCAGTTTCCGGTCAAATCATTGTCAAACCAAAAAACTACGGAGAAAGAAAATCCTTTATCGGTCCCATGATGTACTCTGTTCTCAGTAACGTCATGGCCCAGCCAAAAAGCAAAATGGGTTTACTGTTTCAATCAGGAATGGAACTGATTCAACGAAAGCATATCCAATTTTACTTTTTGGATAAAAATACACAGGCTGCCGTTGAATCATAGCCGGTCGGGTAACCTCGGCTGATCAGGATTATTTAATGGTTGTGGACACCAACTTTGCCGGTGCTAAAACTAATGCCTGGGTAACTTATTCTTCAGATCAAAAAATTGAAATAGGATCAGACGGAACCGTGACCAAGACCTTAACACTGACATACAAAAACCCCCAGCAATATTTTCAGGATGCTAAAACCCAACTAAAGTTAAACGGGATTTTCAGAGACTGGCTTCGGATATATGTTCCCAAAGGGAGTCAGTTGGTCGAAGCCACTGGTTTTGAGACCGGTCAGACGACCACGGAAGATTTAGGAAAAACGGTGTTTGAAGGCTTTTTTACTCTAACCCCGCTAAATGTAAAAACTATTAGTTTTAAATACAAATTGCCCTTTAAGGCCAAGTCTCCCCTGGAATTAGTCATTCAGAAGCAGGGTGGATCAAAAGATTTTCCATACACCATTACCGTAAATGGAAAAAAGCAACCGGAACTAATCCTGAATTCTGATAAGATACTCAATCTTTCGTATTAATGCTATGCGTAGTTATTCCTTTGAAGGGATAGTAATAAAAAGGCACAACATTGGAGAAACTGACAAATTAATCACTCTTTTCACCAGAGAGTTTGGAAAGATAACCTTAGTCGCCAGGGGTTTACGGCGCCTGTCATCAAAGCGCGCCGGTAGTTTGGAATTATTTAATTTAGTCAAAGCCCATGCCGTCAAAGGCCGGGGGGCAATTGATACCTTGACGGAGGTTTCCTTGATTAAGTCTCCTCATACGTGGAAAAAACACCTGGGCCGGGTCACACTCGGCTATCAATTGTGTGAAATAGTGGACAAATTGACGGCTGAACATCAATCATTTCCCAATACATACCAAATATTAGTTACCGGACTGACCGACATTGGTAAGTTGGGAGACAATTGGCAATCAGACTTTGATTCCTGGCTGATTGGTATTATTCGCGATCTGGGTTATTGGCCTCATGAAACTGGTTTTTCGGGAAATATTATCGAATATATCGAATCACTTACTGAACGTCGTATCTTTTCACCCAGGATATTAAAAAAATTAGCTAATAGATAGTTTATTTTACTATTTATCCTGATGGCGATAGCGGTATACAAGATCTATCAAATATATTTCTATCCTTGTCTGGATCCAGATTAAGATGGAGAAGAATAACCTTTGAGGATCGAGTCATAACAGACACTGATAATAGGGGAGGTTTTCTGGCAACTCCAGATCAAGCTATCCAAAAAATAAAAACATTAGTCATAAAAGATTGTAAATGTTTTTTCCCTTGACATCATTTTTCTCAATACTTATAATTTAGTCAGCCATGATCCCAATGGCATGGGGGAGCAAGGAAATAATTAAGAGTCTTTTTGAGAAATCAAAAGGAAAATAGGGTGGAACCGCGAGTCATACTCGTCCCTACATAAGGACGAGTTTTTTTGTGTTTAAATTCGTCCCGGTGGGTTGTCGTATCTTCATGGAAGTCGGTGGCACGATGGAGAAGATAATGCAACAAAAAGAGTGACTAGCGCACTGGATAAATCGCCAGTCAAAAGCGGGTGGAACCGCGCGGTGTCCTAGACATCTCGTCCCGACTTTTTACTTTTATGTAGAAAGGAGGTGACTTGTATGTCAGAAAAAAATCCCATAAAAAAGGTTCAGGAATTTTTAAACAGTACTCCGACAGATAGTCAGAGGAATATTATTTTATCTCTCTGCATAGCTGCTAGTACAGCCTGCCCTTTTTTCTATGTGGCTTATAAGCTTTTAGTAAAATAAAAAACCCCCGCTTTTCTAGGAAGCGGGAAAAAACAAGTTATTTAGAATATAATTAAAAAATATATGGATCTCATGGAAAAAGTTATTGCCCTTTCAAAGCGACGCGGCTTTGTGTACCCAGGATCGGAAATTTATGGTGGTATGGCCAATACATATGATTATGGCCCGATGGGTGTGCTGCTTAAAAAAAACTTGTCCGATCTATGGTGGAAAACTTTTGTCACCAGTCGCAGTGACATGTACGGTCTTGATACCAGTAATTTAATGAGTCCGAAAGTTTGGGAAGCCTCTGGTCACACCGAGAACTTTACCAATATCATGATCGATTGCACCGAATGTAATTACCGAACTCGGGCTGATCATTTAATAGAGGACAACGTCGAAGGTGTTGGTAATGTCGAAGGAAAGTCGCTTGCCGATCTTGATGGAATAATAGAAAATTATAAAATAATTTGTCCCAACTGTAACAAATTTTCCTGGACTAAGTGTCGCAAATTTAATCAGCTGTTTGAAACCAAAATCGGTATTATTACCACTGACCAAAATACTGCTTACCTTAGGGGTGAACTTGCTCAGGGAATGTTTGTAAATTTTAAAAATGTCCTGGATAGCCTGCATCCCAAACTTCCCTTCGGGTTAGCACAATCGGGTAAGGCATACAGAAATGAAATCACTATGGGAAAATTTACCTTCAGAACCCTTGAATTTGACCTGGCCGAATTTGAGTATTTTATCAAAGAGGAGGATTGGGAATTGCATTTTGAATATTGGAAAAAGCAAATGACAAAATTTGCCAACAGTCTTGGGTTTAAAGAAGAAAATATCCGTTGGCGGTCCCACTCCAAAGAAGAGCTGTCACATTATTCTAATCGTACCGAAGATTTAGAGTACAAATTTCCCTGGGGCTTCAAGGAAATGTGGGGGCTGGCTTATCGCACCGATTTTGATCTGAAAAATCATATCAATAAATCTGGAGTGGATTTATCTTTTATGGATCCCGTCACAAACGAAAAATATATTCCCCATGTTATCGAGCCTACATTTGGTATTTCACGACTATTTACCATACTCCTGATGAATTCTTATGCTGAGGTAGGGGATAGGGTTATTTTAAAATTACCGCCTAATATAGCCCCCTACAAAGTAGCCGTGTTTCCGTTATTAAAAAATAAGCCCGAATTAGTCGATTTGGCGCAAAAACTATATCATGATCTCAAACTTAAGCTTGAATTGTCTGCAGTTTGGGACGATAGAGGTAATATAGGTAAACGTTATTATGCTCAGGATGAGATAGGCACCCCATGGTGTGTTACTGTTGATTTTCAGACCCTCGATGATCATACTGTAACAGTTCGCGACCGGGACACGGCTGAACAGGTCAGGGTATCGGTTTCAGAACTTGACAGTTATTTCCTCAGCCGTTTAAAGTAACTCTATGAAAGTCAAATTATTATTTGCCACACTTTTGGTAGTAGTCTTGTTCGGTATAGGTGCCGGTGTAAAATTTGTCTTTTTTTCCGGGAATAATGTAGTCCCGACCCCCACCCCGTTGGAGGCGGCAGTCCAGCTTGAGCCGGGAAAACATCCCAAGCCCAGTTTGCAGTTTTCTGCCGACGCTCATTATGTGACGGTAAACATTGCCAATCTCCATGCCGCATCTCTTGAGTACGATTTGGTATACGAAGCCTCGGTCAAAAATAATCGTATTCAAACAGGAGTGAATGCCTCTGCAAAAATTGAGGGCCAATCGACTTATTCCAGGCAACAATTACTGGGCAGCGAAAGTAGTGGAAAATTTACCTATCACACCGATATTAATAACGCATCGCTTAACCTGACCCTCCGTGATGGCGCAGGTCGGTCAGTCTTTCAGGCCACTTATCCATTCGTTGTCTCAGCCGCCAAATCCTTCGATCTCCAAGCTACACAATAACTTCTCTATTTGTCTTTGTATCATATTTATTCACCACTTTCGCCTTTTGTTTTGTATTGACACGTTTGTGAAAATGGTACATAGTGGTACACAGTGGTATAAAGTGGTAACTATGTTTATAGGACAATTCTCACATCATCTGGAAGAAAAAGGCAGATTGTCTGTGCCCAAAAAATTCCGCTCCCAACTGGCAGCCGGAGCAGTTATCTCTCAGGGCTTAGATGGATGCTTATTTCTTTATCCAATGGAAACCTGGACCTTGTTGGTTGATAAACTTTCAAGTCTACCCTTGACCAAAGGTGACGCCAGAAATTTTACCAGAAGCATGAGTTATGGAGCCTCGGAAGCCGAAATCGACCGCTTGGGAAGAATTCTGATACCTGATTATTTAAAAAAGTTTGCCGGTTTGATCGGAGATTGTGTCATAGCAGGTGCTGTTGACAGAATCGAAATTTGGAATGCCAAAAAATTTAGTGAATATACTGCCCAAATTAACTCCCAGGCTGAGGAAATAGCTGAAAAGCTTTCCCAAAGCGGGGACTTAGTATGAGCATGTATCACGTTCCGGTACTTTTACAATCAGTTTGCACTTTGTTAGACGTCAAACCTGGTCGCAAATACATAGATGCGACCTTGGGCGGCGGCAGCCACACAGCAGCTTTACTTAAAATGGGTGGAAATATTTTGGGGATTGATCAGGACCCGGACTCAATCGCGGAAGCCTTACAGCCTGCCCTGGCTTCAGCTCAAGCGACCCGGCAATTTATTCCCGTTCGTTCCAACTTTATCCACCTGGCTGAGATTGTGAAAAATCACAACTGGCAACCCCTTTGGGGAGTGCTTTTTGATCTGGGAGTTTCGTTTCACCAGTTAAAAACTCCCCAGAGAGGGTTTTCTTTTCAATCAGTCGGACCATTGGACATGCGAATGGATCCGGATTTACCAAACACTGCCGCGACGCTAGTCAATATTCTAACTGCAAAACAATTGGGATTGATTTTTCGCCAGTACGGCGAAGAGCCGGCTGCAATGGCAATAGCTAAAAAAATTATTGACAATCGGCCGATCAATTCTACCGACGGGTTAGCCAGGCTGCTTCGGGATTCACACCAAAGACGCCGGGTATTTCAAGCGCTCCGTATTGCAGTAAATGACGAATTAACAGCCCTTTCAAATTCTTTACCTCAGGCATTCAGCCTTCTGGAAAAAGGTGGACGCCTGGTTGTCATCTCGTTCCATTCACTTGAGGACAACATCGTCAAAGAAAATTTTTCCGATTGGGAAAAATCTGGACAGGCTAAAAGTTTAACAGAGGGACCGGTGTTACCCGCTGCACGTGAGACACAAGAGAATCCTCAGTCAAAAAGTGCCAAATTGAGAGCCATTATTAAAATATGAATAAAAAAATCACTAAATTAATTATTTATGTAAATTTACTGCTTTTAGCGGGTCAGTTTTTCATGACCAGTAAAAGAGCTACAGATGGAGAAAAAATTTCCAAATTGGACAACCAGCTCTCAATCGTTAATCAACAAAATTCGCAGTTAAAAAATCAAATATTTATATTCAGCTCATTATCTTATATCCAATCAAAAACGGATAGCCTAAGCCTGGTGCCCATAAAAGTCTCCTACTTCGCCCCGCTTTCAGTAGCCTCGGTTATTACTAACCCATGAACCAGAGGGTTCGTTTGGTTCAAATTTTCTTCTTCATCTGGGCAGTCATGATTGTTGGCAGACTATTTTATTGGCAGGTAATAAAAGCAGAAGAGCTGAGGTCGCAGGCTAAGTCCCAGTACTCTACATCTATAACCTTGCCGGCAAGCAGGGGAGAGATTCTTAGTTCAGACGGTTTTCCTATTGTGACTAACACTCAAAATTATTTGCTGTATGCCCAGCCAAAAGTATTTACCCGTGATAATCATGAGCTCAATCAACTGGCGGAATTATTGCCTGCGACGGGAAGTGCCAGAGAAATCCTTTTTAGTATCCCTAAATCAAAATTGTCATGGGTCGCCTTGGCCCACGGTGTTGATCCGGAACTAAAAAAAAATATTGAAGCTATTGGCTTGCCCGGCTTAGGTTTTGAATCCGAACCCTCCCGTTTTTACCCGGACGCCAGTATTAGTGCATATTTGACTGGCTTTGTGGGGAAAGACGATTTGGGAAACCAAAAAGGTTATTTTGGTCTTGAGGGATTCTATGACAGGCTTCTTTCTGGCAAACCCGGAAAGCTTATCAGTGAGCAGGATGCTTTTTCCCGTCCCATTCCGATTGCAAATCAGGACAAAATAGTTTCGCAAAATGGCGGGACATTGACTACATCTATCGACAGGACATTACAATATCTGGTATTTCAAAAACTTGATGAAGGTATAAGAAAGTTTCAGGCCGACTCAGGTACCATCACAATTATCGAAGCTAAAACCGGCCATATTTTAGCTATGGCAGCGCTGCCCGGATATATTCCCGATAAATATTCCCAGTACAACACTTCGCTTTATAAAAATCCCATAATTTCGGATTTTTACGAACCTGGATCAACTTTTAAGGCCATTGTTATGGCATCGGCTTTGGACTCAGGAATTTTAACTCCCCAAACCCAATGTACCATATGTACAGGACCGGTAACTTTATCGGGTTTAAAAGTTCATAATTACGATGACAAGTATCATCCCGGCAGTACTATGACTGACGTCATCCTTCATTCTGACAACGTTGGCATGGTCAATGTTGCGCAAAAATTAGGGCGGGAAAAACTATTAAATTACCTTAGAAAATTCGGGTTTGGAAAATTAACGGGCGTGGACTTACAAGAAGAATCTTCCCCACAATTGAGACCCGATGAACAATGGCGAGAGGTGGATTGGGGTACGGCTGCATTCGGACAGGGAATCGCTGTAACCAGATTACAGCTTCTTGCTGCAGTGAACGCAATCGCCAATCGGGGTGAATACGTCGCCCCCCGAGTCGTTACCAATTTAACTCAGCCCTCCCCTTTTCGGGTTATCTCGCAACAATCTTCCTTGCTCATTACCCAAATGATGGTCAACGGAGTTGAAAAAGGTGAAGTTCGGTACTACAAGCCGTCAGGGTTTTTAGTTGCTGGGAAAACCGGAACTGCCCAAGTGCCGATCGAAGGTCACTATGACAAAGACAGTTCTATTGCCTCATTTATTGGTTTTGCACCTGCAGACAACCCGAAATTTACTATGTTGGTAACTTTAAAAAATCCCAGAACGGCCCAGTGGGGCAGTACCTCAGCAGCTCCGATTTGGTTTGAAGTAGCCAAAGAAATATTCAGATATTACAGGATTTCCCCTCAATTAAATTAAAGTTTATAATCTAGACAGACATGCATAAACATCATATTTCATTTAAACACGCCTTTGACGGTATTATTGTTGCTCTGAAAACTCAACCAAACTTCCGTATCCACCTAGCGGTCTCACTGCTGGCTGTCATTCTGGGCATTGTCCTGGGGATTACTAAAGCTGAGTGGGCGATCATCACCCTGACTATCATATGCGGTTTGGCTATTGAACTGATAAATACTGCAATTGAATTTACCGTTGATCTGCTCACAGACCAGCATCATATTCTGGCAAAACACGCCAAAGATACGGCAGCGGGGGCAATGTTGGTTTTTGCCATAGGTAGTCTGTTAGTCGGATGTTTTATCTTCTTACCAAAATTATGGCTATATATTTAGGAATATTAATTTTTTCATTTATTACTACCTGTATTGCCATCGTCCCTTTCATAGATCTCCTCTACAAACTTCACTTCTTTCATCGCGAACCTATAGTCCCCGCTACTCCCCTGGAAAAAACAGAATTTGACCGAATAAGTTCAAAAGCCAGGTGGAAACTTGGCACTCCTACGGGTGGAGGGGTATTACTTATCGTTCTTGTCAGCATTTTATTTCTTTTGCTTTTCCCGATAATCATCAGATTTGGAGTGTATATTACGACCGCCTTTCCTATAAAAGACCAGCTAAACGTAATATTTTTTACCTTCATCTCATTCGGTCTTCTGGGTTTTTACGACGATATTATTAAGGTTTTTAATCTTTCCCCAAATTCATATTGGAGAAAAAAGGCAATATTTGAGGTGCTTTTCTCGTTTTTAAGCGCGTTTATGATGTATACAAATTTACATATTCAAATAATTTATCTTCCGGTAATTGGTGTCATTCATCTGGGAATTTTTTATATTCCCATCGCAGCGTTGATAATACTGTTTTTTTGTCGGGCATTTGATATCACGGACGGTCTGGATGGCCTGGCCTCAGGAGTGCTACTAATCTGTTTGTTGGCATTTTGGGCAATTTCGGTCAGTGCTTTGGATACAGTTTTGTCTACTTTTATCTCACTCTGGATAGGAGGCCTGATAGCCTTTTTATATTTCAATGTTTTTCCGGCCAGAATTTGGTTGGGCAATGCCGGAAGCCTATCTTTTGGAGCCACCCTGGCAGTTGTGGGACTGATTTTAGGAAAAACCTTCCCGTTACTTCTTATTGGGGGGATTTTTGTAATAGAAGCTGCAATGCATTATGGTCAAAAAGTTTACTATTATCTTTTCAATCGTAAACTATTTGTTATTGCTCCACTGCATTATTTTCTTGAAAGCATTGGATGGCCTGAGCCTAAAATTGTTCAACGCTTATGGCTGGCCGCTATAGCTTTCGCCTTTTTAGGTTTATGGGTCGCCACCGCATAATATTTTTTTTGACACTGCTCCTGACCTTGGTTGGTTTAATGATGATAGGTAGCGCTTCCGTAGTCGATGCCTCAAGGGATTTCGGTGATAAGTGGTACTACTTAAAGCTTCAGGGTACCTGGTCTGTTATTGGACTGACGGGTTTTATTTTTCTTTCCAGGTGGTCACACCTGAAGTTGGAGAAATTGGCAAAACCAATGTTTGTTGTGACTGCAGCCCTCCTGGTACTGGTTTTGATTCCCGGCATAGGAACAAAACTATTGGGAGCGCGTCGCTGGATAAACTTTGGGTTTTTTAATCTCCAACCCGCCGAATTGGCCAAATTCACAATGAGTATTTATCTATCAGCGGTTTTAAAAAAATCATCAAATTTTATACATTACCTGATCCCGGTTGGTTT
>Ga0265297_10003665_pt1 | contig 27184 bp, 26 predicted proteins | sample Munlanlwell13791_FD_192502 | JGI IMG/M metagenome (GOLD analysis project Ga0265297, IMG submission 192502) | Leachate microbial communities from a municipal landfill in Southern Ontario, Canada - Leachate well 137-91 | ecosystem: Engineered > Solid waste > Landfill > Unclassified | place...
AAGGCCGGTGCTCTATCCGGTTGAGCTACAAGCGCTAAATTGGTCGGGGTAGAGAGATTCGAACTCCCGACATCCTGCTCCCAAAGCAGGCGCGCTACCAAACTGCGCTATACCCCGACAATCTCCTTTTAATGGCTTGTTAAAACTTTCCAACCACTCCTGAAGAGTTGTCTATGATAACGACACTTCCCAATATCGTCAACATTTTTTTCATCATATATGTCAATTTATCAAAACAATCTTTAATACTTACAGCTTGGTTTTAACGATTTGATAGATTTCTTCTACCGCAACGTCAACACCGTTCAAAATAGCTTCCAGCTCGGCTAATTTCTCATCGGCAAAGCCCCTGTCTTTGAGACTGCCCGCATTGATATAAACATTTAACGCCGCGCTTTTCAATGCGCCATAACCTGCCATGACGGCAACGCCCGCATCACTGATCACGCCTAGATTACCTTTTTCTGCGGCGATTCGGCTCAATGCAATCGTTTCGGCACAAGCTCGTGCGCATTCCAAAGGCACGACAGTAGCTTCCTTTAATACGGCCTGAATGGCCGCGCTACGCGCCGCCTTTTCTTCATCGGAATCTTTCGGCAAACCGTATGTCGCCATCAATCGATCAAAAACATTAATATCGGCTTTAATCATGCCGGTCAACGTCTCACGTAACGCTTCCGATTTTTCCAGCAATACCCGCATTTCACCTTCGACTTCAGCATACTTAGGCTTTCCTATGGTCAAATTACAAACCATGCTGATCAATGCGGCCGCCTGCGCGCCCATTACCGCCGCGGCGCTACCCCCACCCGGAGTAGGCGCTTTGCTGGCCAACCCGTCAATAAAAGACTGAACTGACTTATTTTTTATTTCATTCATGGTATAGCGTCTCTCATCAATGTTTCAGGTAGAGTAAAAGTATAAAAAGAATGTTAGCCTCAAAATAAAGGCTTGATTGCACTATGCTCGCCCGCAGCGTGCCAGATTGAACAGGCCATATAACGTAACCCCAGGCGATTCTGTCACTAATGCGTCTTCAAACGGCGCAACAACCTGCGCGCCCCCCAAATATCTAATTCTGAGCAATAGCACACAAATAACTTCGGCATGACCGTTTATTATCATAAGCGTCCAAAACATAAAATTGCCAAGCGCAAAATGATCAGCCCTCCCTCCTAGTGTTGAACCTGCAAGCAGATCGCTCTCATTATAAGCTGCTTACTTCGCCTCCCTGCCGCAAGGTATTGGGAGGTTTTTTCACGCTATAAAAATCGGTATCGCACAACAGAACGAGCTATGTTGTTACTCGTCAAAAGTCCAACCTCACTTTGCCGCTTACCCCTTATTTAGCGTATCCAGTAGGCTAAATATTGCCGCGTCACTTACTCATGCAAGTTTTTCACAGCGCTCACGTCAAGCCGACAATAAAATAAACACATGAAAAACATATCTATTTTAATTATGGCTAAATTCTTGCCTGAATAACGGCATTGCACTTTACCAGACCGAGGCCGGAGAAATTTAATGCTATTATTTCAATCAAACCACCACGCAACGCCACGCCATAAAAATATCTTTGAACCGGCAACTGCGCTCAATGAGACCAATAATTACACCGTTGTCGACCGGGAAGAGATCAGGAAAAAATTAAACCACCTGCTTAGTAAACACATCTTGTTATCTATTAAAGTCCCTGGAAAATTTGCAGCAAGCACACTTTTAACAACCATTGCCTGTATCGAAGAGGATCATATTTTTCTGGGCGGATTCCAAAACGAACGATTTAATAAGGATTTGCTCACACAAACCACTCTGGTAGCCTCCGCCGATTTTGAAGGCATAGCCGTTAGCTTTATATTAAGTGACTTAAGCGGACATAGCGAAGACGCCGTATTCAACTTTAAAGCCCGTATTCCCCAAAGCATCGAATGGGTGCAACGAAGAAATGCTCGAAGGGTAAAAGTCCCCATCAACATCCCCGTTAAAATACAGTATAAAAATCAGGCCGAGTACTTTAATGTAGCCGACATTAGCGTTACAGGCCTGTCCTATATTCATCAAGCTGAAAATCATTATCCTGCCCCCATCGCAGAATGCAATATCGTCCTACCCGATAAAAGTGTATTCCAGGCCTGCTTTGAAATAGTCAGCACCAGAGCCATTACCTACAAGCACTCCAAGCAAATAAATCGTGTTGGCTGCGAACTCAAACGACCTTCATATCGCCTTGATACTGCATTGCAACACCTCATAAACCAAATCGACTTCTATTATCAATGAAGCTTTATTTTCATCTTAAGTGAGCAAGCTCACATGCACAGATTGACCGAGAATGGCACATAAGGCGAAGCAGACACGGCATACAAATAAATAAGGGCCATACATTAATTTTAAATATCCTGATTAAGAATATCCACAATTCTAGTGATCGCGCCCTGATTCTGCCGAACGAACGCCTTGCCTTTCTCAGCCAACGACTGTCTGCATGCGGAATCTGCATACAAGGCAATAATCGCGCTAATTATTTCGTTCTCATCCCGGCATTGTATCGCCGCGTCCGCACGCAATACCCCTTCAGCTATTTCTTTAAAATTCGCCATATACGGACCAAACAAGACCGGAGTTCCAACCGCTGCGGCCTCAAGAATATTGTGCCCGCCAACAGGTGCCATGCTGCCGCCGACAAACGCCGCATCAGCGGCTGCATAAAGCATCTTTAACTCACCCATCGTATCGGCAAGATAGACATCGATATGCTGGTCACAGCCTTCGTTGGAGGTACGTATCGCCGCAGCCAGCTGATGCTGCTCACACAGTTTTTTCACCTCGACAAAGCGCTCGGGATGTCGCGGCGCAATAACCAGTAGCAATTCGGGTATTTTCTGCTTTATTTTTTTATAGATTTCAAGAAATATTATCTCTTCATCTTTATGGGTGCTGGCAATCAGCCAAACAAAACGACCATTAAACAAATCAGCCTTTAATTGCAGGCCCTGCGCAATAATGTCACTCGAAACTTCAATATCAAACTTTATGTTCCCTAGCGTTCTAACCGTTTCAGTTTTTGCGCCAATAGCAATAAACCTAGTCGCGTCTTCCTGAGTTTGCGCCGCAATCAGCTTAACGCGGGCTAACGCTGGAGAAATCAGGGCTGGAATTTTTTGATAGCCGCACGCCGATTTTTCCGATAAGCGGGCATTAATAATGTACAAAGGAACTTTATGCTCGCCGCAGGAGGCAAAAATATTAGGCCAAATCTCGGTTTCCATAATGACGGCTATGAGCGGCTTAAAACACTGCATAAACCGATTCACTGCACTGGGTATGTCATAAGGCAGGTAGACATGCTCCACGCTGTCTTGCATCACAGATTTAACACGGGCCGATCCAGTAGGTGTTGTGGTCGTAATCAACACCTTTGCATCAGGGTGCTTTTGCTGTATTTGCTTAACTAACGGGAATAACGCTTCAGCCTCACCCACAGAAACCGCATGAAACCAAATGACATGCTCGGGGAATTTTTTATTATAAATGGCGAATCGCTCGCCCCATCTGTGTCGATAAGCGGGCGCTTTAATACTTCGCCAGACCAGGCGAACTATTATGAAGGGGATTAACAGGTAAAAAAGGCAGGAATAAAAAGCTCGCATAGTTAAAAAGACTCAAGGTTGCAAGTCACCCGACAACCTTTCGTCTTTTAGCCTTGGGCCTTTAACCTATTATGCTTCAGCAGCAATTGTAATAGGCATTTTTACAATAACATCGGTATGGCACATGATGTCGATCTGATATTCGCCGATTTGACGAATAACGCCTTGAGGCAAGCGAATTTCATGTTTTTCAACCGAAACGCCAGCGCCGGTGATGGCGTCAGCGATATTTTGCGTGCCGACCGAACCGAACAGCTTGCCTTCATCGCCGGCTTTGTGAGTAATGACAACCTGAAGCTTGCTCAGCGCATTTGCACGGCTTTGAGCCGAGCTCAACTTTTCAGCCGCCGCCTTTTCAAGTTCTGCACGACGCGCTTCGAATTCAGCAATTTTAGTAGCTGTTGCGGCAACGGCCTTACCGTACGGGAGAAGATAGTTTCTGCCGTAACCTGATTTAATGACAACTTTATCGCCCAGGTTACCCAAGTTTGCTATCTTTTCAAGAAGAATAACTTCCATCTTTTATTACCTCATTATCGGATTTTATCCGGCTATTTTTACGCCATTAAGACGTGTATTGATTCGAAATTTTATTTCGCAAGTTCATCCACGTATCGCCCAGTCCAACTAAAGCAACCGGCAGCATCGCATGGGGTATCAAAAATAATGTCACATAAAACATCGGCACTATAAATCGGCCCATTTTCATCGAAGCGAATAAGGTATGTAATACTGCGGTTCCGATGAATGTGTACAACACAAACAGCAAAATCGCGATATTCCACGACACCTCAGAAATTACACCGGAACTTAATGATGCAACAACTATCACTAGAATACTGCCTATTGCCAACCTTGGATGCGTATTTAATGACAAAAATTCCTGCCTAAATCCACCCGGATTATAGAGCAAAGCTTGCCACCACCGCCCCAGAAACAAGCCGAACAGCAAGCCAAACACTGCCGCAGCGGCAACTATTCCTGTCATGTAATGGGAAAGCACGTCCACGGTATGCTGGACATCTTCAACAGGGGCATTCGGAGGCACCATTTGTGAAAGTATATTCTTCCACATCGTTGCCGACTCGGCATCATAGAGATAAAAACCAACAACCCCCATAACGCCAATCAATACCGCAATTTCAACCGCCAGGGATAAATACCGCCCTTCTCTTAAAACGATTGAAATCAACCAGACAGGAATCCACAACACCATCCCGTACAACAGTACAAATTGGTAATTGCCCAACAGAAAAAAGCCAAATATCCCCGCTGCCGCAGTTGAACACGCTAAAACAATTAAACCTTCAATAGCTCCCCGCCTTAAGGTAACGAGAGCAACAGAGGCTGAACTTACTATACTCACTGGAGGCATGACCAGCGACACTAATACCAGAGTGCAAGCCACTACCATAGCTTGCATCCTCCCCCGCATAATGTACTCAGCTAAAAAGCCCACCGATCATCCAGCGTATTATTTGTGTGCGTCGCAGAAAGGCAACAGTGCAATAAAACGAGCGCGTTTAATTGCAACGCCTAACTGCCGTTGATATTTGGCGCTGGTTCCTGTAATGCGGCTCGGGACAATCTTACCGGTTTCAGTAATATAATCACTTAATAAATCAAGATCTTTATAATCGATCTCTGTTCCACCTTCTGCACTGAACCGGCAGAATTTTTTGCGTCTAATGTTACGTGCCATAATAATTCTCGTAAATCCAAGTGTTAAAGGTTTTATTCAGAAGCGAGTGCGTCGGCGTCAAAATCTTCGTCGATGTCATCCAAATCAATTTCGTCATCGCTGTCTGCAGCAGCCGCTGCTTCTCTAGCCGCCGCATCTTTTGCTCTTGATTCAGCCGCTTTATTTTCCTCGGCTGTTGAGGTCGCAATGATAGATGGCCCAGTAATAGCCGATTTTTGCAACAAAGTCATGCTACGCAAAATGGCGTCATTGAAACGGAATCCGCTTTCCAACTCTTCCAAAGTAGCTTGATCGCACTCAACATTCATCAGCACGTAATGCGCTTTGTGAATTTTATTGATTGGGTAAGCCAGGTGTCTACGACCCCAGTCTTCCAAACGATGGATTTTACCGGAAGCGGTTTCGATGGTTGATTTATAACGCTCAATCATCGCTGGAACCTGAGAACTCTGGTCAGGATGAACTAAAAAGACAATTTCATAATGTCGCATGATTTTTCCTTTCGGGTTAAGCCTCCCCCCTCTATTTTATTTAGAGGTGGTGAAGCAAGGAGGGGCGGACAGCCCCTAAGAACCGCGCATTATAGATGTTTTTTTAGCTATTGGAAAGTGCGGCATTGAGAAACAACACTATAAGCGAAAGAAAGGTATTCAAATAACTCAGCATAGCCCGCCGATTTTAAGCCGCGAATACGGCGGCTTCATAGCCGCCTCGACAATTACCAGCCTATTTTTCATTATGCATATATACTCAACAAGCCCTTGCTGACTACGGCACGCCCACTTTCAATTTCTTGCTCTACATTATCAACCCCATCGGCAGCCGCACCCGCGCCACCTTGTCTCTGGCTATCAGCAAAGCCTTGAGCAAAGTTTTGTGCTTGTGAACGCCCCGAATCTGAGGAATGCCCCCCTTGATAAACATTTACATCTACCAGATTGATCTGCTGGGCGCTCATCATTTCCCGCAGTTTGGGAATGGAAGCCTCAAGAACTTCTCTTACCGCCGCATGTTGCGCAGTAAACACGACTGTCGCCTGATCGTCGGCAACATCAACACGAACCGATATGGGACCAAGATGTTGTGGATTTAACCTAATCTCTGCCGCAGGTATCGCTCTGTTGTTCATCCACACAATCCGCTCCCCCAAATCCTTATTCCATTCCGGATGCGATAGCGGTTTGGTCATTGCCGGAACCTCGGTTTTATGATCAATAACCGGCCGATTAAGTTGGCTTATGTCGCCAGCCCCCCCAGGCAAAGTTTTTTCTCCAGCTAAAGTTGGCACTAGCCGCCCCTTAACATTTTCCCCTTTGCCGATATCCTCAGCATATTTTAAATTAAAGCCCGGTTTCTCCTGAACCGGCTGCCGAAAAACCGCTTCGCCTTGCAAAGTATCGTCGACTACCTTCGCAGACTGATCCGATTTAGCGCTCCCAACAATCGATGACTTGATATACGACAGCAATCCATTGCCGCTAACCTCATCAATTACATCCGCAGGCGTCAAATTACTGACCGATTTTCCTTGCTCAACCGACATTATGATTGGATGAGGAATAACGGCCGCCACCAAGCCTTCAGCTACGTGATCATCGCCCTCCTCTGCCGTTTGAGCCTCTTCGCCAATCTGCGCTCTACTTGGCTTATCATTTACCTGTTTCAAATCGGTTCGCTCAGGAACACCCATGCCAACAATATTTTTTATGCCTTTCTCAGCCTCGGCAGCTGCCATGTTTTGCTGAGTGGGGACAGTCTCGGCAGCTGTCATGTTTTGCTGAGCGGGGACAGCCTCGGCAACTGTCATGTTTTTCTGAGCGGGGACAGCCTCGGCAACTGTCATGTTTTGCTGAGCGGGGACAGCCTCTGAAACTGCAACTGCATATGTCTTGTTTTCCAGGACCGGAACAACCGCAGCATTTGTACCCTCAATGTTTTGTTGGACCGGAGTAGCCATTGCAATGACATCTTTTATATTTTTCTCAGCCTCAGCCGCCTTTTCTCCAGCCGTGGTACCCAGAGTAATATATTTTAATACGTCAGTTACCGCACCCAATGCAGCCTCATGATCGACATCGTCTTTTGTTTTATAAGTCGACGGCAAATCATTGCCCAACAAAGCGGCAAAATCTTGCACATCACTGCTGCCTACAGATAAATCGGTAACGACCGGCAAACTGTTGACAGCGGGATCCGGTGTTTGTAGAGGCGCTGTATCCCCGGTTTTTATCTTATTTAACAGTTCGAGTTGCGCTACTAATGCGCCGGAGAAACCTTCAGAAACAACACCATCAGGCAAAGGCTGCGACATGCCTTCAACAACACCGACGCCTGCAACTGGAGCGATGCTTGGTGGCAAAGATGATAGATTTGCACTTTCAATATTCATAATCAATTCTCCTGAGATTCTGCGTAAACTAAGCATTTCCCGTGCCATTTGAATTATTCCGGCCAATCCTGGACGCCCGCTCATCCTGCTCTTGCTGCTCCCGTTTTGCTTCCTGTTTCATTTCTACCACCAAGGCCGAGTCACAAACCTTTTGCAGACTTTGGGTTTTATGATGTAACTCTTCCCAAATTTTTCTTTTGGCCATTACTTCAGCCTCAATTGAAATCAGCACTTGTTCCTGGCCCATTATTGCTTTATCCAGCTTCTCAATAAACGACCTAAACTCCAGGAGCTGAGCAACATTGACGCCTTTAACGCCCATCTGATCGAATCTATCCTGATATTCCTGCCGATAGTTTCTCAACCCTTGAACTTGAGCTTGCATGGTCAGGAGCTTTCTCTGAACCGCACCCAACACTTCCAAAGCGTTTTTTTCCTGCGTCGCTTTAATGTCCACAATCGTTTTAATACGCTGCGATTTTTTCACTTATATCCTTTGTTATCTCGAAGAGCGCATCAGCCAGGCCGGTTTACACCCAATAGTAACGCCAATTCCTGCAAGCTCTGATTGATATCGACTGAGTCATCCATACTTTGTTGCAAAAATTCCAAAATTGCCGGATTTTTCTCAATAGCCTTGTCAATTCGAGGGTCCGATCCTGGCTGGTAGGCGCCGACGCTGATCAAGTCGCGGTTTTGCTGATAAAGTGAATACAGCCGCCTTAATTCCTTCGCCATTTGCATATGCCCTGGATCAACAACATCCGGCATAACCCGACTGATAGACCCTTCTATATCAATGGCGGGAAAATGCCCTGAGTCGGCCAAGTTTCTGGACAATATGATGTGCCCATCCAACACTCCTCGGGCAGCATCGGCAATAGGGTCATTGGTGTCATCGCCCTCGGCCAGGACGGTATAGAAGGCGGTGATAGAGCCGCCGCCATGATCGGCATTACCGGCACGCTCCACCAAATGCGGTAATTTTGCGAAAACCGAAGGCGGATAGCCCTTGGTAGCCGGCGGCTCGTCGATCGCCAGCGCAATTTCACGATGCGCTTGGGCAAAGCGCGTTAATGAGTCCATCAACAACAGCACATCAAGGCCTTGGTCGCGAAAATACTCGGCAATGCTGGTTGACAATAACGCCGCATGAACACGCATCAAAGGCGGGCAATCCGCCGGCGAAACGACGACCACAGCCCTTTTGAGCCCTTCTTCGCCCAAGGTCTTCAGCACGAACTCGTTAACTTCTCGTCCCCGCTCACCAATCAGGCCAACCACGACAATGTCGGCCTTGGTAAACTTGGTCATCATGCCTAACAGTACACTCTTACCCACGCCGGTACCTGCAAACAAGCCCATACGCTGCCCGCGGCCCACGCTGAGTATTGAATTTATCGCCCTAACACCGACATCGAGCGGTTCGCGTATCGGTCTTCTCGACAACGGATTGATCGGCACCCCATTGAGTGAAATCAGTGCATCGGTTTTAAGCGGACCTTTATCATCAATCGCATTTCCTGCACCATCCAGCACACGCCCCAACAAACCGAATCCCACCTTGGCCGAACTGTTTTTCCCCAACGGGATAACCCGGCAATCCGGCTCAAGGCCATGAACTTCCGCAGTCGGCATCATAAAAACCCGTGCGTCGGAAAAGCCCACTACTTCGGCCTCAATCAGCCTGCCATTTTTGGTCTCGATTCGGCAACGGGAACCGATAGCCGCCCGGCAACCGACAGCTTCGAGCGTCAACCCCACCATACGGGAAAGCTTGCCTTCAACAACAAGCTCGGGTACTTCGGCCAGCCTTTCGGAATAAGGTTTTAGCTTATCAAGCCAGATCCGCGACCGGTCTGCATCAGGAATCACGAGTCTTCATCCTCGGCAACCGCTCCTGCCTCGTTTACAACACTCGCGTCTAACGCCCCGCCTCCCGGCTTACCCCCTGTTGCCGAAGAGCCTTCCGCGAGACCTCCAGCCGCCAGATCCTGCGCCCGCTCACCACCCAGCAGGTTTGCAATGACAGCCGTCAATCGGTGTTCTACCGTCGCATCAACATGTGAAATCTCGGTATCGACTTCGCAGCCGCCACGGGTAATTAGCGGATCTTCAACCATAGTCCAACTTGAAGACATCTCATCAAGCGCGAGAGCGGAACGCACTAACTCGGCGTCTTCCGGGTGTAATTTCAAACTGATTTTTTGCGAGCCCAACGGTAAAACATTGATCGTTTCCCGGACAACGGCAATAATTTGCCCTGGATCCATCTTGAGCTCCCGGCGTATTATTTGCGTAGCGATAGCTATAACCAGCTTAACAAGCTCTTTTTCAACTTCTTCATCCAGGCGTTTAAACGGTTCGCTTAAGGATTCCAACAGTCTGACCAGCGTCGCCGCCTGCGTTTGCAGCAAATGCAAATTATCTTCGTAACCTTTTTTGGACCCTTCATCAAAACCTTGCTGAAAACCATGCATTTTGCCTTGCGCAAATGCTTCGTCATAGGCCTGCTTCTGCATGGCCTCGATTTCATCGACCGTTAAAATCGGCGTCGGTTCCTGCTCCTCAAGCTCCACCACTTCCGATCCGGCAAAATCTTCCTCTACCCTGCCGGAAACATCCGGCATACTCCATAACTCTAAGGCCGCAAGCTCGGATGCCGTAAACCTTGGCGTCTTAGATAAGCTCATCGCCGCCTACGCCCATTTGTATCTCACCCGCATCCGCCAGTTTTTTAGCAATGGCCAATATGTCTTTCTGCGCCAATTCCACCTCACTCAACTTGGCAGGCGGCGACGCTTCCAGGTCGTCGCGCAGCATCTCCGCCGCACGTTTGGACATATTACTGAATATTTTCTCTTTAAGCTCGCTACCCACGCCGCGCAACGCCAATAACAACTGCCCGGTTGAAACCTCACGCAGTAATGTTTGCATGCCTCTTTCATCAATAGAAGTGAGGTCTTCAAAGGTAAACATCTTCTCCTGAATTTCCTGAGCCAATTCAGACCTGTGCTCGGCGATTCCCGACATCACCAGATCGGCGGCACCGCCATCCAAAAAGTTTAAAATATTAGCCACCGCATCAACACCGCCGATATTGGTCGATTTAACATTATCAGAGCCGGTTAGTTGTTTTTCCATAATTTGATCCAACTCACGCAGAGCGGATGGCTGCACGCCCTTCATCGTTGCAATTCTCATCATCAAGTCAGCACGCATGCTTTCGGGCAAGTACATCATCACATCCGCCGCCTGCTCACTTTCCATCAAGGACATAATCGTCGCGACAATCTGCGGATGCTCTAAACGAATCATATCTGCAATCGACCGGGTATCCATCCACTTCAACTGTTCGATACCTTTCGTGTTTCCGCCTTGCAAAATCCGGTCAAGGATACTGTTCGCTTTATCTGCGCCCAAAGCGCTGATCAATACGGTTCGGATATACTCATCGGTATCCATGCCCAGAGCCGTCTGGTTCTTAACTGCGACAATAAACTCTTCAACCACCTCGTCCATCATCTCTATGGAAATCTCACCGACGCTTGCCATCGTGATACCTAAAATCTGCACTTCCCTGGGCGTCATGTGCTTTAGAACCAGCGCCGCCCTGTCCATGCCCAGCGCCAGCAACAACACTGCGGCGCGGTCAACTTGGGTTAAATCTTTTTTTAGTTCTGTCTTATTAGCCATCTTTTTTAACCCACGACTTAATAACTTGCGCAACTACTTTTGAATCGTCGTCAACCAATCGCTTCACATATTCCAGGCGATGCTCATAACTCTGAGGTACGTCCAAAAGCAATAGATCCTGCATTTCTTCGGGCATCTTCAAATTTACACTTTGTTGACCGACCGGTACGGCGATAGGCAGGCCATGCTCATCAAAACGGACAGTTCCCCCGATAGAGGCCGCCTTTTTTTCCGCCTCGGCCAAAGCCAAGGCTTTTTTCTCTTCCATATCCCGGCCGACCAGACTGCGCATCGTGGGCCGCAATACACCAAAAAACAGGAACAATACGGCCAACGCGGCGGCAACTTGTTTCATCGCATCAAGAAACCAGCCTTGTTCCCAAACGGGTATTTCCGGCAACGCCTCAATAAGTTCGTCTATTTTAAAGGCGACATTAGTGACCGTAACCTGATCGCCTCGACTGCTGTCAAAACCTACCGCCTGTTTTACCAGATCGCTAAAGCGATTAATATCTTCCTGGGAATAAGACTGCGCTTTAACGGTGCCATCGCTCTGGGATATGCGGCGGTCATCGACAACGACAGCCACAGACAATCGGCGCAAGCCGCCTGTGGCTAAACGGGTATGGGTAATGGTTTTATCCAACTCGTAGTTTCTGGTTGCATTTTTTGATGCCGAACCGGACGGAGTCGAACCTGCCGCCGCCGGATCGTTCGGGGCAGTCGAACCTGGCGCTCCCGCTGTTGTGGGGGTTGTCTGCGGGGCGACACCCGCAGGCGTAGGCTGATTTGATAACGCGCCGGGAACCCCTTGAGTAGCGGACAATGAACTTTTCTCTTCCGATACTTGCTCGCTCCTTAAAGCCGGCAAATCTGGATTGAACATTTCTTGGGTTCTGTCAGTTTCGGTAAAATCCACATCCGCTGAAACTTGCACGCGCATTCCCTCGCCCCCCACCAATGGCGACAAAATATTTTGAATGCGTCCCATCAGATGCTCTTCGATATTTTTCTTGTATTCAAATTGCTTGGAGGTCAAATTCCCCGCTGCTGATGAGCTATTGCTGTTTAACAGTTGCCCTTTTTGATCGACGACCGTTACTTGGTCAGCATCAAGCTGCGGCACACTGGACGCAACTAAATGAATGATTGACTCAACCTGCCCTTTATCCAGCGATCTGCCTTGATACAGGTTCACCATGACGGAAGCGCTGGGCTTCTTGCGCTCACGCACAAACACCGACTGAACCGGCATAGCCAATAGCACTCTGGCTGATTTTACATTCTGGATAGACATAACGGTTCGCGCAATTTCGCCTTCCAACGCTCGTTGGAAGCGCACCGCTTCAACGCTTTTACTGGTGCCGAAACCCTGCTCCTTGTCCAGTAACTCGTATCCCATACTGGTGCTTTTAGGCAAGCCCTGAGCCGCCAATTTCAGCTTCACTGCACTGACATCATCCATCGGCACCATAATGGCCCCGGAACCGGTTTCGACTTTATACTTAATATTCTCCTTATTGAGAACTTCAAGAATTTCAGCCACATCACTTTCGCCGATCTCGGAATACAAACGTCCGTAGGAAGGTTCCTGCGACCATAGCACAATAGCGACGCCGATAGCGACGCTCAGAGCCAGACCCAACATCAATCCTATCTGGCGCGCTATGGTCAATCCGGCCAGACCTTTTAGAGCGGGATGGGCATCAACCTTGGTCGCAAAAATATGAGAGGATTCACCGTCAAGATGACCCTTGCTCTTTGCCGTCGGGTCATGCTGGTGACTTGGGTTGGTCTCAATCAGGCTATTTTCGCTCATTTTTTAATCACAGTTTGCCGTCATGCTACATTGGCATATTCATGACATCTTGATAGGCTTCAACCAATTTATTTCTAACCTGCAGCATTGCCTGAAATGAAACACTTGCTTTCTGCGAAGCCACCATAACTTCTGCAAGACTGACATTAGTATCGCCTTGTTCAAAAGCTTCCGCCATTTTTCCGGCGGTTTGCTGGGTGTCATTAACAGCTCCGATACTCTGCTTTAGCATTGCGGCAAAATCGGCCCCGCCGCCTGTCTCTTGCACTTTGGCGCTACCGGCCTCAAGTGACATTGCCCGCATCTGAGCCAAAACTTGATTTACATTCATCTCACTCATGGGGTTTTCCTCTTACACATTTATTATAGTACAGAGTGTAAAGCATTTTTAATGCCACATGTTAGCACGAAATAATAACCCCCGAATCTTTCATCCTTGCCATTTTATACCGGAGTGTTCTGGGGCTGATGCCCAACTTCTCGGCCGTTGTCTTACGACTGCCGTTTTCCATTTGCAGGGTCTGTAAAATAATACTTTCTTCGGCAGAGCGAACACCCTCGCCCAAGCCGCTGATCTCAAGCTTTTCATCCTTACTCTCGGCTAGAGACGTTTCAGGCTGCCTCTCGGAAGAAATCCTCATCGAGCCCATGTCCTCAAACACCAAATCATCGACAGTAATTTTATCGCCAGTCCGCAAAATAAGCGCCCGCTGCACCACATTATCCAGCTCCCTGACATTACCCGGCCAGCTATAAGCCAGCATTTTCTCGACAGCCTTAGGGTCAAACTCAGGCAACTTTTTGCCGTCCGATCTATGCCGCTGCATGAGTTCCTGCGCGAGCGGCAAAATATCGCCCGGCCGATTGCGTAACGGCGGAATGTTAATTGGGAATACATTCAGACGATAATACAAATCTTCGCGGAACCGTCCTTGCTCCATCTGTTCTTTTAGCTTCTGATTGGTAGCCGCCAAAATTCTGACGTTCAACTTGATTTTTTTCTGGCTGCCCAGACGCTCGACCTCTTTTTCCTGCAACACCCGCAATAACTTTGCCTGCAAGCCCAGATCCATTTCGGCTATCTCATCCAGCAACAAAGTACCGCCCTGAGCCTGCTCGAATTTCCCCGGCATAGACTGAACGGCGCCGGTGTATGCGCCTTTTTCATAACCGAACAACATTGCCTCCAGCATGTTTTCAGGAATAGCCGCGCAATTCACCGCAACAAAAGGCCCGCGATGATAAGCCGAATTCTGATGAATATAGCCGGCAATAACTTCTTTACCCGTTCCACTTTCACCCTGCAACAACACGGTAACATCGGTTTTAGCAACCCTGGCAGTCAACGCATAAAGTTTTTTCATGCCGTTGTCCTGCACGACTCGCTCATTATCGGCCGTATTGGCCGCCGACGGATTGGCTGTCACATAATCAGCCACCTTATTGACCAGCGCCTCGGCATCGAATGGCTTGATAAGATAATCGGAAGCGCCTGCCTGCATGGCTTCGACTGCCTTAGGGATAGTCCCGAAAGCCGTCATCAGCAGCACCGGCGTTTCCGAATATTTTTGCTGCATATTTTTCAATAGCTGAAAGCCATCCATAACCGGCATCTGCACATCGCTGACAACCAGCTTAAACTGACTGTGTTCCAACTTAATTAACGCTTCTGTACCGTTGCGGGCGGAAACCACACGATAACCGCCTATCTCCAGTGTATCGCAAAGTGCTTCGCATAAAGACAGATCATCCTCAACGACTAACACATCATACTGTTTCATGGTTCAGCTCCCTTTGTTGATGATGATTTTTACCGGACAAATCTGTCTGGAACAGATTTGCATTGACCCGAAGGGCATCAGGCTGGATAGCCTTATGTGAAAACCCGCCCGGCAGTAAACCAAACGCCTGATTGATACAAGGCAGGACTATCGAAAAAACAGTGCCCCGCCCCAGAACCGATTCGACACGTACTTGACCGCCATGCGCCTTCACTACGCTGTCGACGACCGCCAATCCCAAACCGGTACCATAGCTCTTGGTGGTGAAAAACGGCTCAAAAATACGCTGACATAGCTCGCTTTCGATACCCGGACCGTCATCTTCAATCACGATCCGTAAATTGCAGCCGTCAAGCTGATCCACGGAAATGTGTATGCACCCGGCCTGCCCTACCGCATCAACCGCATTATTCAATAAATTAAGCAACGCACCGCGCAAGGCATTTTCATTACCCAGCATTACGTCGCTTTGTACCTCATTAACAATCTGCAAATCAATCCCGCCGTTGCCGGTATAGTCTTTCACCGCTTCTTTCAGATGATTCAACAGTTCGGCCAATGAAAAAGTCTCCATCGCCAAACGCCCGTCTTTGGCAAAAATCAACATATCGTTAACCTGCCTTTCCAGATATTGCAGACGCTCAAGAATTTTTTGCGAAAACCGCTGCCGTTTTTCATGATCCACTGCCGGACTGCCCATTTGCGACGCATAAAGTATCGCCGTCGCCAGCGGCGTCCTGACCTGATGCGCCATGCTCGCGACCATTTCGCCCATGGCCGACAACTGTTTTTGCTGATTCAGCATATCCTGCAGGTTGCGCATTTCGCTGACGTCGGACAACAAAATAATTTGCCCGGAATCGGTATCTGCTACGTCTCTGCTGGCGGTCATATTGACCCGTTTGCCATTGCTCAATTGGCGTTCATGCGGGTTACCGACGACGGGAATCAAACTGCGGGCGACAACGTCAAGCCAATCCTGACCAATCAGAGGTTCGCCTAAAAAGGCTATCGCTACCGCATTGCAATCCAAAACCTTACCATCCACATCCAACACAATAACCCCGGCCGGAAGCGCTGCCAATATCTTTTCCAACCGGCTGGCAAGCTTTTCTTTTTCCTCAAGCGTTCTGAGCCGTTCACTATGGGCGAAGGCAAGCTCAGCATGCAGTTTGGCGACCTGCTCTTCCAGTCCTTGGTAAGAAACCGACAAGTTCTGGGATAGTTCGTTAAAAATGCGAAACGCATCGGTGAGTTGCTCGGTTTTCTGGTTTTTCTGAGTATTCATATCTGATCGCTCTAGGTTTTTATCTCTCAAACTTAATTGTGGACAAGCAAAAACCAGACCAAATATTAACTACTTTAATTTCAATTGCTTACATCACTCGCCCAACATTTAAAAACCAATCCGCCAAAGAATTGACTCCCCCACTTAACGTTGCAAATCATATTTGCGTAATTTCTCAACCAATGTTGTACGCCGCATATTCAACCTCTTGGCGGCATGGGCCACCACGCCGTTGCATTCATTTAACGCCTGCCGTATCAAATCGAGTTCTAAAACATTCAAATATTCTTTCAAATCGATTCCCTGTTCCGGCAACTGGGCTAAAGCACCCGACGAACTATCAAGAGTACCGATAACCTCAATTTGTCCGGCCCCGGATGACTCCTCCTCTTCCTCACGATCTTCTTTTCCTTCCTTTGTATTAACAGCTTCTTCGTCGCTCATCGCTTCCGCATCATTAATGATGTCTTCAGAAACTTCGTACTGTTGAAATTTTTCCGGCAAATCAGCCGCGTCAACGAGCCCTTTGGGATTAATAATTGCCAAGCGTTCAATCAAATTTGCCAACTCCCTGACATTGCCGGGCCAGTCATGTTGCATCAGCACGGCTAATGCGGCAGAGGTCATCCGCACTGAACCGCGATTGGACGCTTCCATACGTGCGATCAGATCGTTCACTAACAAGGGGATGTCTTCAGCCCTGTCTTTTAAGGCCGGTATTTCAATAGGAAAAACATTTAAGCGGTAAAACAGATCTTCCCGGAACCGGTTTTCTTTAATCTCGTTTTCAAGATACCTGTGCGTTGCGGCAATAACCCGCACATCGCAATGTATGGTTTTGTTACTTCCTACGCGCTCAAAGGTGCGTTCCTGCAATACGCGCAATAGTTTGACCTGCATAGCCAGAGGCATATCGCCGATTTCGTCCAAAAAAAGCGTACCGCCTTCGGCCATTTCAAAACGGCCTTGCCGGGCGGTTAAAGCCCCGGTAAATGCCCCTTTCTCATGCCCGAACAATTCGCTCTCCAATAACTCCCCCGGAATCGCGCCGCAATTTATCGGCACAAAGGGTTTGTCTTTACGAAAAGAGGCGTCGTGCAAAGCCCTGGCAACCACTTCTTTTCCGGTGCCCGACTCGCCAAGAATTAAAACCGTTGCATCCGATTCCGCAACCTGCTCAATCAGCTTGCGGATCTCGACAATAGCCTGGCTTTTGCCTTTTAGCCTCTGAGCGGTAGGCGCACGACGGTCCCCTCCTTCACGTACTGTAAAAACCGTATGCCCGCCCGATGCTGAAAATTTATCGAGTATGGGTTTCAACACGGGATGCGTAGTCGGCCATTCCAGTACTTGAAACACACTATTGGTGATCGCGGTCGAAACCTGAAGTGCGGTTCCCTTATTGATCAGCAGGACGACGGGAATCTTATTCGCCCGCTCCACAATATCACTGACCACAGTCGCCTGTTTTTCAATGCCATCGCCGACAAAAACCCCGCACAGCTGATCAGTTTCGCTAAAACAAGACGCATAGTCCGCCGTTCCTACGGCTTGTACTGCGTATCCCATAAACTGGAAAACCGCCTCCAATTGCTGGATTCTTGCTTTGTTATTGTCAACTACCAAAATGCGCGGCAACGCCATATTTTCACACTCATTACTCATTAATAGGCCGTTTAACAGCCTGGAAACCGACCGAATAGTAACTGCTGCCCATTATCCAGCAAGGCCTTAAAAAAAATCTCTCTAATTATTTAGCTATTCGGCAAAGTTAAGCATCGAATCAGCAGCATGTCAAAATTCTTTTTATTTCATATTGTTCTAATACCTTTCTAATGTAACTTACACAATCAACCTCATCAGCAACTCACATCGACGCTTGACAAAAATTTCTCATCATGGAGACTAGAGCCGTTTTCACAACCCCAGAGTACATCTTCTTTGAACGATATGTCCCTTGGCATGCTGTTTGGCATACTTGCCGCCATGCTTATTCTTTCCGCTTTTTTCTCCGGCTCGGAAACGGCCTTGATGACGCTAAACCGTTATCGTTTAAAACATTTAGTTAAACTAAATCATTCCGGTGCAACCAAAGCACAGCAGTTACTGCAAAGACCGGAGCGCTTGCTCGGCCTGATTTTGCTATGCAATAATTTTGTCAATAATTTCGCATCCTCAATAGCGACTGTCATCGCCATTAAGCTCTATGCCGATGAAGAATCCAGTGTCGCTATCGCTGCCGGAATTTTGACTATCGTAATGCTTATTTGCTCGGAAGTAACGCCCAAAACGCTCGCCGCCATCAAACCGGAGCCGCTTGCCTTCCCCGCCGCCTGGATTTACACACCTTTACTGAAAATCCTTTATCCCATCGTTTGGTTCGTCAATTTATTTGTCAACCTGTTGCTCCGCGTAGTCGGCGTCGATGTCAAAAAAAATCGTCATGATGCACTAAATAAAGACGAATTAAAAAGCATTATTAGCGATGCGGAAAGTCTGATGCCTACACGCTACCAGAAAATGCTGATGGGCATACTCGAGCTCGAATCGGCGACGGTTGAAGACATCATGACGCCTCGCAACGAAATTATCGGCATAGACCTTGAGTCGCCTATTGAAGACATCATTAGCCGAATAAAAACCAGCCCGCATACCCGATTACCCGTCTACAAAACCAGCATCGACAGAATTATCGGCTTTATCCACTTAAGGAAGATACTGGTGCTGATTAACCAGGAAGACTTTGATAAGCACACCATCATCAGCTGCCTGGACAAGCCCTCATTTATTCCTGAGAGCACCCCGGTACATAATCAAATGCACCGGTTTAAACATGAAAAAATCCGCATAGGTCTGGTGGTCGATGAATACGGCGATGTGCAGGGATTAGTCACACTGGACGATTTATTGCAGGAAATAGTAGGTGAACTGATCACCGACGACGTCGCCGTTAGAGCCCAAAACGACGGCAGCTATCTGGTTGACGCCAATATAACCATCAGGGAACTAAACCGCGTCGCCCAATGGTCTCTGCCCACGGAGGGGCCTAAAACACTGAACGGACTTATTATTGAGTTTATGGAAACCATCCCCGAAACAGGAACCGGTATCAGGCTGCACGGATACCCGCTGGAAATTATAAAACGGGATGAAAATAGCGTTAAACTGGTCAAATTTCTACCGATAAAATAAGCCTTTCTCACAAGGCCGACCGAGGTATTACCCAAAAGTGGAATTTGTTGAACAACTAAAATGATACCGTCTATAATCAAAACTCGTTTAAAGATGCTCATCCATAACAATGGCAAAACTCACCGTTTTTTTCAAAGACAAAGCAATTCATTCGAGCCTGTTTGAAAACGGTATTGTCCATATCGGACGCGATGAAAGCAATGACTTAACGATTGACAGCCTGACCGTCGCTCCGGCTCACGCCGTAATCATTATTGGTGACGATGACTGCACTATCAAACAACTCAACGATGAATTCCCGCTAATCATCAACGGTGAAGAAACCAAAACCCGCATTCTCAATGACAACGACATGATCTCAATGGGAAAACATGGCGTCATGTTCAATACCGCGGAGCCAATCGAATTAAAATCGCTTAGCCAGACCGCCAATCTGCAATTTATGACCGGCGACAATATCGGGAAAATCCTGCAATTAAAAAAGCCAATGGCCCGGCTTGGCCGTGATGGCAACGGCGTTGTTGCTATCTCAAGGAGAAAAGACGGGTATTTTGTTTCAGTCTTGGAAAACAGCGGCACCATTACCGTAAACAATGAGCCCTTAAACGATAAAGCGCTAAAATTGAACACGAATGATGTGTTGGTTATCGACAATACATCCCTGCAATTCTTTTTGAATTAAATCCATGAATCCAATAGAAAACCCAGACCACCGCCATTTTCACCGCATTCATTTCGCCGAAGAAGCAACCTTAAGCTCCGATGACAATACATGGAGCTGCGAAATTATTGATTTGTCGTTAAAAGGCTGTTTATTACGCTTTGACTTTCCCTGGGAAGAAAACCCGGAAAAACTCTACACGCTCACCTTACACCTGTCCGAGGATGCCCAAATAAAAATGGAGTTGACCGCAACCCACGTCGTCGGCAATAAAGTCGGGTTTAAATGTGAGCATATCGATATAGACAGTATTTCCGAGCTACGCCGTCTGGTCGAGCTTAATCTTGGCAACAGCGCCTTACTGGAAAGGGATTTGTTGGCGCTGTTCGAGTAAGATGAATTAGGCGAAGGGCAAAAGACGAAAGGCGAAAGGGTTCTTTTTTAGCCTTTAGCCTTTAGCCTTTAGCCTTTAGCCTTTAGCCTTTAGCCTTTAGCCTTTAGCCTTTAGCCTTTAGCCTTTAGCCTTTAGCCTTTAGCCTTTCGTCTTTTGCCTCATATCTCCGAAAGAATATCCAACGCTTCGGAAAGCGTAGAAACCCCGTAAATCTTCAATCCCTCAATCGGTTTTTTAGGTGCATTCGCCTTCGGAATCACCGCCTTTTTGAAGCCGTGTTTTGCCGCATCATTTAGCCGGGCGTGACCATTGGCTACCGGCCTGATTTCCCCGCTCAATCCAATTTCGCCGAAAAAGAACGTATCATGCGGAATCACCTTATCCCTCAAGCTGGACACAACCCCGACCACAATAGCTAAATCGGAACTGGTTTCGGTCACCTTAATGCCGCCGACCACATTGGCATAGATTTCATCATTCGCGGTAAAAATGCCGCCGTGCCGCGACAGCACCGCCAGCAACATCGCCAGACGATTTTGATCGAAGCCCACCGCCAGCCGCCGAGGATTGCCATACTGGCATTCGGTCACCAGCGCCTGAATTTCCACCAGCAGCGGTCGCGTCCCCTCCCACAACACCGTCACCACGCTGCCTGAGGAGGGCTTGTCCGGCCGGTTTAAAAACATCGCCGAGGGATTTTTAACCTCTTTTAGCCCAGTGCTGTCCATCGCGAAAAAGCCCAGCTCGCCGACGCTGCCGAAACGGTTTTTATCCGCCCGTAACACCCTGAACCGCGCGTCATCGGTTGATCCCAGCATCACTTGCGTATCGACGATATGGCTCAAGGTCATCGGTCCCGCCAGCGATTGATCCTTGGTCACATGCCCGACCATAAAAATGGATACGTCGTGCTTTTTGGCGTATTGGGTCAAATAACTGGCCGACTCCCTGACTTGGGAAACCGAACCCGGCGCCGACTCCGTATCCTGAGTATGCATCACCTGAATCGAATCGATCACCAGAATTTGCGGCTTGACTTCATCCATCACATCGCAAATCCGCTGCACCGAGGTTTCGGCCAGCATCATGATCTTGTCCGCAGGCAGCTTGAGCCGGTGCGCCCTTTCGGCAATCTGTTGCAGCGACTCCTCGCCGGACACGTAAAGCACGCTCACGCCGCGCCCGGCAATATTGGCAATCGCCTGCAGCAGCAGCGTACTCTTGCCCGCCCCCGGCGCTCCGCCGATCAACACCACGCTGCCGCAAACGATGCCGCCGCCCAGCACCCGGTCGAATTCGGAAATGCCGCTGGAGATCCGCTCCGCCTGGGACAGATTAACGTCGGATAATAATTTGACCTCCGACCGGCTCCCGGCATAACCGGCCGTGCGGTTGTTACGCTCGGCTCCGCCCAACCTGACTTCCTTGATAGTATTCCATTCGCCGCAACTGGTGCATTGCCCGCCCCAGCGGGGGAAATCGGCGCCGCACTGATCGCAGACAAACGCGGTTTTGTTTTTCTTGCTCATAAGTCTTTAAAAATGTCTTTAACAGCCGTTAAAAATAGAACTCGGATAGCACGGATTTGACTGAATAAAGGCTAAAGGTAAAAGACGAAGGGCAAAGGGCGAAAGATATACTTTAGCCTTTAGCCTTTAGCCTTTAGCCTTTAGCCTTTCGTCTTTAATCTTTACGTTCCAGCAATCGCCGGTATTCATCCGCATCGGGCTTGCCCTGTAGATACGATGCGCCGGGATCGATGATAAACCGCGCATCCATCGCCGTGCGTCCCAGCAACATACGAAAGCGCATCGTATCACGGTTGGTCAGCGTCATCTCGGCTCTTATCACCGATGGCCCCAGCAACAGCTGGGTTTCGATCACATAACGGCGCTGCTTGTGCCCGCCGGAATCCGTAACCATGCGCCGGTCTTTAACCGGTGCGTGACATTCAACCGCCATGTCGTAGCGTTGCTGCAAGGGATGAATCGCAAACATCACCCAGCGCTGCCCGCCTTTTCGATAAGGCTCGATAGCGAACGCATGCAAAGCCGATGATCTCGCCCCGGTATCGATTTTTGCTTTAATCCCGGCAAGCTTGAGTTCCGGCAAAGCCACCCACTCGCGCCAGCCCAGCATCGGTTTGTGTATCATCTGTGTAAAGCCTTCATCTAAAGTTATACTTTGTCCAAACAACTAAAATATGCGCCATTATGCTTGAATACCTAAGCCGGATAAAAAAAATTATCAAAAGGATAAACCATGTCTGAATCACTGAGTTACGCCTCCGAAAAATCGGGTCTGCCGCCAGGATCGCTGGTGCATGTCGGCGAAGTGCATAAGTACGAACAGAAAATCACCGTCATTGATTACAACAAATCATCGCTAAACCGGCGCACCATAAAGACCATTGAAGAGCTGCTGCCCTACAAGACCACCGACACCATCACCTGGGTAATTATCGACGGCCTGAAAGACGTTTCAATTATTGACGCGATCGGACAACATTTTGATATTCATGGTCTGGTGCTTGAAGATATTCTCAACACTCACCAACGCCCGAAATTCGAGGAATTTGACGATTATTTGTATATCGTCATCAAAGCGATTGCCCTGGCTGCGGATAAGTTTAATGTCGAGTATGAGCAGGTCAGCTTACTGCTGCTAGACAAATTTGTTTTCACCTTCAAGGAAAAGCCCGATGCGCTGTTCGAACCCCTGTTCACCCGGCTTAACAACGATAAAAGCCATCTCAGGAATCTGGGTACGGATTACCTGGCCTATGTGATCATGGACAGCATCGTCGACGAGTATTTTAGCCTGCAAGACACCTTCGACGAACTGATTGAAACCGTTGAAGATGAATTACTGACCGATCCATCGGCGCAAACCCTGAACACCATCCAGAAAATCAAGCGCGAATTGATTTTTTTACGCCGAAGCGTATCGCCGATGCGGGAGTTGCTGGCTTCCATTCAGCGCTGCGAATCGCCGCTGATCAAAGACAAAACCAAACGCTACTTCGGCGATATTTATGATCATGTGATACGCGTAACCGAAGCCATGGAATCCTACCGGGATTTAATCTCCGGTATGCTGGATATTTATTTATCCAGCGTCAGCAACAAAATGAACGAAACCATGAAAGTGCTGACCGTGTTTGCGTCCATTTTTATTCCGCTAACCTTCATCGCCGGTGTCTACGGCATGAACTTCGAATACATGCCGGAACTTAAATGGCGTTGGGGTTACCCGACATTGTGGATGATATTTATAGGGGTATCGGTATTTTTGCTCAGGTTTTTTAAGAAAAAGGACTGGCTTTAACTGAGTAAAAATCACCAAGATGCACCGATTAAAAAAACAGGCAAAAAGCGGCGCTCACAAGTTTCATGTGATGCCAGATCATTTTCACAAAGTTGCCATTCAGATGGCGGCGGAATAACCCGCAACCTGATTGCGTCCATTCATTTTAGCTTGATACATAAAATGATCAGCCCGACTCAGCAAACCATTAAGAACTTCATTTTTTTTCAGCTCAGCGCAGCCAATCGAAACCGTAACAGCCTTGTCAATTGGAAAAAGCTGAGTTGCTATAGACTGTCTTAATTTTTCCGCTAGCAGCATAGCCCCGGATAAATCTGTACACGGTAATAAAACAACAAATTCTTCCCCCCCATATCGTCCGCTAATATCATCTTTGCGAATAGACGCCCGAATTGTAGCCGCTAAAATTTGCAAAACCTCATCGCCGGCTTGGTGTCCATAATTATCATTAATGTATTTGAAATGATCGACATCCAGCATCATTACTGACAAACACTCCTGATTTCGTTTGGCGCGTTCTATGAGGTAATTGCCGCTTTCCAGAAGAAAATGCCGATTCCTTAATAAAGTCAACGCATCAGTAGTGGCTGCAAAATTTTGTTTACGCTCTAACCGGCGTCTTGAAGCATCAATTTTTTCCTGATACATCGCTGAATAGGCGATCAGCAAAGTTATGAACATACCAGTTAGAATGACAAATACGCCTATCAGCTCACTCGAATTGTGAAATTTAATGGAGAATAACAAGTAGCCCAAGAAGATTGGGAATAAATAGCCCAATACAAATTGGATTCTGGCGATTTTTCCGCCAACCCAGGGGCTTAGAATTGCTCGCAATGCATGATATTGGGCATTTACCAACAGAGCGGCATAGCCAGCCGGTATTGAAGGAATTACTGTCGTAAGCGCCATCTGTCCATAAAACATGGGCACGGCGTAGAAATAACCGGTCAAACTCACAAAAGGAATACCCAATGCCAGAAAAGCTAAAAGCTGAGATAAAACATATTTTTTCTGGGCAAAAAGTATTGAAGCGGCTGCGCACATTAAAATAAAAACAGCCGTATTGATGCCTATTTCAATCGGTTTCCCCGCTATTGCCGATTGGGCTAACTGTGTGGAAAAAGGGGTGATTATTTGTAAAATGGGGATAGCGGAAAAAAACTCGATAAGCCGAGCGCCAGCCAACAAAAAAGCTAAAATATCGCACCCCATTATTAAGGGGGTATTTGAATAAGGCCGCCAGAAAGATTTACCGACCCCCAGAAGAAACAACATTATTGCTGTTAATGGATGAGTAGCGGGACCGCTGCTTATAGGCCTGTACAGTGGTTCAAAATTAAGTATATAACCTATCAAAACGATCAAGGAACTGACTACACAGAAAAAACCCAGTGGCCGAACCAAGCGTAGAGCAAGAATGATTTCTTTAAATCGAATTTCGGGCATTGGTAGAAAACTAGAAAATTAGGCGGGCTATAGTCAGCTATATTTCGAAAAGAAGTCAACGAATTATTCTTAGCCGAATGCTGCTCGGGGTCGGGAACCGACTGTCGCTGATAGCGGTAGCCAGTTATTAGCTGGCCACTTAAGCGCTTAACAATAAATCGCCATGCATTAAAATAGGAAAATGTTTAGGCAATGAGTGTAAAACCGATTGAATTGAGCGAAAGCGAAAGACTATCGGGTACACCGTCGCTCAGTACAGCCGTGCATCATGTCGAGCACCGGCTCATAGTAACAGGGCTGCTGGATTCAAGATAACGTCTGAAAAAATGGCTCAAAATTAATGGCCAATTTTGGCTCGGTTTAATTGGCCATTAACAATCATCATGAGTACAAAAAACCACAAACAATTATATTGCTTCATCATTGTGTTGTTGGGAAACAGATCCCGTTGAAAATGTTGAGCTGGAGATTGCGAACCAGCGTAACACAGGATGCGGCGCGTCCCATACTACATTCCCACGCGGCGGGAACGAAGCAAATTTACCCGTCGTATGAGTTCACATTCAATGAATCAATGGGGCTCGATGGTTCATTGAATTTGAACGAGAACGTAAATGCCCGCGCCCAGCCATGTCAAAAACAGTAGCGACCAAGGAAGCCAATGCTGCCGATAAACTATTTGTATTTCATGATCATCGGACTCAATCGATTGCGCCTTTTGACTTGATATTTTCTTGAGTTTTCTGTTCAGGTCTCTGGCTTTTTCTTTTTGCTGTTTTTTGTATAGATCAATTCCTTTTTGAATGCCTTGAGCAATCAGCTTTGTTTGTTCTTTGGTTTGAGCGGGGCGTTGAATTCCTCGGGCTATTTTCAACGCTTCCTCTTGAGTTTGCTGCGACGGCTTTTGATAGCTATGTTTAGTCATGATTGTATTTTGATAATGAATGCTTCCCTGATTATACCGTGCGAGATTACGGATGCAGATAATCAAATTACTAGCATTTTATAGATAATAAGCCTTTCATGACTTGTTAAAAGCCAAATACCAATAAAGCCTTGCACTAAAGTGGACCCCATTGATTTTCTAGTCAAACACAGGACGCAGCGCGTCCCATACTGCAAAATAAGGTGTCGCTAGCGCGACGATTGATTGAATCGGGGTTTCGCCCCCGAAGGCGAGATACTTTTCTTTGCTCCGCCAAAGAAAAGTATCCAAAAGAAAGGCGGCCCGGTTGCCGCTTACTTCCTGCGTTCCTCGCTTTCGCCGGGGGTTGCCAGAAGGGCCATCCCTGGCCCTCTGGCAACGCGCTGCATCCATGCAGCGCCCCTGTCGGGCTGTTCCCGGCGAAAGCTCCGGTACTCGGCGCGGCATACGGGATTGAGCTCCTACTACCGGCAAGTTTCCTTCGTTCTCGCACAGCGTTTATTGTTATGCAAAAAACGTTTTTGTCTCGTTCCCACGCGCTGCGTGTGAATGCAGTCAAGGCGCGCTGCGCCGCGAGTCGTGGTTAATGTATTGAAATATAGGCCTTACAAATACAGGACGCAGCGCGTCCCATACTGCATTCCCACGCAGCGCGTGGGAACGAGGAAATGACGATCTACCGCAGACACTGATGTATAACGATGAGCGCAGCGCGTGGGAACAAGTAAACGAGAATCGTCGTATAAGAGCGAAGAAAATTTGCCTGTGTTACGAGTTTAATCCCGTATGCCGCGCCGAGTACCGGAGCTTTCGGCGGGAATAGCCCGCAGGGGTGCGGCAGGGATGCCGCACGTTGACGAAGGGGCAGGAGCCCCTTTCGTCAACCCCCGTCGAAAGCGAGGAACGCAGGA
>Ga0265297_10003666_pt1 | contig 27177 bp, 22 predicted proteins | sample Munlanlwell13791_FD_192502 | JGI IMG/M metagenome (GOLD analysis project Ga0265297, IMG submission 192502) | Leachate microbial communities from a municipal landfill in Southern Ontario, Canada - Leachate well 137-91 | ecosystem: Engineered > Solid waste > Landfill > Unclassified | place...
ATTCCATTCGGTTTGTCTGGTCTCAAATTCTTTTTGTAAAGGATTTGAAACAGGAAGTTTACCCATTGATTGTAAATTCAAAAAGAGTGGATTAAGGGCAAATGCCGAAATTGCAGCATAAGGTAACACATCTGCATCGGTATGAGTGCCTGTAGTATCGTTTAATGGAAGTACCTGAATCAGTTTCAGTCCAACTTTTTCGGCCCAATCGACAAATAATTTTATATCTGTAAAATCACCGACACCTAGACTTTTTTTCGTACGAATGCTGAAAACCGGTAAACTGACACCGGCTCCCTTCCATGAATTATTTTCTATCCTCACAAATCCATCTGAGAGTTGAACAATCGTTTTTTTAGAATTTATGATTGTTGCAATGCGATCCGGTCCCGATTCAAAATACAGAAAACGTTTGTCATCCGGATCGTAAATACCATATTTATAATGAACTTCAGCCTTCGCTTTACTTAAATCGATTGCAGTAGACCACCAATTTCCATCAGTACGGTTCAAAATTATCGGAGAATTTGTTGACCATTTTCCCAAAGCATCACAATCGCCAACCAGGCAAAGTGACTTGTTTTTAGGTAATAAAGGAGCTTTTACCTTGAATATATGTGTGTATTTTTTCGTTGGGTTTGAGATCTCAGTATTCTTTTCAGTTTTCAATAAAACTTCCTGAAATGGAGTCGTTAGAAAAACGTTTTCAAGGCTACCCGGAGCGTTCCATGAATCAAAACAAAAAAAATGATCCGTTTTTGTTGGATCAAGCACTAGAAGCCGATCACCACCCCATTCCTGAGTATATTGTCCATCTTGCTCAGTATATAAAACATATTTATATGTCAATTCGATGGCGGCATTTCTGTCAATTTCAATTTCTCCAATCCAATCTTCGGTTGCATGGAAATTGAGAGACAATGCTTTTGTTACATCTCCGTTTCCTAATTCTGGAATATTCCCGCTTACCATCAATTTCTGACCCCAGTATGTATAATATGGTAATTTAAAATATATCTTCATAGATTGTTGTATTGTAGTGTCTTAGAAAGAATTCTTGTCAAATTCGATTCAAAAGTAATAGAAAATTGACATCTATAATTTTATACTGCTAATAAATATGCAGTATTTGATTTCAAACGTTTGCGGAAATATATTCAAATTAGTAAAATCAGGGGGAAAACGACACATGTATTACATGTTTAATAAATTATAAGTAAGATAGTTTTAATTTGTTGCATAATTATCAGATAAATATTCCTTATTTTTTTATGGATTATCATGACCATTTTATAATTTAAATCCGTACTTTTGCAGAAAATTTTCCATTACTTTATACACTTCAACTTATGTCTCTTTCAAATACGCAATTTAAAGTGTTTTCGGGCACAAAAAGTCGTCATCTTGCTGAGAAAATCTGTCAAAGTTTAAATTGCCCACTCGGAAATATGAAAATTGAGCACTTTTCGGATGGTGAATTTTCAGTTTCGTATGAAGAATCCATTCGTGGTCAATACATTTATTTAATCCAATCCACGTTCCCGAATTCAGATAATTTAATGGAATTACTTTTAATGATTGATGCTGCCAAAAGGGCATCAGCCTATAAAATAATTGCTGTTATACCTTATTTCGGTTGGGCACGTCAGGACAGAAAAGACAAACCGAGGGTTTCTATCGGAGCGAAACTAATTGCTGATATGTTGAGTGTTGCCGGAGTCGACAGAATTATTACCATGGATTTGCATGCCGATCAGATTCAGGGCTTTTTTGATGTTCCGGTTGATCATCTTTATGCTTCAACTATTTTTGTGCCCTATATTAAATCGCTAAAATTGAAAGATTTGGTCATTGCATCACCCGATGTGGGTGGATCAAAACGGGCGGGTTCCTATTCGAAACATTTGGGTGTGCCTATGGTTATTTGCTATAAAACACGCGAAAGAGCTAATGTTGTGGGAGAAATGAGAATTATCGGAGATGTGGCCGGTAAGGATGTAGTCATTACCGATGACATGGTAGATACTGCCGGAACGCTTTGTCTGGCAGCCGATTTAATGATAGCAAACGGAGCTAAAAGTGTTCGGGCCATTGTATCACACGGTGTTATGTCGGGAAAAGCTTCTCAGATTATTTGTGATTCGTCGCTTACTGAAATAGCATTTACCGATTCAATTCCTTATGACTCAAGTTTAAGTCCGAAGGTAAAAGTCCTGAGTATATCTAAAATGTTTGCCGATACTATTCATCGGGTTCAGGAAAACCAATCAATCAGTGAACAGTATTTACTGTAAACAAATAATGTTGTCAATAATAAAACAAAAAAACCTAACGAACAATTCTTCGATAGGTTTTTTTGTAAATTATTGACGCTGTTAGTATCAAAACTAAACTCTCATATTAGATTAAAAAATAAATAAAAATACGATATTTATTTGTAGAGTCGAAATTAAGTCGTAAATTTGCAACGTTTTCAAAATGACAAAGCAGTCCTGCTTTTGTTTTTCAATCAAAAATAACATTCACAAAAAAATTCAACGTTGATCTTTCCACAAGGAAATTCTCCCCAAAACGTTTATTAAACACTTTATGAGCAATTACAACATTTTGCAATTGAATGCGAAAGAACTGTCCGAATTAAAGGACATCGCTACGGAATTAGGTTTAAAAGTAACTAATTCAACCAAAAAAGAAATTCTGGTCTATGATATTCTCGACCAACAAGCCGTTGTCAATGCACAACGAAAAACCATCTCAATCGACAATCAGGAAGTCAATCGTAAGAAACGTTTACGCGTTCCGGTTAAAAAAACAGCGGAACAAAAAATCGTACTGAATCAAAACAATTCGCCAAAGATTATTGAAAAACCGGAGCAAAAAAACACAATCAAAGAACCTGTTGAAATTGCAAAACCAGTCATTAAAGCAGTTGAACAGATAATTGAAAAAACTGATGTAACAGTAAAAGCTCCCCTTGCTGAGACTAAACCTTTAAAGAAAAGTAAACCTCAAAAATCTCCGAAACCATTAATCAAGAAACCAATTGTTGAAACTGCTGAAACTGCTGAAACAGTTGTCCCTGTCGAAGCGGAGATTGTTGCAACACCGGCATTACGGGTTTTTGTTTTAGATGATAAACGGGATGATGATTCCGATTTGGAAGAAACATTATTTGTTCCGGAAGTTGCTTTGGAAGCGGTAACAGAAGAAACGACTGAAAGTCCGGTTGCAAAACCTGAAATGGCTGAAGTAAGGCATAACAAACCCCTGAATAATAACAACAATAATGTAAATAACAATAATCGCAATAAATTTAATCAACGTCCGGATAAAGGCGAAAAGCAATTCGATTTTGATGGAATCCTGGAGGGAACCGGAACATTGGAAATGATGGCCGATGGATATGGATTTCTTCGTTCAGCCGATTATAATTATCTGGCTTCTCCGGATGATATTTACGTTTCACAATCTCAAATTAAACTTTTTGGATTAAAAACCGGAGATACTGTAAAAGGTGCTATCCGTCCGCCCAAAGAAGGTGAAAAATACTTTCCTCTTATTAAAGTTGGAAAAATCAATGGCCGTTCGCCCGAATATGTTCGTGACCGCGTACCATTTGAACATCTGACGCCACTTTTCCCGGATGTAAAATTTAATCTTACCAGTGGTAAAAACGATACACTGTCAACACGTATTGTCGATTTGTTTTGCCCGATTGGCAAGGGGCAACGTGGATTGATTGTTGCACAACCTAAAACTGGTAAGACCGTTTTATTAAAAGAAATTGCGAATGCAATTGCTGAAAACCACCCGGAAGTTTATATGATTGTTTTATTGATCGATGAACGTCCGGAAGAAGTAACCGATATGGCTCGCAGCGTACGTGCTGAAGTTGTTTCATCTACATTTGATGAACCAGCAGAACGTCACGTAAAAGTGGCCAGTATGGTTCACGAAAAAGCAAAACGCATGGTTGAATGTGGACAGGATGTGGTTATTTTACTCGATTCAATTACACGTTTGGCCCGTGCCTATAATACAGTTTCACCAGCATCCGGTAAAATTCTGTCGGGTGGGGTAGATGCGAATGCACTTCACAAGCCCAAACGTTTCTTTGGAGCTGCCCGTAACATTGAAAATGGTGGTAGTTTGACAATCATTGCAACCGCTCTGACTGAAACAGGCTCGAAAATGGATGAAGTTATTTTTGAAGAATTCAAGGGTACCGGTAACATGGAACTTCAACTCGACCGCAAACTATCCAACAAACGTGTATTTCCTGCTGTGGATATTATGGCTTCCAGTACCCGTCGTGACGACTTGTTGCTCGACAAGGATACTTTGAACCGTATGTGGATTTTGCGCCGCCATTTATCGGATATGAATTCAATGGAAGCCATGGAATTTTTAAAAGACCGCATGGAACGTACAGAAAATAACGATGAATTTCTGGTTTCTATGAATGCCTGATATATTCCAACTAATTTAAAAATTAAAAAAAATACGCATAAGAGATTATGCGTATTTTTTTTATAACAGCTTGAAAACTAAAATTTCAATTATTTTATTCAAAATGTTTGTTAATTAAAATATTCTTATTACATTTGCACCCTTAACAAAAATTTAAAAGCTATAACTATGAAGAAAAACTTGAAATTAAGTTCGCTTATTACCCTGGTTGCTTTATTTTATTTCACATCGTGTACAAAAAATGAAGTTACAAATCTCGCATTGAGTACTAAATCAATGAGTTTTATTATTGGACAGGCCGATTCATTGATTGCAACGGTAACTGCCAGTGGTGACATCAGTAAATTCCCGGTAAGCTGGACAACGACAAATAAAAATGTTGTATCTGTAACGAATGGAAAAATCATCGGACTTGCCGGTGGAACGGCAACAATAACAGCCAAATCGGGTGATATAACCGCAAGTTGTGAAGTAACGGTTAATAATGAAATTGCAGCTGTCATGAATGTCGGTTACCTGGTTTATTTTGGAGATGTATATGATACTGGAATTTCAAATCTGTTTGAGGTTGCTATTGCCGGTCCGAGTGATACATTGTATTTTTATTTAAATGCACCGAAAACTTCCACCGATAATTTAGCTGCAGGAAAATACAATGTGTTAACGTCATTAAACAGCAAGGCTGATCTGGTTCCTTTTACAGTACTTCCTGGTGAAACCTCTAATGGAATTCAATATAACTCATGGTATGTTGGAAAAGTTGAAAGTCCTGTAGTAGAAGGAAATTTTAATGTAATCTCAGTGCTAAACGGAAGCTATACAATTGAACTAAATTTGATTGATGGTTTTGGTAATACTATTTACGGTAGTTTTCAGGGTTCACTTTATTATTACGATGATTCTGCCGCCGTAACGACTTCTGTTCAATCAGCAACTAAGGGTTTATCGAGTTTACCGCACTTAAATTTAATTGAAAACCGGAAACTAATTAACTTCCGTGCATATTAAAAAAAATAAGTTTTTTTCTACTTTCCGTTTTCTGCACAAAACGGAGCATTTTATGCAGTTTTTTCTTCTTTACGGGAAAAAAGTACTATCTTTGCCCCCGAAATTTTTATAATTCATTTTTAGAAACACAGACTTATATGAAATTATTAGAAGGAAAAGTAGCCATCGTAACGGGTGCTGCACGTGGTATCGGAAAAGCAATTGCACTAAAACTTGCAAGCGAAGGTGCCGATATTGCATTCACCGATTTGAATATCGATGATAATGCATTGGCAACTCAAAATGAAATTGAAGCGTTGGGTGTAAAAGCCAAAGGTTATGCTTCGAATGCGGCTAATTTTGAAGAAACACACACGGTTGTTGATCAGATTTTAAAAGACTTTGGTCGTATTGATGTATTGGTAAACAATGCCGGAATAACAAAAGATGGTTTGATGATGCGTATGAGCGAAATGCAATGGGATGCCGTTATCAATGTCAACCTGAAGTCGGCATTCAACTTTATTCATGCCTGTACTCCAATAATGATGAAACAAAAAACGGGTAGCATTATTAATATGAGTTCAGTGGTAGGTGTTTCGGGTAATGCCGGACAGGCTAACTATTCGGCATCAAAAGCCGGCATGATCGGTTTGGCTAAATCAGTGGCGAAAGAATTGGGATCACGTGGTATTCGTGCCAATGCCATAGCCCCGGGTTTTATCGAAACCGAAATGACTCATGCACTTACCGACGAACAACGGGCTAAATGGGCGGAAGCTATTCCGTTGCGCCGTGGTGGAAGTCCGGAAGAAGTGGCTAAAGTTACTCTTTTCCTTGCTTCAGATCTTTCCAGTTATGTTAGCGGGCAAGTTATCAATGTTTGCGGTGGAATGAATACTTAAGATAATTCATAATTTCCCGATAGCTATCGGGATCATAATGAAAACGTTTCAAAGAAATTTGGAGCGTTTTTTTTTGATATTTATCTTGATAAATTTTAAAATAGAATTTATATTGATTAAATTTGTCGCTCCTATAATTGAATAAAAAACACACTCATATATGAATAAATTCGGACTAACATTAAGTCTCACGATCCTGTTTGTTTTTAATTTTACAAACGGATATGCTGTTCAGGACAGTTTGTTTTTATATACAAGAACCGGCTGTCCGGATTGTCATTCCGTGAAACAAATCCTGAATGAATCGGGAATCAGCTATATTGAAAGAACACTGGATAATGATAAGTTTGGTCCGCAGATGTTGCAGAAACTCTCATTAGCCGGTTTCCACAAAAGAATTCATTTACCGGTAATATTTTTAAATAATCAACTTCTTCACCCGGCTTACAAAACATCGAAAGGCCTGATTGATATTCCAATTATACAGGTTGAGGACAGCCTGAAAAATAAATTCCAGAAAGGAGAGCTGAATTTAGCTCTTGACAAACAACCCGCTACGATAAGCGGTACAGACTCGTCACAAGTTAGTTCCGATTGTGTAGTAAAAGTTCCGGTCATTTACCTGATTTGCGATAGCTACAAAACTGAGGCGGAAGCAAAAACTGCAAAGAATAAACTGATATCAGACGGATATAACTTTGCCGGCATTCTTTTTTATCAGAACCGATACCGGGTTTTCACTCAGTTTTATTCCGATCATACGCTTGCCGGTTCCGGCTTAAACGGAATAAAAAAGGATTTTCCAACGGCTTATTTATTCGAGATGCCCGGAGAATAAAATTGTTTTAAAGAGTTACTTACCAATTGGGCATGAAAGCCACTATTAGTATTATCCCCAGGCTGTACCAGATCGCAATTGTCCTGAATTTTCCTTTATCGGTTGCTTTTCGTTTAGCTATTACAGAACCAATGGTGATGATGGTAATTGCTATTAACATCATAAGCGCATGTTCCATACCGAAAAACCGAAACTGTTCCTGATGAACTGCCGTTTTGAAATTGTGAAGAAAATAACTGACTACAGGACTGACAAAATATAAAACAATGCCAATAACCAACTGAAGATGGGCGAGGGAAGAGGTAATAAGCAATACCTTGCTGTCAAGTTTGTTGAATTTTTGGTTAGCTAACCAACCATAATAAGCCCGTATCAGGGCATATAAAAAACTGAATAAAATAAGCCAACGCAATGAAGAATGTAGTATGAGAAGTATTGGATACATTTTTATATGAATTTATAATTGTAAATTTCTTTATAACAGAAATAGATTGAAAATAGTTTTGTACCGGTTTGTTGTATGTGCAAAGATCATAAGTCCGATACCAATTTATTAATATATATAATCTTAATTTGTTTCTAATATTTTAATTTTATTCCGGATAGAATTAAAAACAAACAGCTTTTAGTCCAAGCCTGGAGCTAAATTATCGGATTGAAATTTTAGTTTGATAATTTAAATAGCTATATTTGTGCCACCAAATTCATAAAAAGTAACACCATGTCAGTAACTCGTTTTGGAGTATCGCTTGAAAGCAATTTGTTGGAAGCGTTGGATGAGTATGTTCATACGAATAAATTTCCAAACAGATCACAAGCAATCAGGTACTTAATAGAGAAAAATATTGTTGAAAGCAAATGGCAATGTAATCACATTGTAGCCGGAGCCGTTATTCTTACCTATGATTTTAATAAGAATGATATTAAGACTAAATTAAGTGAGATTCAAAAAAACTATACCGACGAGATACTTTCATCTCAGAATTTTTATATTTCTACAAATAAAGTACTGGAAATTATAGTGGTAAAAGGTCCATCATATAAATTGACCGAACTTTCGGACAACCTGATAAGCATCAAAGGTATCGAACATGGAAAATTAATCATGAGCAAGGCAGAATAGTCATTTCGTTTACGTTTTTAAAATATAAAGAAAGAAATAAGAACACATAACAAAACATTCTATTAATTATATGAATTCACAAATTGCCGTTTTAAGTCTTACTGCAGCATCGATAGCCTTTATGCACACTATTTTTGGTCCCGATCATTATTTGCCTTTTGTGGTGCTCTCGAAAGCCAGAAAATGGAGCAATCTCAAAACCATTTGGATTACTATTCTTTGCGGCATTGGTCATGTTGGCAGTTCCATTTTAATCGGGTTCATTGGAATTGCAACCGGCATAGCTCTCTCAAAATTGCAATATTTTGAATCTCTACGTGGGAATATTGCGGGTTGGCTTTTCATTGGTTTTGGATTGGCTTATGCAGTTTGGGGTTTTAGAAGAGCTCTCAAAAATAAAACACATACTCACGCTCATTTTCATCTAAACGGAAAAAAACATGTTCATGAACATACTCATTTTGTGGAACATGCTCATATTCACACCGGCGAAAATGATGAGACAAACGAGAAAGTAGACTATAAAAGTCTGACTCCCTGGATTTTGTTTGTCATTTTTGTTTTAGGGCCTTGTGAGCCTCTGATTCCACTCGTTATGTTTCCTGCTCTTGAACACAGCACTTTAGGTGTAATAACTGTGAGTGCCGTTTTTGGCATCGTTACCATTGCCACTATGACGACAATAGTGATTCTAATGACCACAGGAATAAGTTTTGTAAAATTAGAGAAATTGGAAAAATACACTCACGCGTTGGCAGGTTCTGCCATTTTTCTCAGTGGAATGGCCATACAGTTTTTAGGACTGTAAGCGTTTATATTTAAATTCTTAAGATGTTTATTCTGAGAATAATTTGTTAATTGAAATAGATAAAAAATGGAACTACAAGATAAATACGAAAAACTCAAAACAATAATTTCCGAAACCGGTAAAGCCGCCGTGGCTTTTTCGGGGGGTGTTGACAGCACCTTACTCTCCAAAGTGGGATATGATGTGTTGAAAGAAAATTCAATAGCTATAACCTTGGTTTCGGCCATGAATGCCAGATCGGAAATGAAAGATGCAGAAGATTTGGCTCAGGAAATCGGCATTACCCATTATAAAATTTACGAAGATGAAATAGCCGATGATGTGCTGGCAAATCCGGTGAACAGATGCTATTTTTGTAAAAAAACGGAATTTACCAAGATACTTGAAAAAGCGAAAGAAGTAGGTATCAAATACGTTTTCGATGGTTCCAATATGGACGATATGTCCGATTACCGTCCCGGACTTCAGGCCCTGAGCGAGCTGAAAGTGATTAGTCCGCTTCGAATGGCCGGTCTGACCAAAAGCGATATACGTGAACTTTCGCACCAGCTGGGCTTACGCACCTGGAATAAACCGGCTTTAGCATGTCTGGGTTCCCGTGTTCCTTATGGTGAACGTATTACCATCGAAAAACTTACTAAAATTGATAAATCGGAAGATTATATGCGATCGTTGGGATTTGTTCAATTTCGTGTGCGGAGTCATGGTGATATGGCACGTATCGAAGTGAGCCCGGAGGAACGTACCAAATTATTTGATGAGAAATTGCTCGACAATATTTCCAAACAATTGAAATCCTACGGTTATCAATATGTTTGTGTCGAATTAGAAGGGTATATAACAGGAAGTCTGAACCGGAACATTACTAAACCTGAAAAGAATGACTGAAGAAGAAATACTATCGCTGCTAAAAAAGGTAAAGGAAGGAAATCTGGATATCGACGAGGCAGTGGGCCGGTTGAAACAACTTCCTTTCGAAGATTTGGGCTATGCCAAAGTGGATCATCACAGGGAAATCAGAACAGGTTATCCAGAAGTGATTTTTTGTCCGGGGAAAACCATTGAACAAATTCGGGGTATTATAGAACGTTTGTTGGCAAAGGGTACTAACATAATGGCCAGCAGAGCCGAAAAGTCCGTTTACGAAGCCATCAAAGACCTGGCTGAACACATGGAGTATTATCCCGAAGCCCGAACAATTTTTATCCAGCAAAAGGAAATTTCAAAAAGTAAATCGCGTGTATTGGTTGTCACCGGAGGTACTTCGGACATACCGGTAGCCGAAGAAGCCGTAGTAACGGCAGAAAAACTGGGCTGCACGGTCGAACGGCTTTATGATGTGGGAGTGGCGGGCATCCACCGGTTACTGGCCAATAGATACCGGTTAGATGATGTTCAGGTTATTATAGCCGTGGCAGGAATGGAAGGTGCTTTGCCTAGCGTAATTGGCGGACTGACAGACAAACCTGTCATTGCAGTTCCTACCAGCATTGGTTATGGTGCAAACTTTGGCGGGTTGGCTGCCTTGCTGGCTATGCTCAACAGTTGTGCCAGTGGGGTGGGAGTAGTCAATATTGATAATGGCTTTGGTGCCGGATTTTTAGCTGCAACCATTATACGGCAAATAGAGTTAAATAATTCATAATTCATAATTCATAATTCATAATTCACAATTCATAATTCATATTTAATATCTCATCTTTTATAAGAATCAGAATGGAAAAACGAATTTTATATTTCGATTGCTTTTCGGGCATTAGTGGCGATATGACTATCGGAGCATTACTCGACCTGGGCATTGATCAAACTGCATTTTTAGCCGAACTAAGTAAAATTAATCTCGACGAATTTGAAGTTGAAATTAAAAAGGGGCTGAAAAATGGAATTTCGGGTACCGATTTTACTGTTCACCTCACGATGCAGGAAGATGACCACGATGAACATTCACATGCTCATAATCACAAAGATGAGCTCCACGACCATCATCACGACCATCATCATGAACAAAACCATGATCACGGTCACAGTCATGAACCTGAACAGTTGGATGAAAAGCCGCACGATCATGCGCACACCTGTAATCTGGGTGATATATACACCATCATTGACAGTAGTGATTTAAGTGATTTTGTAAAAACCCGGAGTAAAAAGATATTTTATATTGTTGCCGAAGCGGAAGCTAAAATACATGCGAAAGGAATAGACGAAGTCCATTTTCATGAAATTGGAGCTGTAGACTCTATCGTCGATATTATTGGGGCTGCCATTTGTGTAGAAATGCTGCAGGTGGATGAAATACAATGTTCGGAAATTAATCTTGGTAGTGGATTTGTGCATTGTGAACATGGAATTTTCCCGGTGCCTGCACCGGCCACACTGGAAATTCTGAAAGGCGTACCCGTTTACAGTCAAAATGCCAAAAAAGAACTCACCACGCCTACCGGTGCTGCCATCGTTAAAGCACTTTGTTCCGAATTTGGGAGTATGCCCGGGTTTACGATTGAAAAAATGGGCTATGGATTAGGCAAGCGCGATATGGAAACGCCCAATGTGCTACGAGTGATCGTCGGTAAAAAAAAAAGTCCGGCACATTGATCATGCTGGAAACCAATATTGATAATATGAATCCCGAAATCTATTCGTATTTGTTTCCAAAATTGCTTGATAATAAGGCTTTGGATGTATTTGTTACTCCAATAACCATGAAGAAGAACCGACCGGCCAATATCCTGAGTGTTCTGTGCCACGAAGAAATGGTTGAGAAAATGGAGGAAATTATTTTCACAGAAACAACAACGCTGGGTATCCGTAAATACATGGTTGAACGCGAAGAGTTACAACGTGAACTGAAGAAAGTAGTCACCCGTTTTGGAGAAGTGACCGTGAAGTTTGCTTACAGAAATGGTAAACCGCTGAAATTTGCACCCGAATATGAAGAATGTCGTCGGATAGCAGAAAAGGCGAATATTCCATTGATCCAACTAATTGATGAAATCAGGGCTGATGTGGAGAAAGTAAAATAAGAATCAGTAAATTTACTAAATATCAATCTTTCGATAATCTCATTAATTAGCTGGAGGATAGCTTAAAGCCCAAATTCTAGCAAACCTGTGTATACAATGGTTTGTTATAAATTTAAAAAAGTTTTTGATAATAAGGAAAATAAAATTGAATGATTGAAAACCGGAATATCACCAAATGAACAATTCTCTATGTCGTACTGTAAGAATGTATAACAACGAATTATTAATTTTTATTTGGATGAAAACATAGAAAAACCGCATTGCCGTTAGTTGAGAAAACTCCTATAAATAGGATTTGAGTTGTTAGTTTTCGTTGTAATCTGCCGTCCATAAAGGATACCCGAAGGCGCAGCCCGCCATTAAAAACCAGACAGTTCTCGTTTAATATTTTAAAACGTTGAGTTTTCCAATCTCAGAACAATGCGGTAGTTTCTTATGCTGCAAATATAGTGTATTATTCCTGATGTTGTATGCATTTTAAGATAATTAAATAGTTAAAGATGGATACATACATCATTTATTAACATTGGGACACATAAGTAAAAGTTAGCCGAAAAAACCTGAGCTAAAATTTCGATATGTAAAAGAAAATATCTACTTTTGCCAAACTAAAAAAATCGGGAAACAAAAGGAAATAATTTAATAATATCTTATGTCGAAAAAAGCAGAAAAAAAACACGACGAATTAGAAAATGTAGAGCATGCCTTAACGGCATCAGAAGCGTTCATTGAAAAATATCAGAAACAAATTATTTTTGGAGTTGGTGCAGTGGTTTTGGTAATTCTGGTTGCATTGTCTGTTCGTAATTTTTATTTGCAACCTCGTGAAGTGGCAGCTCAAAATGAAATGTACAAGTCACAGGCATTCTTTGCTACCGATTCATTCCGTGTTGCGCTGGAAGGTAATGACCGGGAATCAATTGGTTTCAAGGAAATTGTTTCAGACTATGGATTTACTGCTTCAGGAAATCTGGCGGCTGCTTATGCTGGAATTTGTTATTATAAATTAGGTCAGTACGATGATGCTATTAAATATCTTACTCAATATGATGGCAAAGATACCTATTTCACGACATCAGTCGTTGGTTTGACAGGTGATTGTTACGTAGAATTGAAAGATACGGAAAAAGCCATTAGCTATTTTAAGAAAGCTGCTGATTTTGGTAATGAAGTTTTAAGTCCTGTATACCTTAAAAAAGCCGGTTTAGCTTATGAAACACTGAATCAACCTGACAAGGCCGAAAAAGAATATTCAACAATCAAGGAAAAATATCCTAAAAGTGCTGAAGCTGCTGATATAGATAAATATATTGCACGTGTTCAAAAGTAAAACTTTTTTTCACATCTAATAATAATTGAAGCTGCTTCCTGAAAGAAGTGGCTTTTTTTTAACCAAAATCTAAAAGTGAAAGTTTTAGAACAATTTTTATTTATTGATTAACTATACAAATGATAAATTGATGGCAACACAATATCAAAATCTTTCGGATTATAATGCCGAACAAATGCCTGAAAAGGAAAATGTCCTTAAACAGCAATATGCTGTAGTTGTAGCAGATTGGAATCCAAATATTACACATACATTACTTCAGGGTGCAATTGATACCTTGATAAAAAATGGAGTAAAGCAATCCCTGATAACAATCGTTCACGTACCGGGAACATTTGAACTTACCTTTGCTGCAAAGCAATTAGTTAATGATTATTATTGCATGATTGAGAATAAAAAAATTCACAAATATGCTGCTGTCATTGTACTTGGATGCGTTATTCAGGGTGAAACACCGCACTTCGATTACGTTTGTCAGGGTGTAACCTATGGAATCTCCGAACTCAATACCCGCACTGATGGTTGTCCCGTTATTTTTGGCGTACTCACTACCAATACCTTACAACAAGCGTTGGATCGGGCAGGTGGAAAGCATGGAAATAAAGGCGTAGAAGCAGCAATTACAGCAATAAAAATGGCCAATATTGTTTGGTAGTTTGGTAAGATAAAACTATCTTTGCAGCGCTTTAAAAATGATCCGGGCAGTTACCAAAGTGGCCAACTGGGGCTGACTGTAACTCAGCTGTCTTTCGACTTCGGAGGTTCGAATCCTTCACTGCCCACGGACATTTACGATTTATTGATTTTTTAAAATTTACAATTGAGATAACCAGTGCCAAAACATTTGAAGAAGCAATTGTAAATCGTAAATTATTAAATTGTAAATTATTTCGCGAAAGTAGCTCAGTTGATAGAGCATTAGCCTTCCAAGCTGAGGGTCGCGGGTTTGAGTCCCGTCTTTCGCTCTAAAAAAAGAGATATAAACTTCGGTTTATATCTCTTTTTGATTACATATCTCATTTTAATAAATGAAAAATCCCCGCAGATTTTTCGGGTCAATGTAAATATCAGGTGGAGCAAAATTATTATGCAAAAAGATTAGCAAGCCTAAAGATAAAGAATGGTATATCTCTTACCCCTCTAAACTGAGATCTAAAAGCTTTTATTTTAGCATTAAAAGATTCTGCCGAAGCGTTTGTACTTCTATTATCAAAGTAGTTAACTATATCCCTGTAATTGTTCTGCATAGTTTGTACCACTGATTTAAAAAATTTGCAATTTAGCTTATCCACTTTGTTGTACCAATGAGCAAACTTAGTAAGTGCAATTTCTTTTTTGATTTTGAGATTGTATATCTGAGTAAGTTCTAATGAAACATCGTAAGCCTTTTTAATTTCGGGATATTGTTCAAATAGAATCTCAGCTCTTTGTGTTTGAGATTTGGTCCATTTAGAACTGTTTTTAAGCACAATATGCCTGCTTCTGGCTAAAAGTTGTCGTCTGGTGTCTCCGTTTGGAAATACGTGTGGAATATATCGCTGTCCAATTTCCTTTCCCAACTGAATTTCAGTATTTTCTAAATCTATAGCCTCCCAACGATAACTTATTCTCAAATCGTTAACCGCCTCATTCATCAATTGCTGTACATGGAATCGGTCGCAGACTAAAGACGCATTAGGGAAACATTTTCTGCTAATTAGTTTCATTGTGGGTGATAAATCAAGCGTCATTTCTTGAACCATTTTACGTTTACTCTCCGGGAGTCTGGACAAAGCAAATATCACATTCTCCGATTTTACTCCACGTACGATGGCAACTAACGAACCTTTTTTGCCTTTGGCAGCTTTGTTGGTAACTATTGTATAGAGTTCTCCTTGAGATAATGATGTTTCATCAATACTCAAGTGAGTACCCATGTTCTTTTTAAAGAGCATGAATTCTGGATTGTAATTTTCGGCTTTCCAATCAGGAAAATTACTTAAATGTAACTTGTACTGACGTGAAAGAAGTCCAGCATCGACACCAAACATAGAGGCTATAACTGAAATACTTAAACTACTGGACTCAATGCGTAGCTTTTAAAAAAGAGGCAAACTCATAAGTTAAATGAGTGCCTTGATGTACTAAATCATAGCTGTTTGTTACAATATGACCTGTTTCTCTTTCTTGCCATTTCCGCTTGCGTACATGAAGAAATACAGCTCTACCACGAAGAGGAAAATCTTGGATTATTCGTTCATCGGTAAAACCTTTGGATAAGTAAGTATAGGGTTGCTTAGGTGGGTTATTGCATTCATCAAGATATAAATCTATTCTTTCTTCATCTTTTATAACTCTTATCACTTCAAAATAGGGTAATATCTCTAAAGGGAGAATTAAGGAGGCTAAATCGTAATCTAAGGGCATGAGCTTTTTTCCACAAAGATAAAAATTCACCTGATAAATTACAACTGCTCCACAGGATATTTACATTGACCCTATTTATAAACCGTAAATAACTTTCCGGTTTGCTCAAACTTCTACAGCACAATAAAATTACTATTTGATCCGCATTTCTGCCTGACTCTGAACAGGTATTTTCGGATTTATATAATCTCTCCGTATAAAATATTACGGGGTGTTACGAATACTTATAGGATACCTGCTCAAATCAAAGATTGATTCACAAAAATCAATGTCCGTACACAATATAATTCCCTTTTTAAATTCAATCCAAAACAAGGATTATTCATTAATACATTTAATTGATAATAAATATGTTATTCGCCTGTTCGGAAGATTAATTGATCATTGATTTTTTTTTATCATAAAAAAAATGAAATCTAAATCCAAATGAACGATTTATCCCGTCTAACTCATAAAATAAATATCGATTAACAATGTAATATTTTGGGATTGTAATCGTCATATAAAGAAAAACAATAAAATCTTAAATGAAAATGAAGCCGAAATTTTTAAATTATCTATTAATCATCAGTTTTTCAATGATTTCAATTTTCGCATCCGCTGAAGTAATAAATGTTACTGTAAAAGGGACGGTTATTGATGAAAATAACAAACCTGTAGAATTTGCAACAGCAACTTTGATCAGTCCGAAGACTAAAAAAATAATTAAAGGTGAAGTTTGTAATGCTCAGGGCGAATTCGAAATCAGCAAGGTTTCTAAAGGTGAGTATATTCTTTCGGTGAGTATGTTGGGGTACGATCGTCTGGAAACTGAAAATATAGTTGTTGACGGTAAAAAACCGGTTATTGAAAGAAATGTTATTTTACGCGAAAATGCAAAAATGCTTAAGGATGTCGTCATTACTGCCAAAAAGCAATTTATTGAGCAAACCGTTGATAAAATGGTGATTAATCCGGAAGCTTCCATAACATCGGCTTCGGAAAATGTATATGAAATACTTCGAAAACTTCCAGGGGTAACCATTGATAATAACGATAATATCAGTTTAAAAGGATTACAGGGTGTAAAAGTACTTATCGACGATAAGCCAACCTATGTCTCCGGAACACAACTGGCTTCTATGCTTAAAGGTATGCAGGGTAAAAACGTTGATAAGATTGAGATTATAGAAAATCCATCAGCCCGTTACGATGCTGAAGGCAATTCAGGCATAATCAATATTAAAACGAAACACACCAAAGCTCCCGGATTTAACGGGAATGTAAATGCAGGTGCTAATTATGCGGCTAAATTGGGTTGGAATGCTGGTCTGGATTTAAATATGAATTATGGGAAATTAAATCTGTACGGAAATTATTCAAATTATAATTGGGCGGGCTGGAATACAATGGATGCTTCCCGCAGATTTACGAGTACTGCATTGGAAGGTGCATATCAATTGATTTATAACAAAGGCGATTACAGTGGGACTTCGCATAATTATAAAATGGGCGCCGATTATTTTATCGCTAAAAATCATGTGTTGAGTGTAATGTTCAGAGGCAATAGCGGACACAATAATAATCTTGATAATAGCACAACCAGTTTTACCGATAAGTACAGAAATGTTGATTCAGTGCTTTTTACTGCTGCCAATCAAAATAATAAATGGACAAATCAAACCTATAATATCAATTACAAATGGGATATTGACACAACCGGTCAATCACTTTCAGTAGACATGGATTATGCACATTTCGGATTTGAAAGTCCGAATAATCAATCGGGTTATTTTCAGGATGCAAATGGAGTTGATTTAAATCATGATATAATTGTAGCCACGGAGCAGGGTAATAATATAAATATATACACTACCAAACTCGATTATGTCTTACCAATGGGAAAAAATTTCAATTTTGAATCGGGGCTTAAAACCAGTTTTGTAAATACCGATAGCAGAATAGATATGACCGGGTTTTTGACTCAGAATGATCATTTTGTGTACGATGAAAATATTCAGGCGGCCTATATCAATGGGCGGGCTCAGTTTGATAAAACAACCGTTCAACTTGGATTACGCCTCGAAAATACAATTTCGAAAGGTAACTCCTTAGTCACTAATGAAGTGAATGATACAAGCTATTTAAAATTGTTTCCATCGTTTTTTGTTCAGCAAAAACTAAATGAATCAAACAATGTGAACTTTAAATACAGCTACAGAATCGGTCGTCCGGGTTATCATATGCTGAATCCATTTAAATGGATGGTAGATCCTTACACCTACAATGTAGGTAATCCGTACCTGGAACCTCAGTTTACGCACTCATTAGGCTTATCGCATAACTATAAAAGTGCATTAATCACGAGTTTGGGATTTAATTACACCAAGGGTCTTTTTACAGAGATTATTCGTCAGGATGATGCTTCGAAAACAGTTTATCAGACAAACGAAAATCTGAGTAACTCCATCGACTGTAATCTCTCGGAAACTTTTCAGTTACAACCTTTCAAATGGTGGCAACTGAACGGAACAATAACCGGAATGTACAAAGAATTACAATTGAATGAAAATGTAAATTCGAAACTAAGTCGTTACAGCTTTAACGGAAATATTAGCAATAACTTTACGTTGCCATACAAACTGCAAATGGAATTAAGCGGACGTTATTCTTCATCTCAGCTGGTAAGTAACATCATTGTACGTCCCCGATATTCGATAGACTTTGGTTTACAAAGAAACATTCTGAAAGATCAGGGCTCGGTAAAATTAGCTATTAACGATATTTTTAATACTTCCAACGGTAGTGCATATGCAAAATATGACAATGTGGATATTGATGTGGTTAATAAATGGAATTCCCGGAGAGTCAGTTTGTCCTTCAATTATCGATTCGGGAAGGACAATTTTAAAACCCGCTCAAATCGCTCAACTTCATCGAGCGAAGAACAAAACAGAAGTTCAAAATAAGTATTAATATAACCTCGCTCTCGTACTCCCAATTGCAATTAGAGTACGTGAGCGAAGTTGATACAGCTAAATGCGAAGAAATCGGTGAACCGGAATCAGAGGTTCTTTTTCGCTAATTTCATGGATTTGATTTGTATTTTGATTGAAGCATTGTATTCTTTCAACTCTTCAAGTACTTCCGGTGCAAGTACCAATAATCCTATGATATTTGGAACAGCCATTGCCAATACCAGCATATCGGAGAAATCAACCACAGCACTTAAACTTAATACAGATCCCAATGCAGTAATTATTATAAAGAGAATTTGGTATAAGCGTGTGGCATAAATCCTGTTGCCAAAATGTCTTTCGCAAAAATCACCGACTAAAAAATCAAAACTTTTTACACCATAGTACGACCATGAAATAATGGTTGTATAAGCAAATAAAAAAATGGTTGGCAATAATAAATAAGGAAACCAGGGTGAAATAGTTGCAAAAGCAGCCGAGGTTAATTGGGTTCCGGCTAAATTATCAGGATTAGTATAAAATCCCGTGAAAATAAGGACTAAAGCAGTCATGGTACATATCACAACTGTATCAATAAAGGGCTCAAGAAGTGAAACATATCCTTCTGTAACAGGGTGTTGAGTCTTGACGGTAGAGTGGGCGATAGCTGCCGAACCTATTCCAGCTTCGTTTGAAAATGCAGCACGCCTGAAACCCATTATCATTACTCCCACGAAACCACCTTTGGCGGCATCGGCTGAAAAAGATCCGTTTATTGTTAAACTAAAAGCTTCTCCTATACGATTATAGTGGATTCCAATTACCACAAGACAAGACAAAATATAAAAAATTGCCATCAATGGAAATAATTTATCATTCACTCGGGCAATTCCTTTTATACCACCGATTATTACAATTCCGACTAATACAGCGATGATTATTCCGATAAGAAACTGATAGTTTACCAGGGTCGGGAATGTTGCAACAGTTTGCGCAACGACCTGATTCGATTGAAACATATTGCCAATACCCATTGCCCCAAATGAAGCCAGAACGGCGAATAATACGGCTAATGTTTTACCGGTTCGTTTCCAGCCTTTTTTAGCAAAACCATCTCGCAGATAATACATTGGGCCTCCCGAAACTGTGCCATCAGGGTTTATTTTCCGATATTTGACACCTAAGGTACATTCTGTAAATTTTGTAGACATGCCCAGCAATCCGGCAACAATCATCCAGAATGTAGCACCCGGGCCTCCAATTGAAATGGCTATAGCAACGCCTGCAATATTTCCAAGTCCAACGGTCGATGCACAGGCTGTAGAAATAGCCTGAAAATGAGATATTTCTCCTTCATGACCATCTTTGTCGAATACGCCAAATACAAGTTGAACAGCATGTTTTAATCCCCGCAGATTTATAAACCGGAAATAAATGGTGAAGAAAACTGCACCGAAAATCAACCATACAATAATAAACGGAACTTTTGTCCCGAACTCAAATCCCATGGCCTGAAACGGATCCCAAAACAATATCCGATCCATGAACGCTAACAAGGGTTTGAATAGACTATTCATTGAATCGGATAAACTGTTGGTAGAGCTTTGCGCCCAAACCGGAATTGTAAGAAAAGAAAGCAGGCTAAATATAAATGTTTTCTTCATTCTGAAATAATTATTGCCTATAACTCATACTTTTACAACTGAATATAGGTAATGTAACTATATTTCTTTTGAATATTACAAATTAAAATAGCACAGGTTAGTAAATGAAATTTCGGATTTCAGTAGCTCATTACTTTTTTGCTTTTTTCTCTCTTTTTTCCGCTTTTTTCTCCTTTGCTGTTTTCAAAGGTTCTTTCTTTTCGGCTTTTTTCGTGTCTAAACTTTTTGACATAATGGTAGTTTTTAGTAATTTGTAAAATAATTGTTAAGGGTTGCTTGTTCACAAATAAATAATCGGTACTATAAAATAGTTATTGATTATATCCGGTTGAATTTTTATTTAAACGAAATCTTGTACTTAATTTGAAGAGTACAAATCTACAAATATATCTGAAATCCGTACCTTTTTTCAACAGTATTTTTATAGTAAATCAGATAATACTTGAAACTTTAAAAGTTTCAGCCCGGTGTTCATAAAAATAATTGTGAAGTAATAATTTTAAATCCGTTTTATATTTGCTCCCAACGCATTCAGCCGTTTATCAATATCCTGATAACCACGGTCTATTTGGTCAATATTATGAATGGTACTGGTCCCTTCAGCACAAAGGGCAGCTATAAGTAATGCTATTCCTGCACGTATATCGGGTGAGCTCATGGTTGAAGCACGTAAGTGAAGTTGATTTCCCTGGCCAATGACAGTGGCACGATGTGGATCGCAAAGAATGATTTGAGCTCCCATATCGATCAGCTTATCTACAAAAAACAAACGACTTTCAAACATCTTTTGGTGAATAAGTACACTTCCTTTTGCTTTAGCCGCTACAACCAGCAAAACACTGAGCAGGTCGGGAGTAAGACCCGGCCAGGGTGCATCGGCAATGGTCATAATAGAACCGTCTATAAATGATTCGATGGTGTACGAATCTTGTTGTGGAATATATATGTCGTCACCAATCTGGTCCAGCTGAATTCCCAACCGGCGGAAACTATCGGGGATCATACCCAACTCATCCCAGGCTACATTTTTGATTGTAATTTCGGAAGAAGTCATAGCTGCCATTCCTATAAAACTGCCTACTTCAATCATATCCGGGAGAATACGATGGTAGCATCCATTCAGGGTTTTTACACCTTCAATAGTCAGCAAATTGGATCCAACGCCCGAAATTTTTGCTCCCATAACATTCAACATCCGGCAGAGTTGCTGCACATAAGGTTCACAGGCTGCATTATAAATTGTCGTGGTTCCTTCGGCTAAGACTGCGGCCATAACTATATTGGCAGTTCCGGTTACAGATGCTTCGTCCAGCAGCATATAACATCCGGTCAGTTTTTTTGCTTCAATTTCATACCGTTTTAAACCGGCATCGTAATGAAAATCAGCACCAAGTTTCTGTATTCCGACAAAATGAGTATCCAGGCGTCGCCGACCGATTTTATCACCTCCCGGTTTCGGTATAATGGCTTTACCAAAACGGGCTACCAGTGGACCAACAATCATTACCGAACCACGTAGTGAAGCACTTTTTCGATAAAAATCGTCCGTTTGAAGGTAATCCATGTTGATATCTTTGGCATTAAACATATAGCTGTTATGGCTTTCATGTTTCACCACAACACCCATATCAGCTAAAAGACTAATCAGGTTATTTACATCTAAAATATCGGGAATGTTACTTATAGTAACATTTTCGGGAGTGAGAAGCACAGCACATATCACCTGCAATGCTTCATTTTTAGCCCCTTGAGGCGTTATTGAGCCGGAAAGACGACGGCCACCTTCTATCTGAAATGAGGACATATGTATTTGAATTCAAATGTCTGAAGTCATTAAATATTTGACTTTGGACCTGTTTTATTCATTCGTGGATTTCCTTTTTGTTCTTTCTTTTTGTTCTTTTTGTTGAACAATACATCTTTAGACTCTACCAGCTTGAAAAAATCTTCTGAAATATCAAGTTTGCCTTTCGAAAGTTCACGTAAGTCGTCGAATATTTTACGGTCGTCAACTACTTCTTTGTTCCAGGTAAGGAAACATTTCTTCATTTGATTGGCAATAAGCCTGATAAGTTCATTTTTTTCTTCACCATCTTCGTATTCGGCTACTTTCTCAATCATTTCTTCGAGGGTTCGACCATAATGTTGGTAGCGTATGCGCGATTTTTTATAAGGAATCGATTCAGGGCGAGTATAGAGGTTTTCGGCAAGCAAAATTTCGTAAGGAAAATCAATATCCAGTTTGAAATCAGACATAATAGCCACGTGGTCCCAAAGTTTATGTTTAAAATCATTCACGTCGCGCAAGTATGGAAAAAGGTTTCCCATAATGTTGATAATTGTTTGCACACAGCGGGTACGCTCTTCGCGATCTTCAATAGTTTGAGCAAAAGCAACCAACTGTTGTATGTTTCGCCCGTATTCGGGCATAATTAATTTTCCTTCTAAGGTTGGATATTCCATTTTCTTATTAATAAATATGATATGATACAAAAGTAGTTATTTTTTCTCACAAATAGCTTCTCAGACATTAGAATTTTTATATTTTGAAGATATTTGGCAACGATATGGATTAGCCTATTAGCTTATTTATAAACGGTGTAGAACAGATCAGAGACAGAGCCTCTAAAGCTTCTGTCTCTGATTAATGGCTAATTTTATTAATTTATTTCTTTGAAAAATGATTTTATTCCACTTCCTTTACCAAATAAATCAGCGTAGGGTAGTGATCGCTGTACCCGTTGGTCCATACTCCACCCGAATGAGTTCTCCAGGGTGTACCCTTGTATTTGCCTTCCTGCTGAGTAAGGAAAGGTTTATTAAAAACTTCTGCTTTCCAAAGGTGTAATTTATTTTTATCACCTTTTGCCAATTCGGACGAAATAATTATTTGGTCGAACAGGTTCCACCGATCGTTATATGCCAATGAACCAACGTTATTATCCAACGTTTTCCATAACGTATTGTACAAATCACCCTCTTTTACATCGCTTAGTTCTTTTTTAGCTCCCAGCACTTTGGCACAACTTTCATTTGACGGATCATCATTCAGATCACCCATAATTATAATTTTGGCTTTCGGATCCACACGGAACAAAGAATCTGCAATGGAGCGGGTTAAACCGGCTGCAGCAATCCTGTTTGGTTGTGAAACATCTTCCCCTCCATAACGTGATGGCCAGTGATTAACAATAACATGTACTTTTTCGCCTTGCAGATAACCGCTTACCATCAATTGATCCCGGGTCAGGAAATTCGGATTTGCAGTATGTAAACGGTATGATTTACTGTTTGTAACAATAAATAGTTTCGGGTTATATAGTAACCCAACATCAACCCCACGACGATCGGGACTATCATAATGTACTATTTCGTAGGAACGGTTTGCTAATGCCGGCTGCTTAATCAAATCTTCCAGAACTCCGCGGTTTTCAATTTCAGATACACCAATAAACGCTACACCGACAGGTGAATAATCCAATCCGATTTGAGAAATGGCGTAGGACATATGCTGAATCTTTGCATTGTATTTTTGAGAATTCCACTTGTTTGGACCCTCGGGAGTATATTCTTCATCATTTACATTTTCGTTATTGATGGTGTCGAATAAATTTTCGAGGTTATAAAATGCCACACAACTAAGTTTTACTTTTACTTTATCAGTCGAATTTTTCGTGGCTGAATTTTGGGCAATCCCCGAAAAAATAAAAATAAACGAGAATGCAAATGCCAAATGAATTGAAAACTTGTTTTTCATGCTGGTTATTAAAATTTGGAATATTTATATTCGATAGTGGCGACAAAAGTGAGAAAAAAAAATGAAAGTAAAAAGCATTATTGAAATTATTATATGATTTTGAAATCATCTGATATTAAAATTGTAATACAAACTTTAGGCTAACTCAAGATTATACTTTATTGTAACAAAATTGATTTCTACATCTTAAATCACATATAATCATGAGATTGTAAATTGATATGATGTATCCTGTTTACTACGTTACGGATGTGACGAATCAAGAAAATATGTAATTTAAATAAAATAATATACAACTATATGAAAATCAGTTCGAATTGAAATTCGGTAAGAAATGAAATTATAAATATAGTTATTTTCGGGATGAAAGATTGAATGAGTAATAATTTATTCTTGAATATTTATGTGATATTTGGGAAAAAGATTGTAAATTGCGCCCCCTTTTAATGTAGGATAAAAGAAAATAAAAATTACTGCAAATAAATATTAAATAATTAAGAAACTATCGTATGAGAAAACTATCTCTGATGCTTTTTGTATCATTTTTTACTTCATTGTCACTTTTGGCGCAAACCTCTGCCAGAGGAGTAGTGAAAGATAATGGAACCGGAAATCCACTTCCCGGTGTAAAAATTACCTTATTACAACAAAATATTTCCACACAGACAAATGCGGAAGGAGAGTTTACCTTAAGTCTTTTGGTTGCCGGAGATGAAGAAATCAGTATCTCGCGCGATGGTTATTTTACTCAAATTAAACTGATAAATTTAAAGAAAGATAATGTTAATGATTTGGGAGTATATTCTTTGAAAGCTGATGTACAGGAAGAAGTGAAGGAAGACATGATTCTTCAGCTCAGTGAATCGCAAATGAGCGATGATGAAGGGAAAGCAACACAAACCGTATCGGCTTCTTTATCTTCAAAAGGAGATGTATATGCTTCTCAGGCCAGTTTTTCCTTCAGTCCGGTGCGTTTCCGTACCCGTGGATATGATCAGGATTTTGAGTCTACCTATATAAATGGAGTACATTTTAACGGACTTGAACGAGGTGGCTTTAATTATTCAATGCTGGGTGGATTAAATGATGCCATGCGTAATAAGGATATAGTAAACGGCCTCGAAGCAAATTCATTTAGTTATGGCAATCTTGGAAGTAATACAAATATAAATGCGAATGCAACTGCCTTCGCAACCGGTAGTAAAGCCAGTTTGGCTTATACAAATCGTGCCTACAAATTAAGAGGACAATATACCTATGCTACGGGGCTAATGCCGAATGGCTGGGCTTTTGCCGGATCGGCAGTTGTACGTTGGGCCGACGAAGGAATTGTTGAAGGAACTTTTTATAACTCGGCAGGCTACTTCTTTTCAGCTGAAAAAGTGTTCAATAAAAAACACAGCCTGTCATTAATAACATTTGGTGCACCTACACAACGTGCTCAGCAGGGAGGTGTGACGCAGGAAGTTTACGATTTAGCCGGTTCCATCTATTATAATCCGTATTGGGGTTATCAGGATGGAAAAAAACGTAACTCAAGGGTTGTAAAGAGTTTTGATCCGACAGTAATTTTATCGCACGATTTTAAAATTGATGAAAAACAACGCTTACGTACCGGTATTGCCTACCATTACAGTTTGTACAGTAATTCAGCTATTGGGTTTTACAATGCACCTGATCCTCGTCCGGATTACTATCGTTATTTACCAAGTTTTCAAACCAATGCCTATTTAAAAGATCAGATTGCTCAGATGTGGGAAAACAACGATAATGTTTCTCAGGTCAATTGGGCATCACTGTATCAGGCCAATTACAGAAACAATGTGGTTGATCCTACCGGAAGTGCAAAATATGTGGTAGAACGTCGTCATAATGATTTGATGGAAACAACCTTAAATTCAACTTATGTAAATCAGATTAAGAAAGAATTGAAACTGACTGCCGGAGTTGAAGCAAAATATGCCAAAGGAATGCATTATAAAACGATGGAAGACCTTTTGGGTGGAAAACAATGGATAGACATTGACCAATTCTCGGAACGTGATTTTCCTAATTCAAACATAATACAAAATGATCTTCGTAATCCGAATGCCGTGATAAAAACCGGAGATATTTTCGGTTATAACTATGATATGAATATTCTTCACGGTGCGGCTTTTATACAAAACGAATGGGTTTTACCCCAATTGGATATTTTCTATGCAGGGAAAGTAACATATACTCAATTTTCCCGTTTTGGTCATATGGAAAATGGCCGGGCAACTGCTATTGACGAAATTTCATTTGGCCAGGGAAAAACATGGTTTTTTATAGATCCATCGTTTAAAGCAGGAGCTACTTATAAGATTGATGGACGTAATCGCTTAATTTTAAATGCTATTGCCGAAACAAGAGCTCCGTTGGCAAATAACTCGTATGTATCTGAGCGTATTAAAGATACTCGAATCCCTAATTTGCAGAGCGAAAAAATCCTGTCTTATGATTTGACTTATGCTTTCACTTTTCCAACTGTTCGGGGAAGAATCAGCGGATTCCGTACGCATATTTTGGGAAGTTCCGAAATGCTGGGATATTATGATGATGAATACAGAACTTTTATCAATCATATCTTAACTAAATCGGATAAAATTCATCAAGGTATCGAAGCCGGTCTTTCGGTTAAATTAAATAATAGTTTTTCTATATCGATGGCAGGTACTTATGCAGACTATCATTATACCAATAATGCTTATGGAATTAAGAGTCCTGAAAACGGTGCCTTTGCCGATTTGAAAGATACTGTTATGACGAACGGATTGAAAGTTTCAAACGGTCCTCAGTTAGCCGCCAATATTACGTTGGATTATTTCAATTCCAAGATGTGGTTTGCTGATATTACACTGAATTATTTTGATAATAATTACCTTGATTTTGCGCCAAATCGTTTTACA
>Ga0265297_10003667_pt1 | contig 27169 bp, 19 predicted proteins | sample Munlanlwell13791_FD_192502 | JGI IMG/M metagenome (GOLD analysis project Ga0265297, IMG submission 192502) | Leachate microbial communities from a municipal landfill in Southern Ontario, Canada - Leachate well 137-91 | ecosystem: Engineered > Solid waste > Landfill > Unclassified | place...
CTGGAGGCGGCGCGTCGCAGCAACAGCGGCGTAGAGGATTGCAAAGAACGCAATCAGGGCAAAGATCACGCCGACAAGGTACGAGAGCGGGTCAACGCGAAGAAGGGTGAGCGTATATCCCATGAAGGGGAGGTTCCATTGCAGTACACCTGCTGCCCCGGCGCCCGCACCTGCAAAGTACCCGCCGGGCAGGAGGAGGACATCGGCAAGCGTTATACCGCCGAGCACGACGAGCCCGGCTTGTCGCACCCGACCGTGTAACAGAAGCACCAGCGGGGCGCCAACAAAAAGGATCACAAACGGGGGTATTGCAGTACCAACGGCGAACGTGCCGGTGACGATACCAGCTGTATGCGTCACGCTCGCTGCGACCTGTGTACAGAGCGCAAACGGACCGTAGGGGATGCCCGTCCAGATCCCGAGGAGCACCGCGATGGCGGCAGTGACACACACCGGTAGACGGAGTGTCCAGCGGACTCTTGGCATCTCACCCGTACCGGGGCGGAAGAACGCCCGGATGATGACCGGGAGGAAGTATGCGAGGTTGAGCACACTCGCCGCGACAAGGATAAGAATGATCCACCACTGGGTATAGTCGCCGGCGCCGATGCCCATCGTGAGATACCATTTTGAGATGAACCCCGCCATCGGCGGCAGTCCCACCATGGAGAGCGTGGCAAGCGTGAATGCGGCAAACTCCCACGGCATCTTCCTGCCGAGCCCGTCCAGTTGGGAGATCTTCGTCTTTCCGGTCTCCACCGCGACCGCTCCCGCAACAAAGAACATGGCGAGTTTGCCAAACGCGTGCGCGGTAAAGGCGAAGGTGGCACCGATGATCGCTGCCATCCGCCCTGCGTCCGAAACGCCGGATATTCCCGCCGGCAGGAGGATCGCCGCCCCGAGAACCATGTAACTCAACTGGCTGATCGTGGAATACGCGAGCCTGAGTTTGAAGTCGTCCTGCCGGAGTGCGAGGAGCGACGCGACGATGATCGTGATTACCGTCGCTGCCACCACAAGGGTCTGGAGCCCGAGGCTTGCCATCAGGTCAGGTCCGTACAGGTACAACATCAGGCGCAGGAGCCCGAAGACCCCGGTATTGACGACCGCCACGGCATGCAGGAGCCCGCTCACCGGAGTGGGCGCGACCATCGCGCTCGGCAACCAGCCATGCAGGGGCACAAGCGCCGCCTTCACACCAAAGCCTGCCATAAGGAGGACAAACCCGAGCCGGGCGAAATCCGGCGGAATGGCGGCGATGGCGGCGTTGCCCCCCGCGACAAAATCGAGCGTGTTCCCCATCGCAAGGAGCGTCATCATGCCGGCAAGGACGGCAACGCCGCCGCTCTGGGTGTAAATCAGGTATTTCCTCCCTGCGGCAAGGGCTTCGGGCGTCTCGTTATGGACAACGAGCGGGTACGCAGCGATGGCGAGGATCTCGTAGAAGACGAAGAGCGAAAAAACGTTCGAGGAGAGGGCGACCCCCATCACCGCCCCGATACAGATGGCGAATGAGGCATAATACCGGGTCTGGGCGTGCAGGTGCAGTCCCCGCATGTAGCCGATGGAATAGACGGTCGTGATGATCCAGAGCAGTGAGGCGATGCCGGCGAACAAGAGCCCGAACGCATCGGCGGTAAACTGTAACGGGAGGCTGGGAAGCACGACAAGCGCTGGTGTGGTGACGGGTTGTGCAGCAAAGGCGGACGGGAGCGCACAGAGACAGAGACCAAACGTCAGGATCGCAGCCACAAGGGATACTGCTTCGCGCGCGTCAGGTCGGGTATGCAGGAGCATGACCGCACAGGCGCACAGGAACGGTATCGCAACGATGCCGATAAGCATCCACGGTTCGACACCGGTCATGTGCCACCACCTCGCGTGAGCCGGAAGATCGCAGCGCAATCGAACGTCTGCCAGTATTTCCGTGCGAGGATCACAAGGGCAAGCGCGAGACCGGCGATCACCGCCTCGATGGCGATGAGGGTGAAGACGATTGCCTGTGAGAGTCCGACGTCACCGGCTAAAAATCCCCCGACGATGAAGAGGAGACTCACACCGTTTCCCAGAAATTCAAGTCCCATGACCATCTTTAACAGGTTCCGGCGGGCGATCAGGCATGCAAGCCCAATGGCAAAGAGCGCGCAGGCGATGATCATGCCCACCAGTGCGGCGGGGATGATCATGGGTGCATCTCCCGTAGTCTCCCGTTGCCCAGAAGCAGGAGGATAGAGACGACTCCCGCAAGAATGATCAACCCCTGGAGCAGCACTTCATAGGTGCGGTCGTTCCAGAGTGCCGCGCCCGCCGGGGTCAGGTGCGGGGTGGCAGCGGTGGTGAGCGGCACTCCTTTTGTCAGCGCATACACAACGACAACAAGAAAAACGGCTCCGCAGATTACAGCGCACGCGGTCTTAAGGTTCATGCGGGCACCTCGTCTTCCTCTCCACCGGAAAGGATGAGGGCAACTAAAAAGAGGACGGCGACAAGCCCCGCACCGACCACGAGTTCGAGCGCGCCAGCATACGGGGCAGCGAAGAGAAAGAAGATCGCCGCGAGGCACACGCTCGCCAGGGCATAAGCGGCGATGGCACGGATTAGGTTTTTGTGCAGCACGGCAACTCCGGCAAAGATGATAGTGGCAACGCCCAGAACGGAAAGGATCAGCGCGTCAGGTTCCGGCATCGCACACTCCACCCCCTTCGGGGTCTGCACTACCGTTCCCGTGTTGTGTTTCAAGACCGGGCATCCGGTGAAGGGTCAGATTCCCATGCGCCCAGAGCGACAGATGAAAAGATTGTAAAACAAACGGGCGGGGAAGGATTCGCTCACGTGACGAGGGCGGCATATCTCCCGGACAGCAACGCATGTATGCCCTCATGACCATGAACCGGGCGGGAGAGAATGGATTTGACATCGTGTATCATCCGGTTTTCCTGCGCTCCCAGGGACCACTGCCCTGTTTTCCTGTGTGTTTGCATGTGTCCAGCATACACAATCCCGCACAATCCGGGGGATGTTGTGATGTTGAGGTAACCAATTGCATCATACCACATAGAAGGGCTTAAATCTTTGGGCGACCCTGCCGGGCAACTGCCCGATCTGTGCGATGACGGGCGCAATATAAAAGGTGCCAATAACCGGAAAAGTGCCAACCCATCATAAAAGTGATCCATTAGTATTATGATACCACGAGCAGCATAGCATAAGGATGGCAGATCAACATTACGAATCCTTAAAAGTTGAGAACATGGTGGCATCCGGAGTCATCGCCGATTCCATTGATCTTGCTTTGTTATCAGAAAAAGTCAAGAACTGCGAGCTCAATACGAAACGGTTCCCCGGTGCAGTGTACCGGATCGATAACCCCCGTATTGCGTGCCTGATCTTTTCGACTGGCAAGATTGTGCTCACCGGTATCCGTAACCATAAGGCGCTGGCGGACGGACTTGCGATCGTCATGAAGTCAGTGAGGGATGCGGGCATTACGACCCATGACGAGCCGAAAGTGGCGATCACAAATATGGTCTGTTCCTACGATATCGGCAAGCGCATCAATCTCAACAAGATCGTTGTAACGCTGAATGTGGAGAATATCGAGTACGAACCTGAACAGTTCCCCGGGCTCGTATACAGGATCAAGGATCCCAAGATTGTCGCGCTTCTCTTCTCTTCAGGAAAGATCATTCTCACCGGTGGCAAGACTCTTGAAGACATCAAGAAGGGTCTGGATGTCATCGAGCAGAAGATCGAGAGCATCCTGTAGAGAGAGAATCCCTTTTTTTACTGATCGGAGGGATAGGCAACCAGACGGGAGAGTTACGAAAATCTATTCCTGATCAACCGATAAGAATGGTGAACCGGGATATTCATGCACATTCGCTGTCGCACTGCACATGCTTCGCGCACCGGTTCGCAGATTCTTACAGGGAATTCTCATAAAGGCAGGAGAACGTGAACGGGGATATCCGCAGGATTTTATTCTTCTTTGCAATCAGTAATTTTTCTCTCACTCTTTGTTCATGTCCATTGGTTTTTTTAGGAACGGTAGTATCCGGAATCTCACTGAACCGATTGCCTATTGCATCACCAGACCCATTTTCTCGTGTCACAGGTGATGACAGCCTTCACGGGCGGCGGATAAAAAGGATTTTCGTTCTTCACCAATGGTCGAAAAAGTGTACTGAACCAACACAATTATTATCCAAAAAGTGTAGATATGATCCTGTTTATGGACCGAAAAATTTCAGCACGGTTAAAAATATGGAAGAATACCCCCCATCATACGCCTCTTCTTGTGTATGGAGCCCGGCAGGTAGGAAAGACATATTCCATCCTTGATTTTGGAAAAAAACATTACAAAAATGTTGTGTATGTAAATTTTGAGGCAAATGCTGAGGCGGCAAAAATCTTTAAACGTGATCTGAATCCCTCCCGGATCATAAAAGAACTTTCCGCATTATCCGGGACTACAATACTCACGAACGATACATTACTTTTTTTTGATGAAATCCAGGCATGTGAACAGGCGCTGACCTCTCTGAAGTACTTCTGCGAAGATCTGCCCGATTACCACATTATCGCTGCCGGCAGCCTGCTCGGGGTCGCTCTTAACCGGGAACAATACTCATTTCCTGTCGGAAAGGTTGAGATGATTTCCCTGTATCCGCTCGATTTTGAAGAGTTCTTATGGGCAGCAGGGAAACGGGATCTTTCTGAAATGATCAGAGATTCATACAGTTCTGATACCCAGATGGCACTGCATGATACCGCTCTCGATCTCTTTTTACTGTACCTTGTGGTGGGGGGTATGCCAGGTGCGATTCTGGAGTACAGAAAAAGGCAGGACTTTGATCTTCTCCATTCAGTTCAGAAAAATATCAGTGATGCATATATCGCTGATATGGCAAAATATGCTGATCCTGCAGAAACGACAAGAATTATGGCGGTGTTTCGCAGCATCCCTACACAATTGGCAAAATCAAATCATAAATTTCAATACCGGCTTATCAAATCCGGTGCTCGTGCAAATGTATATGAATCATCACTCAACTGGCTCAAAGAATCGGGTGTTATTATCATCTGCAACAGAGCCAAAGAAGGCAGACTTCCTCTTTCGGTGTACGGAGAACCATCCTTCTTCAAGATCTACATGACTGATACGGGTCTCCTTTGCGCTCATTTCGGTATACCCGCACACCTTGTTCTCCAAAGAAGTTCACAACTGGATACCATTAAAGGCGCCCTTACAGAAAATTACGTCTGTTTTGCACTTCTTGCAAATGGGTATACTCCCTATTACTGGGAATCGCAAGGAAATGCAGAAGTGGACTTTATCATTCAGAATAAAAATGGCGATATCATCCCAATTGAAGTTAAATCTTCAGAGAATGTACGATCAAAAAGTCTTGCACAATTTATTCAATATTACCATCCGCAGTATGCCATCCGGATATCCACAAAAAATTTTGGATTTGAAAATACCATAAAATCGGTCCCCCTGTACGCAGTGCACTGCATCAACACATGAAACGATGTCTTGCAGGATTCAGCCGGATATCTGCGGGACGGGTAAGATGGGGGAGATCTGAATCTGAGTAAGATGGGGGAGATATGATTTGGGTTCGATACCGCGATCACCCTACCCTGGCTCCCGTGCCCCAGCAGCGATCATCCCGATTAGCAAGAGATCAAAAACCCTTGCGATCGCATCCCTCTGTCACGTTACTGCCACCAGATTGACTAACCTTTCCTGCTCTGCCCAGGCTTTCCATGTAACGATAAGCCCCTCATTCCGGATGCAGAGGTCTTGAGCGTCAGCCCGTAGCACAAATGCCCGGCATTCCATCCTACATGCGAAAGATACGTCAAAAATGTTATCTGTATATGGGCTTATATAAGAACTTGCACAAATTAGAAGAGGAGCAAAGGAGTTTGAATCAGTTTTATGACTAAAAGCATAACCAATTCAATCCTTCCACTCGTCATTTCTGAACTCATGAGCCATATTGATGAGATCCGGGAGACATATAAGGTAAGCAGAATTGGAGTGTTCGGATCAATCAGTCGAGAGGAAGACTCTCCTGAAAGTGATGTAGATATTCTGATTGATTTTATACCGGGAAAGGTGAAATATCGGGCGTTCATCGGTCTTGCGGATGCTCTTGAACAAATACTCAGCCGCCCGGTTGATCTCATCACAGTAAATAGTCTGTCCCCGTATATGCGACCGGTTATTGAGAAAGAGGTCATATGGATTTATGAATGATCGGATTTTTCTGTATCATATCCTTGACGAGACTCAATTCATACTCAACCTTTGCTCATTAAAATCGGTTGAAGAGATTATATCAGATCCAATTACTCAGAGAGCTGTTCGCACAAGTTTAGAGACGATCGGAGAAGCAGCAAAGAATATAAGTCCGGCTTTTCGCAAAGAACACCCTGATTTTTACTGGAAGGGGATGATTGGGATGCGTGATCGACTAATCCACCATTATTTTGGAATAGATTGGGATCTTGTTGCTGATGTAATCAGAGATGAGATCCCAATTCTTGATTCAGAGTTAACTCTGATTCTTAAATCAGAGCATTTTTTGCAATCTTCAGAATAATTGTTCTTGTAGTGGCAGGATATCCAGATAACCTTATCGAGATCCCAGTCCGTCGTGAGCAAGGTCTGACCAGAATCAGGCTCGCCTGCCTTGAGGAGGCACCTGCCGGGTCAGCACATTTTTCCGGGAGATTCTCCAGGCGCCAAGCGCAGGGAATATGGTCAGGACTATGGGGAACTCTTCCGGCAGGATCGCCATCGCAAGGGTGATCCCCGCAAGGAGCCCTTCAATCCAGTAACCCCGGCTCATGCCGTATACGACAACAATAATCGTGCACAGGAAAATGCCTACGATGGCGATCGTCCGCACAATCCGCGAAATTTCACCCTTAAGCCGGGTCTCATCCTGCTCAACCGTCTGAAGCACGGTGCCGATCTTCCCCATTTCGGTCCGGGTGCCAGTTGATTTTACCTCGACAAGACCCTGCCCCCTGCATGACCAGTGTTCCGGAATAGACGACTGGCTGGTCATCCCCGCCAGGGCGTTCTGTATGCACACCAGCAGTCCAGGATATTTTCCTGACCGGGACGGATTCTCCGTTCAGGAGCGCCTCATCAACAGAGACATTATTGGAGGAAAGGAGGACACCATCGGCGGGGATCCTGTCACCTTCGACAAGTATGAGCATATCGCTGGTTACCACTTCGCGTCCAGCAATCCTTGAAAACAAACGCTAGAGGATATAATAATGATGAGAATTTTATGACTATGATTTATCTGCGACATGGACAGCTTGAACCAAGCTTACCCATATGAAATGTCGGAGAGCCAAAAAAGTGGAGAGATTACGTCTTTGCTTCCCCGCCCGCCGCTGCGGTAGCAGGCGCGGGTTTCGGGGGTTTGACGTACGTGATAGTAACAATCTCAACCGATTTTTTCGTCACCGGGGCGGTATACTGGGTATCCATCACCAGACATTTTGCCGGGCAGGTTTCCACGCAGGAGTTGCAGACGATACACCGGAACCGGTCGATCTGCCACGTCTTTGCCTCTTTGTTCAACAGGATCGCCTGCGAGGGACACTTCCGCTGGCACGTCCCGCAGGAGATGCACCGGCTCGCGTCAATGATCACATGCCCCCGTGAGATTGGGGTCTTCTTTGCCGGCTGGAACGGGTACCGGATGGTCGCAGGGCAATGAATCAGGGATTTTATCGCGGTCTTTGCCATCTCAAAAAATGCCATCTCACTCACCTCTCCATGCATCCGATACAGGGATCAATCGACAGGATGATCACCGGGACATCTGCCAGTTCACAACCCTGGATCATCTTCACAAGCGGCGGGACATTCGTGAGCGTTGGCGTCCGGATTCTCGACCGTGCCAAAAACTTCGTGCCATTGCCGCGCAGGTAATGGACGAGTTCTCCGCGTGGCTGCTCAGACCGGGAGAAGTACTCCCCGTTCGGGGCACCCGTCACCTTGATGTCAACCGGACCTTCCGGAATCTTTGCTATCGCCTGTTTGATCAGGTCGATGGACGTGAACAACTCCCGTGCCCGGACTGCACACCGGGCATAGCAATCACCATCTTTCTCGGTGACCGCCTCGAAATGCAGTTTGTCATACGCCGCATACCCGGTCTGCCGGAGATCGATTGCAACACCACTCCCCCGTGCGGTCGGTCCAACTGCCCCGAGATGGTATGCATCCTCCTTCGAGAGCACCCCGACATTCTTCAACCGGTGCCTGATGGAATCGTCCTGTAAAAAGACCGTCGTCAGGTCTTCGATCTCCTTCTGGATACCATCAAGGTCCCGCGCCATCTGGTCGAGTTTCTCAGCACTGATATCCCGTCTCACGCCACCAACCTTGCAGGAACTCTGGATCACGCGTCCGCCAGTGGTCTGTTCGAGCACATCGAGGATCGATTCCCGGATCCGCCATGCACCCATGAAGAGGTTCTCAAACCCGATGCCATCAGCAAAACAGCCCAGCCAGAGCAGGTGGGAGTGCAGCCTTGAGTACTCAGACCAGATCGTCCGCAGGAAATGGGCACGTTCCGGCACCTCAATCCCCATGATCTGTTCGATTCCCTGGCAGTAGGTCAGGGAGTGGATAAAGCTGCAAATCCCGCACGTCCGTTCGACAATATACACGTACTCCGGGTATTCACGTTTCTCGATGAGCCGTTCCAGACCCCGGTGGACATATCCAATCGTCGGAAGTGCCTCGACCACATGTTCATCCTCGAGCACGAGATCGAAGTGAATAGGCTCAGGCAGCACCGGGTGCTGGGGTCCGAACGGGATGACGATTCGTTGTGTCATGGCTTCTCACCTTTTAAAACTGCACCGGCACCAAAGGGATATTTGATCGTTGTCTTGATCAGGTTCCCCTTGTAATCGATGTTGATACCCTTCACCTGGATACCAAAGAGGTCGTGCATCTCATTCTCGTACACAAAAGCCCCCCAGTACATCCCGGAGATGCTCGGCACTTCCTGGTCGATCGGGATGGTGATACGGATGTTTTCAAATTTGTAGTCCTTATCAAAGGAGTAGTTGATCTCGTACATCTCGCCATTCTTTGTTGCACTGATCTGGACGAGCCGGCATCCGTCGCTCCTGAACTGCTCGACCCTGCCGATCAGTCTTCCCACTTCGACGAGAGTAGTCGTCTGTGCTTCGTATTTCATTATGTCTCCCCCGGTGACTTCTTTCCGGTACCAGGATTTACATTCATTGCGAGCTTCTTCTGTTCGAGGATGCCCAATGCAGTGACCACCCCGTCAATGATCGACTCCGGGCGTGCAGCACAGCCTGGCACATAGACATCCACCGGGATGACCGTATCGATACCCCCGGAGACATTGTAACATTCGCGGAATACGCCGCCTGATGCTGCACAGATCCCAATTGCCACGACCACTTTAGGATTGGGCATCTGCTCGTAGAGGTTCTTTACGATCTCGACATTCTGGCTGTTGATCCCACCGGTGATCAAAAAGACATCCGCGTGCTTGGGATTGCCCGTGTTGACAATGCCGAACCGCTCGACATCATAGACCGGTGTCAGTGCGGCGAGCACTTCGATATCGCACCCATTGCAGGACGAGGCATCGTAGTGGAGGATCCAGGGGGATTTTGAAAGGTACGTCATAACCAGACCCCTCCCCTGAGGTAATAGAGCGTTGCAAGGTTCACGATCCCAATCGCCCCGGCAATGAGCCACGCGGTCTTTAAGGTCATCTGCCACTTCGCACGCGAGAATGTGTTGTCGATGACAATCTCAAGGAAGTATGCGATGATGATCGCGGCAATTGCTATGATTGGGTTGAACCCGAAGAAGAGGTACACCACACCGAGAAGGACGACATACTCGTACCAGTGGGCGATCTCGATCTTTGCAAGGTTCGGTCCGGAAAAGTCCGTCGTCACTCCTTTGACGATCTCCTGGTGGGCATGATGAGACGTGGAAAGATCAAAGGGAGATTTCCGGAGCTTGATCGTCAGCACCATCAGGTACCCGACAAAGACACCCGGCAGGTACATGATGACCGGCACGCTGGAGGCAATGATGTCACTGATATTGAAACTCTGCGTCACAAGGTACATCCCCACCGCAGTGAGGATAATCATCGGTTCATACGCGATGATCTGGATCAGTTCCCGCTCCGCCCCCACATGGGAGTAGGGCGAATACGAGGAATACGCTCCCAGTACGAGGAAGATATGCGAGAGCGTAAAAGCGAAGATCACGAGTAAAAAGTCCCCGCCTGAGAAGAACAACGCTCCGCTGACCGCCATGAACACAAGATAGCTGAGCACATGGAAGTTCTGGGAGATGGTCACAACGACCGTCTCCTTCTCGAAGAGCTTCCCTACATCGTAGAATGGCTGGAGGAGCGGTGGACCGACCCGTCCCTGCATCCTTGCAGTCACTTTACGGTCGATACCTGCGACAAGACCTCCGATGATGGGTGCGAGCAGGATATAGATGATGGCGTTGACAATCGGGATCATAAGACCACCCCCGCGGTCAGGATCACGGCAAAGATGAGAATCCCCAGACAGAGCACGGTTCCGATCATGAACAGTTTATCCTCCCCGAAATAGTTCTTCAGGTAATAATTCCCCATGGTGGTGTCACGCACCGTGCCCATCGCGCCGGTGAACTGCATCGTGGGTGTCGTGGTCATACCTCCCATGTAGGGACCGACATACTTCTGCCCGTCCCGGTAGAAGAGCATCGAGAACGGCATGATCATGAGCAGGAAAAGCATCATGACCATGATGGTGATATTCGCCTGTGCCAGCTGTGCGGTCTGCCCGTAGATATTGAGGATGAACGGTTCGACAAGGACGGATGAGATGAGCGGGAAGATCAGGCAGACAACAACGGTCAGTCCGGCAAGGATGTACAGCACCGCCCATTTCTCCTTTGTCACGGTATCCTCGATCCGTTCCATGACCTGGGGAACCGAGATGATCTTACCCATCCATTTCGCCCAGAAGAAGACCGTGATGGAACCCCCGAACGCAAGGATGGCGACGAACAACAAGCCCAACGGGGCGACTATGAACGCTTCAATCGCCGCCCATTTGGAGATCAGCATACCGAAAGGGGCGAGGAACATTCCGGCGATACCGATGAACATCATGACGGCAATCTTTGGCATCCTGACAATCAAACCTGACATGTCGTCGATGTCCCGGCTCCCGATCCGGTTCTCGACCGTCCCGACACAGAGGAACAGGAGCGACTTTGCGATCGCGTGGAAGATGATGAGCAATATCGCCGCCCACATGAGTTTATACGTGCCTATACCGGCACAGGCTACGATCAAACCGAGGTTTGCGATCGTGGAATAGGCGAGCACTTTTTTCGCGTTCGACTGCGATATCGCCATGGAGGATGCAAGGAGGAACGTAAACCCTCCGACAAGCGCAATAAGGAATCCTTCAAGGCTGCCGGCAAGAACGGGCGAGAACCTGACAATGATATAGACACCGGCTTTCACCATCGTGCTCGAGTGCAACAGCGCAGAGACCGGGGTCGGCGCGACCATTGCACCGACAAGCCACGACGAGAATGGCATCAGGGCAGCTTTTGTGATGCCCGCAAAGCAGATGAGAACAGCAGGGACGAGCGCAATTGCCTGACCTGACATGATCAGGGTATTGAGCTCCAGGAGTTTTCCCGACGGGTCGATGATGCCGATATAGATGAGGGCAACCATGAACGCAACGCCGCCAAGGAGGTTCATTGCAAGCGCTAAAAATGCGTTGTTGGTCGCTTCCGGCGTCTGGGAGTACCCGATGAGAATGAACGAACAGATGGTCGTTACTTCCCAGAAGAAGAAGACCCAGAGGAGGTTATTGGAGAAGACGAGCCCGAACATCGACGAGAGGAAGATAAACAGGATGAAGAAGAAGATATTTTTCCTGTCCTTGACTTCGGTATGGTGTTTGTGGTACGTGTCCATGTAGCCCAGTGCATAGACACAGATCAGGCTGCCGATGATGCCGATGATCATCGCCATGATGATCGAGAACTGGTCGACAAAGAGATTGTTCTCCGGGTGCATCCCGCTCGAGAGGTACGTCTCAAAGAAGACGAGCAGCCCCGCCTGGATGAGGACAAGCGCGACGGTCAGCGTCTTACGGTATTTGATACCCAGGTACAGGATAAAGATCGCGAGCAGAAGCTCGATGATATACATGATCTTGCTGGCTGGCTCAAACGGAAACGCATACAGAATTGTATTCTTGTTAAAGCAGGATATAAGGAGCCAGATTGACGCGACACCAATGATAACTGCCGACGGAATTACGATATAATTCCGTAATTTGTCTTTATGGATAAAGAGCATCAAAATGGCAATGATTGCAGGAAATCCTATCAGAAATAATAGTTCATTCATTCAGCCACCCTCATCTTCGTTTGTGGTTTATCATAATTAATCATTTTCAATTCTTTTTCGGGAGAAATGGACTCGCCGGCACCAGATTTATGGGGGAGAACCTGCTGAAATCTGCCAAAAGTCAAGGAAATCTCGAAAGCCGTTCCCGGATAGAAGTCGTGAATGTGAGTTCATGCGAACCGCAGATGCAAGAACCCCATGACCTCTGCCAATGTTATAGCATACGCGGGGCATGAAAGATTCAGAATGAATATTTACCGGATGCGTGATCTTATCATCATAACCACGATATCTCCGGGTATTTTTTCAAAAGCGTCAGAAAGTTGTTATCACTTGAATCGCGCATTCCTTAAAAACCCCAACCCAGATTTCTTTTATCTTCTGCATTCCCACAGTTAGCCGTGACTACCGTGTTGAAGTTGGCATCTTGGATGATTTGATGATTCCTGAACCGGAGGGAATGTACCCGAAAAAAAGAAGAGGTGTTGATCCCATCACAGTTCGGTGATCTTCCCCACGAGATACCCTGCAATCTTCGTGGCGTCACCGACATCGATCCTGCCATTGTTGTTGAAGTCCGCATCTGGGATGAGATCGGGTGTCAGCCCGACAACCATATAGGCAGTCTTGGCTGTGTCCCCGATGTCTACCCACCCATTCCCATTGAGATCGCCACGGATCCGGTAGACCAGAACGGTTCCATTGACCGTATCGAACTGCCGGTTGTTGAACGTACCATCGCTCCACGTTGCACTACTGACCGTTAGTGGTGTGGAAGATCCTGTTGTTCCGATGCCCGTAGTATTTACGAAGAAAACCGGCACTGGTGAACCGATGTTGATGCTTTCAGTACGGGTGAGACTGATCCGGATCAAACCGGGTGTTGCGTTCACGGTGAGACTGCTTCCCGATGCATAGGACTGGTTCAGTGTGATCTCATTGACCTGTATGACCGATGGATTGTACGTGAGGTTGAATGAGATGCCAGTTCCACCGGTTATGTTCATCACCCCGATCGGGATCTGGGTGGCTGTATTCTGGTAGAGTGACGCGGCAGGGAGGATCAGTCGGGCGCGGTCTGTTGTGCTACCGGTGACGGAGATGTACCCGGTTTTTATCAGGGTGTTGAATCCATTCTGGTTCACCACGGTCAGGCTTGCAGTGTAATTTCCTGCCGCAGTGAACGTATGCGAGGGGTTCTGTTCCGATGATCCGGTGGGCACAAAGCGCCAGGTGTCATTCTTAAAGCCGTCGCTGTTACCACCACCCATCAGGACAATGCTGCCGTCTGGCATCGCTGTACTGCTGTGATACGCTCTTGCCGCCCACCCGGCACTTGCATTCACCAGCGTCCACGTAGCACCAGTATTCGTTGAACGCCATACATCGTTTTTAGCGGTGCCGTTACTATTGCCGCCTATGAGTACGACACTGCCATCCGGCATCACAACACTACTATGCCCGGCTCGACTCGTCCATCCAGCGGTTGCGCTCACCACAGTCCACGTCACACCATTATCTGCTGACCGCCACGTATCATTATAATTGTTTACTCCATCATATCCTCCTGTCAGCACAATACTGCCGTCAGGCATCACAATACTGCTGTGATGAGATCTTCCCACCCACCCGGCACTTGCGTTAACCTGTGTCCATGTTGCGCCGTTATCTGTTGACTTCCACGTGTCGTTCTTACGGTTACCGTCGCTGTCCAGCCCGCCAGTCAACACGATACTTCCGTCCAATGCCGCTACACTACTGTGATATCCTCTTGCCACCCATCCGGCACTCGCGGTCATTTGCGTCCACGTAGCGCCGTTATCTGTTGACTTCCACGTGTCGTTCTTACCAGATCCCCCGCTATATCCACCCGTAAGGACGATGCTGCCATCTGACATTGTGACGCTGCTGTGAGCATGTCTTGCCACCCACCCGGCACTTGCGTTCACCTGCACCCATGTTGCACCGTTATCCGTTGACCGCCACACGTCGTTCTTGTTGTTGCCGTCCCAACCACCCATCAGCACAATACTGCCGTCCGGCATCGCGACGCTGCTATGCCAATCTCTTGCCGACCACCCGGCACTTGCGTTTACCTGCGTCCAAGGCGCATTGTATGTTTCATCGCCAAAGAACCATGCCCATCCGTTGGGAGAACCGGTTGAGGTATCGGTGAAATTAACGGTGAGCGGAGCTGTGCCTGACAATGGCGTCGCAGTAAATGCAGCGATTGGACCGTTTGCACTGGACAATTTCACCAGCCACTGATCAAATCCGCCATGGTTTCCCGAGACATCTCCATCATTGGATTCGGTCTTCCCGATAACATAATATCCGCCATCATCTGCCTGAACCCCACCAGATCCCAAATCGTCACTGCTGCCTCCAATTATCTTCTGCCAGTCCTCAGATCCGTTTCCTGCGAGATTCACTAGGAACACGTTGACTGACTGGGGACCCGGAGAAGCCGATAGAACTATTTTCGTTGAGATTGTCTCGTCCAACCCTGTTGCTTTGCCGGCTCTGGTTGGATATTTCCGTTGCGGTGGATTGGCAGGATTATTTTCGGCACTCTGACTATCTGCTTCAGCTGAAACTACCGGTCCCATTTCTCCCACGAGTAGATAGTACCCATCGCGGTTCTGAGATACACCAGTACTCCATTCCTCCAGATCACTTCCATAACATCTCTGCCATTCGAGAGCTCCAGACTGGTTTAATTTCACGACAAACATATCAACGGATCCATGGTTGTCGGTGACATTTCCATCGTGGGAACCTGTGCCGCCAACGACTATTACACCCCCATCTGTCGTCTTTCGGATGTCCGTTCCCCAGTCAAATAACAGCCCACCGAAACATCGTTGCCATTCCAAAAAACCTGTCGCATTGATCCGTGCAACCCATAAATCGTCATTGCCGTGATTGCCGATTACATCACCATTATATGAATACACGTATCCTGTCAGGGTATATGCCGGACCGGCCGTTTCAATGATGGATTCCCCCCGGTCCCAATCGGTTCCCCCAAGGCATTTCTGCCACTCGGGTGTTCCGGAGGACGAGAGCTTGACAACCCAGATATCACATGACCCGTGATTACCTTGTACATTGCCATCGGTTGATTCTGTCCCTCCGATGAAGATATATCCCCCATCAGAGGTTTGCAGGATACCGTTACCCCAGTCATCAGATGATCCGCCATAGGTCTTCTGCCACTGGATTCCCCCGGTTACGTTAATCTTCACTACCCAAACATCTGTCCCTCCACGGTTCTGTGTCACATCTCCATTAATGGAGTTGGTATATCCAATCAGGATAAAACCGCCATCCGTGGTCTCTTGGGCGGATCTTGACGTCTCATCCCACGACCAGCTGCTATCAGAATCTTCACCGCTTCCCCCGTAACACTTCTGCCATTCGATTGTACCGGATGAAGAGACCTTTATCACAATTATATCAGTTCCGCCATGGTTATCGGTGATGTTGGTGTCCTGGGAGGTGGTAGAACCGACCAGCAGGTACCCCCCACCAGAACACGGCACGATCGTGGATATGGTCTCATTCCGTAATCCCCCGAGGCATTTCTGCCAGACAATATCCGGCGTCCGTGGATTATAAGGGTTGACCGTTATGTAATTCGTTTTTGTAAGTGTATTACTGCTGCTGCTATTTGTTACGGTAAGTGCAACGGTGAAGAGCCCTGCCATTGAGTATGTGTGTGTCGGGTACTGAAGATTACTGAAACTTCCATCCCCGAATGACCAGTTCCACCCGTTGGGAGAACCGGTGGATGTGTCAGTGAACCGGACGGTGAGCGGAGCTGTGCCTGCTGTAATGTTGGCGGTGAAGTTGGCGATGGGTGATGATATATCCCTGCCCATCTGCCAGCTTAAAATTTCTGGTTTTCCGAACCGGAAATCCAACCAGAACACTTCATTTCCAGAAATAACCGGTTCATTCTGGGTAGCATGATCCAAGCAGATTACCTCCTCTCTGGATAAGGAGAGGTTAACCATGTAAATATCCGGTTGACCATTTCGCATGTCAACCCATGCAATAGTATCATTCAGGAAACAGGGAGAAAATTTTGGTGACCCGATCGAAGATACGGGCGTATTGGTATCCGATGATAAACTATAGATGTATACCTGATTATCAGTTATGTACGCCAACTGCTCGCCATTCAGGGAGTATGACCATGACCAGCTAGGCATGGTGATGGGTAACAGGCGTTCGATTCCGGTTGTCATATTATAAGCATAGAAATTACACACAGATGCATTATATTCGAACCAAACAACCGTATCTCCGAAAAGTTTTGGTTCGTAGGCATAGCTAAATTGTCGCGATGAGATGCTGGTTTCCTGCAGGGTAGTTAAATTATAAAGATAGACCTGCTGGGAAGTATTTCCAAATCTTGCATACACAAGACGATCTTTATTTTTATAGGGGAACATACCGGTTTGAACGTGGAATTCTGACTGGGTATTCGGGTTGAACCCATATATTGCCGGAGATCCTTCCCGGTTGTCCTGCCAGAAAATAATATTATCGGTAAGAATCAAATACGATTTTTCAGAACTTGAGTTGGTAATCCGGGATTCTATACCCGTGGTTCTGTTAAGTAGATAGATCTCCGTGTAACCACTCCGCTTATCAGTCCAGATGACCCGGTTCCCCTTCACAGCAAAATCACCTTTCCCCGTGGTGGTTGAGGTTATTTGGGTCTCATTTGGACCCACAACCGGGGGTAGGGTGTTGCGGATCGTGACCGGCATATCAGTAACCTTGGAAATCCATGGGTCACTACTGTTGGGTTTTTCGGCAAGTAAAAACCAGAAAGAATAATCTTTTGTTGTCTGGCTCGTAGTAACTGTAACATTCCTTCTTCCCTGGCTGTCAGTTGATACAATTGCCATTGTCCCATCTGCCGCAGTGAGGGGTTCAATCGCCCCTTGTGCCATATACCAGTTCCTGAATGCATACCGGATTTCCTGCTGGGCTGATGCACTGGTATTCACACCTGCTCCTGTTTCGATCGCAGGGTAGTCCTGCGAGGATAACAGCGAGGTTGTGGTGCTGGCATTTAAGATTAACAGATAAAAATCATGTGACCCTGCTCCATCAACCATAACAGTAAAAGTGTCTCCTTTGAGGAGAACGCGTTTGTCTGCGTGTAATGAGATTGGTTCTCCGGTTTCCTGGGTGAGAGATGTAACCGAAGTAAGCGTTTCAACAACCTGTTGTTGTGATACGTATATTGGGTATGCCGGATTCACGCGCGTCATCGTGAGCTGTGTGGAGATAACCGGGAGATCCTGCGAGACAGGCATCGAGATTGTTGTTATAGTTTCATTTGATACGGGTATCCGGGTGGAACTATCCCCCAAATTCTGCATCTCACCGGCGGCAACTGATGAGATGACGATACAAATGAGGATACATACGAATAGAAAAGTCCTTTTTAATTTTCGTGCAGAGTTCATACAGTGCGATCGTTGTTAAACGTATATATGACTTTTTAAATGATTGCGCAAAAATGGACATTTCTTAAAAGGAACCTGCATTGAATATACTGCCCGCTGGGGGAGTAGTATGGCCACGAAACAACAGGTGTGGGGGTGTAGCCGTGCCACCCTCAATAGCGAGCTGATTGCGTTCAGAGATTGAGCTGCTGAACCAAACTCAGTGCCAGAGGTGTAGCCATGCCACCCTTAATAGCGAGCTGAGTGCAGTTTGTGGGTAAGGGCGTCAGCGGCTCGAACGACTAACGATCAAACAGTCCAGCGGGAGGTTGATGGGCATGAGTCCCGGAGCGTGAGACACCGATAAGATCCCCTGCTCTGTGAACTGACTCGGGCAGCTCGAAAAGGATAATCAGCATTATACCTCGTTCTGCATAACAATGCACCATCCCGATTGGGGATATGAAGAGGATACGATCATCCAAAAAGATCTGATGTTGAGAACAAGCACATAAATTTTTGAATAATTTACATTTGTTTTTTACAGATTAAATAAAAAATCTAATTCAGTCAACAAACAAAAATCCATCGACATTTTTACAAACCAGAGAAGTCTACAAAAAAGAATGTTGCGATTTCTCCCGCTACACCTTCTTCTTCCTGCCCCGTTTTGCCGGCTGCTTAAATTCAACATCCGGCACGATCTCTGGCGCAGATTCCAGTCGTTTGAGTTCCCCCAGCACGTACACGCGGGCATGGGAATAGACCGGCGCCAGCAGATCCGCGATATCCTTGTTATTGATCCGGAACAACGAGGGTCCGAGCCGTTTTAACGCAACCGCTTCCAGTTCGGTTTTTTTGTACAGGTGAATCGGGAAAGCATCGAGGGTCTCTGAAGTATCCCAGAAGGATTCTGCACATGCCGGAAGCGGAGGCAACTCGGACCCGTACGGTTCAGGCTCACTGTCACTCACGGATCCAGGTTCTTCATCCGGTTCAACCGGTGCGACTGCACTCCGCTGGTTGCGGAGGTTTTCAAGGACTGCCTCCCGGTCCCGCCCGCGAAGCGAGAAGATGAGAAATGGGTCCCGGTCGAACTGTTCTGCGAGAATGTAGTAGACGGCAGCGATATGCTTGCAGGGATTTGCATAATCCGGGCAGTCACAATCGGTCTTGAGATCCTTTGCGCTGCCCGGAAGAAGCGAGAGGTGGATCCCGGTAAAGACCGTCTCGATCTCCTGCGGGATCTCTCCTCCCAGGAGGCTCGCCGTAAAGAGCGCCTGCGACGCAAGCGCGTCAAAGATCCGCGCCCATTCCAGGTCATTAAACCGGGTAAACGAGATGGTGATATTGTAGGGCTTCGGTCTCGTTCCCTGTACCTTGGCATAGACGGTGGCATCACGGATATCGATACTCACCACCTGCCCCTTGCGGGCATATGACCGCCCCCGTTCCAGCCGGGATCCGATCCCGATCCGCTCAAGCGCAGAGATGAACCGTTTCGACCACCAGGTCTCACCGATCGCTCCTTTCCTGCTCCGCGCCTGGATCCCGTTCTTCACCGCGATCGGGCGTGCAGGCGGGTACCACGGTCCCCATCCGGACATCTTACGCACCTCCCAGTGTATCTTTTCTGAGCGTCAGAAGTTCGCGGAGTTCCTGTGTCGAGAGGTTCGTGATCCAGTCTTCACCAGAGCCGACTATACTTCCCGCAAGTGCCCGTTTGTCTTCAAGGACGGCATCGATCTTCTCTTCGAGCGTGCCTGCGGAGATCATCAGGTGTACCTCGACGTTCTTTGTCTGCCCGATCCGAAACGCCCGGTCGGTCGCCTGGTCTTCGACTGCGGGGTTCCACCAGCGGTCAATGTGGAAGACATGGTTTGCCGAGGTCAGGTTCAGCCCGGTCCCACCGGCTTTTAACGAGAGTACGAAGATCTTCGGTCCCTTCCGGTCGGCGAACCGTGCGACCATCTCATCCCGTGCTTCCCGTTTCGTCTTGCCGGACAGGAAGAGAACTTCAGTTGAGAAGACCTTTTCGAGATATGGTTTGAGCATCTCACCGAACGTCGCGTACTGGGTGAAGACGAGCGCCCGCTCATCATTCGCAAGCACCTCCTCAAGCACCTCGCAGAGCCGGTCTACTTTACCGGAGCGCAGCGCCAGTTCACTCTCGTCGTTTAAGAAGAGCGCCGGGTGATCGCAGATCTGCTTCAACCTCATCAGGGTGACAAGCACGGCACCTTTGCGCTCGATGCCTTCCAGCGTATCGAGCTTCTCGAGCATGTCCTGGACTGCCGCTTCATAGAGCGATGCCTGTTCCTTTGTGAGCGGGCAGAACTCCTTTGCGATCATCTTCTCCGGCAGATCGTCAATGATGGTCTTGTCAGTCTTCAACCGGCGCAACAGGAACGGTCGGACGATCTGCTTTAAAATTTGCGCCTTACCGGTATCGTGGTGCTTCTCGATCGGGATGGAGAACTGTTTCTGGAAGGACGCGGCAGAACCGAGGTAACCGGGGTTTAAAAAGTCCATGATCGACCAGAGTTCAAAGAGCCGGTTCTCGACCGGTGTGCCCGTGAGGACAATTCTGCTCCCGGCAGGGATCTTTCTCACCGCCCGTGCCTGCTTGGTCGCGTGGTTCTTGATATTCTGCGCTTCATCAAGGACGACACAGTCCCAGTCGCAGGAAGCGAAAAGCTCCTCGTCGCGCTGCACAGTCTGGTAGGAGGTGATCACAAGATCTGCACTCTCCCGTGCACGGGAGAATTCTGCGCCGGAACACCGCTTAATCCCATGATGGACATAGTGACGGAGGGACGGTGCAAACCGCTGGAGTTCCCGCACCCAGTTGCCGATGATCGACATCGGGCAGACAAGAAGCGTCGTCTTTTTGCTGCCATTCGTTGCCTGCAGGGTCAGGTGTGCGATTAATTGCACGGTCTTCCCGAGACCCATATCGTCCGCAAGACACGCCCCCATCCCTGTGCCGGTGAGCATGGAGAGCCACGCAGTCCCGTTCTCCTGGTAGGGTCGTAACGTACCGGTGAAGGTCGGCGGAAGCGTCACCGGTTCGGGCGACTTTATTGACAGGAGGCGATCCATGAATTCCGAGAGGTACCCCTCAGGCGTGAGCTGGGCAATGGAGTAATCTTCGTTCTCGTTGCCCCCCAGTGAAAGGGCGAGCGCGTCCGAGAGGGTCATCTTTGAATCCGGGTACTCCTTTTTAAAGGCAGAGATGACCCGGCGGGCTTCATTGGGATCAAAGATGATCCATCTTCCCCGGACCTTCATGAGCGGAATCTTGCGATTCGCCAGCTGTTCAAATTCTTCCGGGGAGATCTCTTCATCCCCGATGGCAATCTTCCAGTTAAAGGAGAGGATGGAACCGAGCGAGAAGTGCCCGCTGCCACTCCCCTTTTTCACGGGTTCCCCATCGATGGTCATGTGGATGGACGGGCGCTGCCGACCCTGCTTCCACCAGGAGGGTAAAAGGACAGAACATCCCAGCTCACGGAGCAGCGGCGCAGTCTCGGACAGGAACGTATACACCGATTCGGGGGGCAGGGTAATGCCCTCCGGTCGTGCGGTCTTTAACGCTTCCCGGATGGGCGGATAGACCTTCGCCGCTGTTCCGAGGTCGTAGAGCATCCGTTCCTGCGGGTGTCCGGTCTCTGCACTGATAAGTTGTGCGACTGCCGGGGATCTCCCCTCCCAGACTTCCCCGGCTGGGACAAGGAGGGTGGGGTCGTCTTTTGACTGGAGGAAGAACCCGACGCTCCAGGTCAATTCATCCCGTGAGGGTTCCCGCACGGTAAAGCAGGTCGTGCAGTGGGAGCCTTTTTTTGAATGAATGGGACCGGTCAGCCATTTTTTGAGATCCTTTGTGATGGGAGATTTCTCCGGTAAGGTACAATCTTCACCGGTGAGAGAACGGTAAAAGAGTTCTTCTGCGGGGAGATCACCTGCCGGCTGCCGGGGGATGGAGCCGGGTCTGGAACTCGATGCGACCTGCCGGACAATCGCCTGCATTGCTGCATCGATGAATTTTTTTACGAGTCCGTCGAGGGTTGCACCTTTTTCCCCGGGAACGAGGTGCGCCCGTACCACCGGGGGCATGGCTTTGACGAGATCGCGTACACGGTCTTTATCCTCATCCCTGAGGTCAGGACGCCATACGCCTTTTGTCGTGCCAGCACCCGCAGGGGCAATTGCCGGCGCAAAGGAACCGCTGGCGATGAGTTCGCACGTGAAGAGTGCGACAACAGACCACGCGGCGAGTGAACTGCCGTACCGGGCATCTTTGTTGAACTCGTTTCCGGAGAGTAAGAGTGGCAGCGCAAACGCGATCGGGACTGAGATCACCGGCACTGTCCAGGGTGTAAGGAGGGAGGTTCTCGCGCAGGGGAGCATCAATTCGTGAGCTAACTCGGGGGAGGGTGCCGGACCCGTATCGGTGGTAGGAAGAGTAAGCGTGATCGAGCCAACAGTGATCGCAAGGTGACGGGGCAGCACGTTTGAAAGCGCGGTCTTGAGTTCCGCAGCCGGCAGGGCATAGGGATGGGGATTGGGTTTTGGTTGCAGGGGTTTTCGTCCACGTTTCTTTACGATGGGTGCGACTGGTCCTTCTCCCCAGAAGAAGAACGTGCCATCCGAATTGACTGACCCGTGAATGACGGGTAACGGTTTTTTGGGTACGGGCAGGATCTGGGGGACCGGGTTTGTCTCGTTCACGGGCGGCTTCATAGTCTCGGTATTCTCTTTTATGTATTCATGGGAGATAAACAGTGATATTCTGAGTTTTAAAAAAATTATTGCAACAGTGAGATCTTGTGAAAAATGTGAGGAGTTTAAAGAGGTAGTATGCTCCAATTTCCAGAGGATATACAAATTTGCAGGAGAAAAAAGGAGCATTATGAGACCGAACGTTATCAGTTCTGAGATGGTAGTAGCCTATTTTCATTGTCCTCGAAAAGCATTTCTTCTTCTTTTCAATGACGGCAAGAAAGAGCCTCATGAGTACGTGCGAATCCTCAAACATCGCGCGAGCATAAATTGTGTTGAGTATTTAAAGTTCCTCAAGCGGGATACTATCGGTGTGTGGGATTATAACCGGGATAATTTTGAGAGTGGCAACGATTTTCTAACCGGAGCCACTCTCAACATAGAGGGTTTGGAATCTTTCTGCGATGTTCTTACGAAATTGGAAAATCGACAATCTTTCAACCAAGATATCTATGAACCAACAACTGTTGTAGGAACGCACACAATTACGAAAGAGCAGAAAATCAATTTGGCATTTGTAGGTCTGGTTCTCGGCAAATTACAGAACAATCTTCCGCCGGTCGGAACCATCATTGATGCAGAACAGCAAAGTCATAAAGTGAAACTGGAAATTTTTTACAAAGAACTTAGACCAGTCATCCAAACTTTGAAAGACTGGATCACAACATCGTTATCAGAACCACCTCCTGTCATTTTGAACAAGCATTGCCCATACTGCCAATTTCGGAATGACTGCAAAGAGAAAGCAGAGACTGATAACGACTTAAGCCTACTCGATCGGATGACCCCCAAGATTATCCGCCGATATCATAAGAAAGGTATTTTCACGGTGAACCAACTCTCCTATTTGTATAAACCAAGAAGGAAGCGGAAGCGGACGAAAGAGACCGTATTACATTTCAACCTGGAACTTCAAGCTTTGGCAATAAGGACAGGGAAAATTTTCATCCAAGATCTTCCGGAATTGACGAGACAGAAAGTTGAACTTTTTTTTGATATTGAGGGCATACCTGATGAAAATTTCGATTACCTGATGGGTCTACTGGTATGTATCGACGGAAGCAATACATATCATTCCTTCTGGGCAAACACCATCCATGACGAAGAAATGATTTGGAGTGAACTTCTTAAAAAAGTAAATGAATTTCCTGACGCTCCTATCTATCATTACGGGAATTATGAATTAAAAACACTCAACAGACTCGAAAAAAAGTATCCGGTAACTTCTGAGTCGGTCAAAAAGCGTTTGGTCAACATCAGTTCGTTTATCTACGGCAGGGTGTATTTTCCAATTTGGTCAAACAAATTGAAAGAGTTGGGGAAATTTGTCGGTGCATCTTGGACATCCCCTGATGCATCCGGACTCCAAAGTCTTGTCTGGAGATACAACTGGGAAGAAAAACAAATTGATGATTGTAAGCAGATGTTGATGAAGTACAATGAAGAGGACTGCCGAGCACTTCGTTTATTGACTGATCAACTCTCAAAGATAAAAGACGCTGCTCAATCTGATATAAATATTGATTTTGCTGATAAACCCAAACAGAACACAACAGATATAGGTTGTGAAATTCATGGGGATCTTGAGCATATTCTCGACAGTGCGCATGCTGATTTTACAACGAAACGAATACTCATTCGACCAGAAAAAAGCAATGAACCTCCAGAAAAGAAGAAACTTGGACCTCCTAAAGGTCATATAGGGTGTACTAGAAAAGCCACTAAAAAATCGGGGAACTTCATTCAAGTGCCGATGCAAAGAGAATGCCCGAACCACAAAGGGATGGCTCTTGAGAGATCAGAGAATATGGCTGAAAAAACCATAATCGATCTTCATTTTACTAAGAATGGTTATAAAAAAATTGTACTTACATATACCGGCCCAAAAGGATACTGTCAAAAGTGTGGTAAGTATTACGATCCACCCCGTATTCAGGAACTCGCTTCTCAATTCTTTGGGCATGCATTCAAAGCATTGACAATCTATCAAAGAATAGTCCTTCGTTTGCCATATCATATAATAACTCAAGCGATGGTGGAATTTGTAGGTGAGAGAACATGTAATAGTACTATCACTAGATTCATGACACAATTTGCCGAATACTATTCTCCTACCGAGCGAATTCATGTTCAACGTATTCTCAAAAGTCCTTTTATTCACGTTGACGAAACCCAAATTAACATACGAGGCACGAATCATTATGTATGGGTGTTTACCGATGGAAAACATGTGATTCTCAAGAAAACTGAAACACGAGAAGCCACATTTGTAAATGAGTTTTTGTCAAACTATAACGGAGTACTTATATCTGATTTTTATCCCGGCTACGATTCTGTACCATGTAAACAGCAAAAATGCTGGGTCCATCTAATACGGGATCTCAATGATGATCTCTGGGATGCACCCTTTAACGCGGAATTTGAGTCATTCGTTTTGGAGGTGAGGAACCTGATGGTTCCCATCTTTGAGGCAGTTGATAAACATGGGTTAAAGACGAGGTATCTGAACAAATTCAAGAGGTCCATAGAACTATTCTATGACAAGAATATTGTTGACAAAGACTACAAATCTGAACTTACAAAAAAATATCAAAAGCGCTTTCAACGCTATAAGAATAGTCTGTTCACATTTCTTGAACAAGACAATATTCCGTGGAACAATAATATGGCGGAGAGAGCATTCAGGCAACTCGCTGTACAAAGGAAGATATCCACGAATTTCTTCGAGCATACCGTTCCTGCTTATTTACTGCTCCTTGGTATTGCACAAACCTGCAGATTTCAAGATAAGTCGTTTCTAAAATTCCTCCTCTCCAAAGAGATAGACATCGAAAAGATAAGGGTCAATAAACATTTAAGAACCTCAAGTTTGGGGGGCTAATAAAACAGCAAATCTGAGTGGGTTTCTTTTGCAAGAACGAGATCCGTTTTAGGCAATCGTGATCCCCTCGTGGGTAACATTCCGGAAAAACGGGGATGCAGGATTGAATGTATGCGCAATCACCACCTTGACCGACAGGTATTCACCCGATTCAACCATGACATCAAATGCAAGTCCGGTCATTGCATGCCAGCCTTCGTTTTCATTACCATTCCAGAGCACCAGAATATCGATATCCGAATCTGCACCGGCGTCGCCCCGTGCAACAGATCCATAGAGAATGATCTTATCGATATGACGGGCATAACGCGCCTGTGCCAATCGGGCAAACGTCTGAATGACCGTTTCATATCGTTTTGGAATTGGCATATCTCTCGTATATGATCCTGTCCCATTGACCATAAATACCTGCCGGGGTGATCACATTCAGCAGATGTAACCAGACTTCAAAACAATAGTTCTCCCTATTCCCTCCATTCCGCATAGTATATTTTGGTTTACACCAACCGGATCCACTATGAAGCAGACTCAACCGGGCGCCAGTACACAAACTCCGGCACCCGCCCGTTCATCGTTCTTCTCCACCCAGCCTTCGCGGGCGGACCATTTCACGGAGTCCGTCATCCGCGAGATGACCCGGCTCGCCATCGCCCATAACGCGATCAACCTTGCACAGGGTTTCCCCGACTTTCCCTGTCCGGGCGAACTTAAAACCGCTGCCTGCACCGCTCTGCATGCGGATCTGAACCAGTACGCGATCACCTGGGGTGCAACCGATCTCCGTGAAGCAATCGCCGCACGGGTAGCGCATTACAATGGCATGCACTTTTCCCCTGAGACGGAGATCACGGTCACGTGCGGTTCAACGGAAGCGATGATGGCATCGATGCTTGCAATCATCCACCCGGGCGATGAAGTGATCGTGCCGGAACCGTTCTACGAGAACTATGGTCCGGACGCACAGATCTCCGGCGCGGTGCCCCGGTATGTCCCCATCCGGGATGATCTCGCCATCGATGAGGAAGCCTGGAAAGCGGCGATCACAAAAAAGAGCCGGGCGATCATCCTGAACTCGCCCAACAACCCAACGGGCAAAGTTTTCTCCAAAGCCGAACTTTCATTCATCGCAGACCTCTGTATTGATCATGACGTGGTCGCTATCACAGATGAGATCTATGAACATATTCTCTACGACGGACGGCAGCACATCTCCATCGGTTCTTTTGACGGCATGGATGACCGGACGATCACCATCGGCAGTTTCTCGAAGACCTATAGCGTCACCGGGTGGCGGGTCGGGTATGCGCTGGCGGATGAGCAGCTGACTGCACGGATCCGGAAGATCCATGATTTCTTAACGGTCGGCGCACCGGCGCCACTCCAGCGTGCCTGCGTCGCCGCCCTCGCCCTGCCGGAAACCTATTACCGGGATATTGCGGCTGATTATGACCGCAAACGGAAGATCCTCTTTAACGGACTCCAGCGCGCAGGCTTTGCATGCCAGTTGCCCGAAGGCGCATATTACATCTTTACGGATATCGCCGATTTCGGCATGAGCG
>Ga0265297_10003668_pt1 | contig 27164 bp, 18 predicted proteins | sample Munlanlwell13791_FD_192502 | JGI IMG/M metagenome (GOLD analysis project Ga0265297, IMG submission 192502) | Leachate microbial communities from a municipal landfill in Southern Ontario, Canada - Leachate well 137-91 | ecosystem: Engineered > Solid waste > Landfill > Unclassified | place...
GATCCTTCAGGGGTATTGTCCGCTGCCATTCGAGTCATCAAAGTACTGCGCCCATCCTACGACTTCGTCTTCACCGCTGGATTCTACTCCATAACCGCCGCCCAGGCACATCTTTTGGGCGAGATTGCCCGAAGTTTCGGCGACAACTACCGTCAGCTTCTTGAACTTCCCGGTCCGAACCCCGGCCTGTCATGCGCATCGGAAATTCATCCTGCGCTCGCCTCTGTGTTCGCGCTCTTCGATGGCTTCGAGGTCCTTAAAACCGACCAACCCCGTCAGCCAGCGCCCTCGTTCTCGCTGTACGAATCCTCCCGCGATGAGGCCGCCGCTGCCGCCGAGTGGGCCGCGGGATTGCTCGCATCCGGAGTTTCTCCAGGCGATATCGCAGTGCTTTTCCCTGCCGTTGGCGCGAACGTGCAGGAACTCTTGTCATTTATGGAGAGGCTCGGGGTGCCGTTCTCCCTGGTCAATCAGCCTTCCGCCTCGCGCTCCCCCGCCTTCCAGGCGCTTGAGCGCATTGTCAGACTGCTTCGGCATCACGCCGACCCGGTTCTGATCGAATTGATAGCCTGCGCAGAATACTCAGACCGAGCATCGTTGACGCGCGATGAAGTGCGGGCAATCCTCCGTCGCGCACGCCTCCGGCGGTCGGGGACATTGCTCGATTGGTCAGGCAGAATGGCTGAGCTTTCCCGTGCTCTGGCTGAACCATCCCACAGGGCTTCCCATTTGCCATCGTCGCGATCCGGAGGCGAAGTATCAGGTTTCTGCGCGGCTCTTGCCGGTTTTCTCAATCTCCTTGCCATGGCTTCTGCGGCAAAGGCTGGCGAATTCCGACAGGCGTTCGAGGGCGTTGCAGCCCATCCCATTCTTGGCCCGTGTCACGCCAAACTCGCCGTCCTGGCCGCGAGCCTGTGTGACGAGATCCTCCCCGTCCTTCGGGCCGTCCCCGGGATTTCCCCGCCGGAAGCTGCTCTGTTCGCGGTTGATGGAATGGACGCTGCCCCAACCGCTGTTCCCGTGCCGGATGCCGTGGCTGTGGCATCTCTTCTGTCCGGCCGCCATCTGCTCAGAAAGCACTTGTTCATTGGCGGACTCAACGAAGAGGCGTTCCCATTCTCGCGGTCCTTTGTCCCGTTCTTTCCCGCGCTGGCTGACTGCGAGGGCATCTCCGTTCCCGACCGGGCGCAGGAGTCCGAACACATTTACTTTCTCCTCACCCGGCGCGCCGAAAAAGTGGTCCTTTCCGCTCCTCGCGCCAAGGGCTATCGCGCGCTTGCTCCGTCCTTTTATTTCAGTTTCGAGCAACCGGCCGGGTACTCCTCCGACAAAGTGGAGGTCTCGCCCAGCACATCAGCGACTTCTCCCTGGGGGAGCGCTTCCGCCCTGGGGTCCTGCGCCTTTGGCTCCGACCGTTGGTCGCGCGCGGCGGAGCAGGCTGCTTCTTCCGGCCCCGGTCATTCGCAAGCGCTTCGCGGCGCCTTGGCTGAGCGCATCCGCACTTCCACGCCCCTGAGCGCATTCGCAGGGGCACTGGCCGATGCGCCCTATGTGGCCTCTCTGGCCGATGTCGGCGCGTCAATGCGCCGGACAATCAATGTGACGGACATCGAGCACCTGCTGGTCTGTCCCCTGAGGTTCTTCTTTCGGCACATGCTCGCCACCTCGACTCCGGTTGATGCAGGCGAACAGCTTCTGCCAGCGGATGAGAAGGGACTCATACTCCATCGTATTGCAGCCGAGTTCTACAGGGACATCAACGGCGATAGGGCACGGTTTGAGCAACTTCTGTCCAACCCCGAGCCCCGGATGCTCGAAGCGCTGAAGCGGATCGTTTCGGAACTGCGCGAGACCGGATCCGCTCCCTACCTGCTGAACTGGGCAGCTTCACTGGGGCTCGCGACGGGTGAACCCACAAAGGCTCTTAGGCGGTTCATTGAGTACGAGAGAGAAGTCCCGTTCCTTCCTATGGCTGTTGAGAAGGATGTCCGCGGCGGGATTGTGACTCCTTCGGGCACGATCGAACTCAAGGGGCGCATTGACCGAATCGACCGGGGCAGCGGGGATTCTCTTTGGGTGGTGGATTACAAGACGACAACGCCGCCTGCCCACAAGAATGTCAAGAGCGGGCGCTCTACTCAGCTCCAGTTTTATGCCGCTCTCGTTTCCCTCAGTTTCAAGACGGACAACGTGTTGTTCTGCCATTATTCCCTTGGCCGGGACGTCAAGCGAAGCACGGGCAGGATGAGTCCGAAGAATTTCGATTCCTATATAAATGAGGGAAGAAGCTCTTTCGAGCGGCTGTTGCCCCTCGCACTGGCCACATGGGCACAAGGCAGACTGAATCGGGTGTTCGAGCAGGACTTGTCCGGGTCATGCGGCTATTCTTCTTTGTGCCGGAGCCTCTGCAATCCGCTTTCCGCAGTGCAAGCTGGCGAGTTTCCCCCTGACCTGGTTCTCTACCGTGGCGCGGCGGGTCCCGAAGAACCGGAGGATGAGGAATGAGCACGATACCCTCATCCAATGGAAATCTGCTTGTCCGCGCCTGTGCCGGCGCAGGAAAGACGCGTGAACTGGTCAACCGCTACTTCGGGAAATACCTCGCGGGTAAGAATCTGCTCGCGATAACATTTACCGAGTTGGCGGCGGGCGAGATGCGTGCCCGTATCGCACGGGAAATCAAGAAAGCCGGGGAAGCAGCTCGCGCTGCTGGCGATGCTGCGGCCGAGGCGAATCTGCGGCGTCTTCTCATCGGCGTTCCGAACCTTCCCATCTCGACATTTCACAGCTTCTGCAGGTCGCTGCTTCTCGAAAATGCTTCCCTCGCAGGGGTCGAACCCGATTTCACCGTACTTGACGCGGTCGTGTCGGCAGAACTACGCGGCCAGGCCGTTTTTGAGGCAATTGAGTCTGCCGTGGAGGATTTGGCGTCTTTTGGCGAAGACGCTGGTCCTGTGTCGCTGGTGCTGGAGAGCGTTGAGCCCGGGAGCCTGGCCAATCTCCTGTCGTCAGCTTTGTCTCAACCGGACCTCGCCGACGCCTTCGACAAATCCCGTCGAGACTCCCTGCCCCCGTTTTCACCGCCGCCTGTCGTGGCGCACCCCGAGCCTCTTGCAGCGTTGCTCGGAATCCCGGTGTCTGATATCGAGGGTCATCTCGCTGATCTTTCGGCAACGTTCCTTACCCTGAGATTGGAACCCCGCAAAGCTGCGTCGTTCAGGTCCGAGGCAAAGAAACGCGGCCTTGAACGCTTCGACAGGCCGGAAATCATCGCCGCTGCCGATGAAATAGGCGCCCTTCTGTTGGGGCTGGTCAAGGCGCGAAGGTTCAGTCTTCTTGCCGGCTTCGAAGTGAAGTTGTTCAAGGGCTTCTGTCGGCTTCTCCTTCTTGCCCGCGAGCGCTTTGACGTGTTGAAGGAGGGCGCGCTGGATTTCCAGGACTTGCAGCGAGCGGTTGAAAAACTCCTGTGCGAGTCCGCTGAAGGTGCAGAGGTCCTTCGCTCTCTTGCGGCCCGGTATGACCACATCTTTGTTGACGAATTCCAGGACACCGATTTCTCGCAGTGGCGTATCGTCAAGGCGCTCGCAACGGGATCCGATGGAAGGCCGGTTCCCGACAGGCTCTTCCTTGTTGGCGATGCCCAGCAGTCGATTTATGCCTTCAGAGGAGCGGATGTCGCTCTGTTCGATTCCTCCGCATCCGAGGTCGAAGCGGGCACGCTTGAGCTGTCGAACAACTACCGCAGCCTTCCGGCGGTCATTGACTTCTGCAATCTTGTCTTCGCTCCGCTCTTTGGTGATTCCCTGCTGAACGTCCAGGGCGTCCGCCATTTGCCGATGGGGACCGGGCGTAGGATGCAGGGGGAATCGTCGCCCGGCGCAGTCAGCATCGTGATCTCCCCTGAGTCGGCCTCTGAGGCCGCAGTGGCTGCGGAGGAGGTAGACCGTCTATGTCGAGTTGACGGCCGGATTTGCCTGCCGGAGCGTGGTATCGCCGTTCTCGCGCGAACCCATTCCGATCTTTCGGCGCTTGTCCCCCATCTTGCACGCCTTGGCATTCCCTTTTCTCTCAAGCTCGGAGACGATTTTTCTTCCCGACAGGAAGTATCGGACGTTTCAGCAGCCATCAGGGCCGTTCTTGACCGCGATGACTACCACGTCGCCCAGTTCCTGCGGTCCCCTATGTGCGGGCTGTCAGATGCCGCATTGTTTGTCATCTCAAGGGCAACGGGTGACTCGCTGGCCGACAAACTGTCCGGAGTCGATCCCGGGCGCCTGGAAACCGGGGATCGGCTGTGCCTTCTTCACGCTTCTGCGTTTCTCTCCGGCATGCGCGCCTGCTTTGCGACCCGGCCGTTGGACAAGGCGCTGGACGAATTGTTCGAAGCATGCGGTGTCCCCCTCTGCTATGCTGCCACTGACTATGGCTCTGTCGCGATCGAGAATCTTTTGTGCTTGCGCGCCTTTGCTGACCAGTTCGCCGAATCGGGCAGGGGAGTATCCGAATTCGCTGACTTCATCACCGGTGGCAGGCTCTCCGCCTCAGGTCCCGGCGCAATGGTGCCGGGCCGCGTCAACCTCTTGACAATCCATGCTTCGAAAGGGCTCGAATTCCATACGGTAGTGGTTATCGGGGCGGGCAAGGGGAAAAACCGTGGCCATAATGACGGCGAGGTTCGCTTCGTCACCATGCCGGACATTGGCAGGATTCCTATCCCTGACATGGGGATTGCCCGCGACGCCGTTATCGAGGAAATGCCCGAAATTGCTCAGTTGCCTGGGCAGGACGGAAAATCCTCGTTGAGGGGATTCTGGTCGCAGACGGCCCGGGATACCCGTGCCGCAGTAGAAAGTTCCGAGGAATTGCGCCTCTATTACGTCGCCTGTACGCGCGCCCGGGATCGCTTAACGATTCTGGGTTCTTGCCAGAGCGGGAAAGCCGGGATCGAATTCAGCAAGGGCAGCTTCCTCGCGAGAATCGCCGCATCTATCCTCCCGGATCTTCGGGTTGAGCCTGGCGCGGTTCGGAAGTTCCCGTGCGGGGAATCGGAGGCGGAAATCCGCCTTGCATCCGCTCCGCCCCCCGCGCAATTCAGCGATGCTGCGGTCATTAAGGGCGTTTTCGACTCGCTTCGCCCGCCTGAGCCATCCCGGCCACCCGCTGCCCTTTCCGCACCGGCCGTTCCCATCGGAGTTGTCTCGCTCGCGGCTTTGCTCGCTGGCGGGGAAGACGCTCAATCCACAGTTCCTGAGAAGTCTTCCGATGGGCCTCGCGAATCTCTGGGGCTTGTTTTCGGAAGTGCCCTGCACCTCCTTCTTCAGCGAAGGCCGCAGGCACCTTCCGATGAGATTGACCGTACGATCGCTCTCGGTCTTGTTCCGGGGAATCTGCGGGAGAGTCTCCTCCGCGCGTATGAGCGGACCATTGCCGGTGTGCTTCCGCTTGTCAATGTCGCCGGCGCCCGGCTTTACAGCGAATATCCGTTCCTTCTGAAATGGCATGGATACCTCCTCCGCGGTCGAATGGACCTGCTTTCCGTATCGGGCGACTCAGCCGTGATCGTTGACTTCAAGAGCGGGAATCCCCCGCGCGAACGAAAATCTCTTGACGCGTATTGTTACCAGGCTGCCCTGTACTCGGTCGCGGCCCGGTCACTTCTTGGCGTCAAGTCCGCTCGGGCCTTCCTGTACTTTACGACTGGCGGAGAAATCACAGAGGGTTATACTGATTCTGACCTTGAGAAGGCCTTGGCCGATGCAGCCCGAAAGGGCCGTACCGACTGACCTGTAGTGTCGTTTTTGGTTGACTTGCCTCCCAGCAGTTCTATAATCCCCGTTCTTTCAGGGAGTTGCCCTTGGCGCGTAAATCCATTTGGGCTATCGACATAGGCTCCTCCGCCGTGCGGGCCGTAAAGCTCGTGCGAAACAAGGACAAAATCAGGCTCGCCGACTACGACATTCGCGACCTTTCCTATGTCGGAAGGGAAGAGGATAAGATCCTCGACGCGATTCGGAAGGCGCTTATCGGTCTTGCCGGCCGTAAGTCCCTTATCGGCGAGAAAGTGATTATCTCCGTCCCAGGCTCTCTGAGCTTCCAGCGAGTAGTCAAGATTCCTCCCTGCCCGATCAGCAAAATCCCCGAGTTGATGGGCTACGAAGCCCAGCAGCAGATACCTTTCAAACTCGACGAGGTTATCTGGGACTACCAGTTGATATCGGCGCCCGAGGACGTATCTCAGGGCCGTAAAGTCGCGCTCTTCGCTGTGAAAAAGCAGATTGTCGAGCCACTTCTGAGGTTCTGCTCTGAAGCGATGATGCGTGTCGTCGGCATCCAGCTTACCCATATCGCTTCGCTGAACTATCTCTCCTACGAATTGCAGCCTGACAAGGCCATTGCAGTATTGAACGTCGGTGCGCGATACAGCGAGCTGGTTATCGCGGACCGCACTGATCTTTGGCTGCGTGCGCTTCCGTTCGCGGGTATGCATCTTACCGAGGCGATCGCCGAGCGTTCCCGTTCCTCCTTCCTTGAAGCAGAGGAGGAGAAGAAGTCCATTCTCACCGCGGATTCCCAGGCTGTTACCGCCGGGGTTGACCCGGCAATCCGTAACCTCGTGGCCGAGACTACTCGTTCGCTGGGCTTCTACCGTGCTCAGAATCCTTCGAGCGAACCTGCAACCCTGTTTGTGACCGGCCGCGGGTTCTCATTCGAAAAGGGCCTTCGGTCGCTTGAGGCGGATACCCGCCTTCCGGTTTTCATAACCGGTGCGCCCAAAAGGATCGAATACACGCTGGTTGGACCTGAAGATGTCTTTGCCGAGGACTGCAGGCAGCTTTCTTGTGCGATGGGCATGGCCCTGCAGGGCCTTGGAGAGGGAAAGTACGACACCAATCTGCTTCCCTCGGATGCTCAACTCGATAACCTTCTCGCCGACAAGCGGATTCCTGTCGCGCTCGGTGTGATCCTTCTGTGGGCAGTCGTTCTCTGGGCGTATTTCCTGGTCCAGGCCCGCTTGGATACGGCCAGATTTCACGAGACTAAGTTCAAGGAAGCCCTGATGGGCGTGCAGGATAACGATAAGAAGCTCAAAGCGGTTCTTTCCAATATCCCGCCCCGGATCCTCCAGGCAAAGAACCTCGCCTCTTACACTTCCGGCCGGACAGCGTCCTACACGGCAATCAACTCCACCCTCGCTGCTGTCGCCGAAACCCGCAAGTCCGCCTCCGGAGTCTGGCTCAAATCCATCAGCATCTCTGACGACACGCGTGAGAAACTGAACGAGTGGGCTCTCTCTCTTGGTAATGCGACAATTACCACTATTGAACACCTGGTAATCTGGAAGGCCAAGCCCACTTCGACAAGCCCCGAAGACGAGCGCATTCTGGCTACTCTCGAGCCGTCAAGGATTACACGTTGGCTCAAGTGCGAAATCACAGGCGAGGCAATCGCGGGACTCGGCGCGGAAAAGCTGTCGTCGGTGGAGGCCCTGCGCTCCAGCATCGAGAAGATGGGTGGCGGCTTCAAGGACGTCAAGATATCCACTGACTGGAAAGAGATCGCCATGGACCTCCCCGGCGGTTCTGTTCAGGGAATCGACTTCGAGATCACTTTCCTCGTCGAGATCCCGCCCTACGATGGGGAATGGAACAAACCTGCCGAGTCCGAAAGTCCTGAGGAGGCCAAATGAGGTTCTTCAAGCGCTGGCTTTTCTGGGTCGTCGCCGCCAGTGCAGTCATTGGCGTGGCTGTGCTCTTTTTCATTACATATGGCAAGTGGCAGGCACTTCAGGTCGTCTATACCAACCTTGAGAAGAGGCAGGGCGAGGTCACCAAGTACAATGCGCATCCCCTTCTACCTACGTCACAGGCCATTGAGTTGGCAAAGAAGCTGTCAGACGACTACGATCGCGATATCCGGAAAATGGTGCTCGATAACTATGATAGAGAGAACGTAAGGACCCGGTTCGAGCTGCTTTTCGCCGACTCCGGTTATACCCGCGACATCAATGCTATCGACCTGAACCGCTATCGTTCCAAGTACGAAACCGAGAGAGATATTGTCCTTTCCGTAGCCCGTGACAAGGGCGCGTACGCGGTTCCACTGGTCAAGGAGAACTCAGGATTCCAGTACTTCGACAAAAATGAGTTGTCCAGAGACTCGATCACGGGGCTTCAGAAGCGATTCTGGATTTCCTCCGCAATCTATGAATGTCTGACAGCCTATAACAGCAAGCCGCTGCTTCTTGCTGGCTGGAAGTTCGTCCCCGAAACAGGAGATCAGGCTGCTGAATTGCCTGCGCGAATTTCCGCCGTAAAGGCCGTCAGGCAGCTCGGAATCGTTCCGCCTCCGGATGTCTCGATCGAAGATCCCAGGTACTTGGACACGCGTCCTGTGATGGAGCCATTCTATTACTTCGCGATGTGGAACATCAAGGTCGAGCTTGCGGCCCCTGAGGGCGCGGTTCCCGGGATTGTGAATGAACTCCTCAACTCGTCGCTGTTCTTCTTCGTTTCCTCCATCTCCATCAAGCGCAGAAAAGCGGAGATCCTGGATCGTTACGCCCTTCCAATGGCCGATATCGAACTTACCCTTGTTGTGCTGGATTTCGACGAAACCAAGCTTCCGGAGGAATTTCGGCCCAAAGCCGACGCCGATGTCGACAAACCCGAGGACGCGGAGGGCCCTAACAAATGAAAAAGCCGGGCGCGCTCCTGAACACTTTTGACCGCGTTTTCCTTGTCCTTGCCATTACCGCCTCGATTTCCTGGCTTGTTATCACCTTCCAAGTCCCCCCAAGATCTGGGGCGCCGAAGATATTAAGAACAGAATCAGTTCGCTCGAAAACAAGCTCTCTGGCAAGTCTGCCCCCGTCGAGCTTCCCTTTGCCTACGAGGATGAATTCGATCGCTATCAAAAGGGCTTCTCTGTCTCATCCGCTCAAGCGCGCCCGGATAGCTGGTTGCTCTACAACTCCCCGACGCCACGGCCCCTCATTGTGACAACGCCCCCACCGCCCGAGGAATTCAAGCCTGAATTGTCACCGGTCGAATCCTTCGGGGCGATTTCCGAGCCCGGCAAAGTCACGCTGGCGTGGAAGAAGCCATCGCTTACGCGTAATGTCAGGGTTGATGGCTATTATCTGTTCCGCATCCCTGCGGAAGGCCAATTCGGCACCTTCGCCTACAAGGACAAGAATCCTTGTCGCATCGATGCCGGAACGATTCCGGCTCGTCCCCTCTGCGAGCGTATCGTAGAGCTTCAGTACCAGGACACTGTCATCGAAGCCGAGACCAGGTACGCCTACGTGATTGTCGCTGTGGGCATCCCTTCCCGCCAGATTAAGAAGGACGGAAAGCCCTTGCTTGATCAGAATGGGAATCCGGTTTTTGAGGACGTTGCCGGTGAACCCGTTTTCGCCGTCTCCTCGAGAATTGAAGGCGATACCGTCCCTGAACTCCAGATCTTTCTTACCGGAATCACCGAGCCTGTTGGCGGGAACTTCCGCATCTTCAAATGGATGCGCGACACATCGAGGTGGGTTGGCGCGCCGTTCGAGGCTACTGTAGGCCAAGTGGTCGGCAAGACCGCCCGGGTGGAAAAAGTCCCCGTGGACTTCACGACTATCTGGATTCTCGACGGTACCGAGACGAAAAGGGTCGTCGTTGAAGGCAAGACAATCCTTCGCAGACTGGCCTATCTTTCTACTGCCGACGGCAGGAAGAAGAAGGAACTGGAGATGACCCCTGCGAGGGAGGCAGTTGACGTGAAAAATGTGTTCGAAACCGTGCTCGTACCGGCCCTGCAGGGCTAACCGCAAAAAAAACGGAAAAAACCTTGCAATTGCCGGAAGTGACTATATACTACCCGTTACTTTGCAATGCGTCTGCAGCGAAAAGCCTTGATTTATCGGGCCTTGAGCGAGACGGCCGGTAAAGCAACATCTCTGCATTCGCTTCGTCAGTGTGCAGAAAGGAGAAAGGAACGTATGAGAAGATGGGCCCTTGTGCTCGCCGGAACTGCGGTAGCGCTTTACCTGATGTTGAGCGCGGTAATGCCGACGTTCCAAAGTTCGGCGGACGATCAAGTCGCCATCAGTTCGCAGGACAACGACGGTGCGGACATGGAACGTGGTACGACCGAAAAGAAGCGCCCGAAGCTCGGCGGGGCTAAGCCTGCTGCTTCAGTGACGCCTACCACTCCTGCCCCCGGCAAGTCCGGCACAGTGGTGACGAAGCCTAAACCCACCAAGACGGAAAAAACACGTCCCACCGTCAACGGGCCCAAGCCCAGTGTTCCGCCCTCGGGTGCACCGGTAAGCGTGGCCCCTGGGACAAGCCCGAAGCCCGTTAACCCCGTTAAGACCACCGTGCCTGTTACTCCCGTTGGCGAACAGGCCAAGACCATCGAGGAACTGCAGAAGGAGATAGATGTTCTCCGTCGGCAGGTTCAAGACCTCGCGGCCGGTGGCGTAAAGGGTGACGAAGCCAAGGCGAAAGCCATCCTCGACCGGCTTGCCGAAGAGGAAAAGGCTCAAAAGGCACTCAATAAGCGTCAGGCCGAGCTTGACTATCAAGCCGCTGGCGTTTACGTTACCTCTGGCCGCTATGCCGAAGCCTATGAGAAGGCCGTCAACGCTTACAAGCTTGACCCCACTAATCAGGCTTATGCAGAGCGTGTCAATTTCCTCGCGCAGTTGCTCGGCCGCGCTCCCGAATCCACCAACAGTGGTCTGTTGTATGAACAGGAAGCAAAGCAGCGGGCCGCTGCCAAGGAAATCGAGATCAACATCGATACTGCCAAGAATCTCTACGCCGAAGCCACCGTGCTTACCGGCACCGATGCTGTCGCCAAGCTCAAATTGGCCCGCACCAAGCTCGGCCAGGCGGAATTCTCCGTCAATGGCCTGTCAGCTATGTACCGGCGTCAGGGCATCGAAAAGCAGATCAAGGACCTCATAAAGCTCGTCGATGACATGATGAACAGCAAGGACATCGAAGCCAGAAGCTCCGAGCAGGATGCTGCCACGAAGATGGCTTCCGATATGGCAAAGATCGAGCGCGAGTACTTGATCAAGCGTATCAACGACCTCATCGACCGTGCGTATCTCGCCATCAACACCGAGAATTACACGCAGGCCGAAATGCTGCTCGAAAAGGTCACCAAGCTTGATCCCGCCAACCGCGAAGCCAAGTACCTGCTTCGTATGGTTCAGGCAAAGGGCGACGCCGCTCTGGGCAAGGAACTCGACATCCGCAACAAGCTCGAGACTTCCCGCACTGACCTTGTCGCCAATGAGATGCTGATCCCCTATCACGAAATCCTGGTTTACCCGGATAACTGGGAACAGATCGATCGCACCCGTTCCGCAGCCACAGAGATCAGGGAAGTCGTCCCCGAGTGGAAGAAGCTGATCATGGCGAAGATGGAGCGCAAGGTTAATGTGTCCTTTATGGAAACGCCGATCAGCGAGGTCGTCCGCACTCTTAGCGGCCTCATCGACGTTGCCATCATTCTCGACACAGCCTCTGCCGAAGGCGTCACCGCCCCCATCACCATCGACCTGCCCAACATGACCTTCAAGACCGTCCTTGATTGGGTGCTCCGTCAAGTTGGTCTCCAGTGGACCCTTATGAACGAAGCCATCTACATCGCCACCCCCGACCGCATTCAGGGCGACAAGTCGATGCAGATCTACGACGTTCGTGACATGATCGGTTCTCTCACCATGTTCCCCGGACCAAACATTGACATCACTGACAACGAGCCTGAGTTCCAGCCCCCCACCGAGCCCGACCCCGAGCAGCAGCTTGAGGAACTCGTCAACACGATCCGTACTAAGATCGAGCCCACCAGGTGGGACGAGGCTTCCGGCGCCAGCATCGTCGGCCGCGAGGGCAAACTCATCGTCACCAACATCCCGACCGTGCACAAAGAGATCGAGCAGCTTCTCGACAGCTTCCGCAAGGCTCAGAAGCTTCAGGTCTACATCAATGCCCGGTTCATCCAGGTGACCAACAACTTCCTCGAAGACATCGGCGTGTCCTGGACCGGCCTTGACCGCGCGACCACCCCGGATCTCCGTGGTATCGCAGGCAACGCTCAGGCTGGCTTCCAGTCCAACCCCGCTGACAGCACCGGTGGATGGAACGCCTACGATATGCGTGGCGTCATCCTCAACAACACCTCGAATGACATATCCGGTATCGCCAACGGCCTCGGTATGCCGTATCAGGTTGGCGAAGGCCTCAACATTCAGTACGCTCTTCTCGGCGATTTCCAGGCCGAAGTGCTCTTGAATGCCATCCAGAAGTCTTCTCGTGGTACCGTCCTTCTCGCCCCCAGACTCACCGTGTTCAACACACAGCGTGCGTATATGATGGTTGCCACGACCCGGTCCTACATAGCTGACTATGAAGGCCTGATCGCTACCCAGGCGGCCATTCTTGACCCCGTTGTCAAGTCCTTCAACGTCGGCATGGTCCTTGATGTACGCCCAATTATTTCCTCTGACCGCAAGTACATCACCGTCGAGCTTCGCCCGACGAATGCCATGCTGATGGGCTATGACATTTTCCACATCAACAGCGCATGGGGCCAGGATTATCCGCTGGCTCTCCCGATCATCTCCATTCGCAAGGTTCGTTGCACCGTCGCCCTGCCCGATGGCGGCACACTGCTCATCGGTGGCCAGGTCGATATCGAATCCTACAGGACCACGTCCGGCGTGCCGCTCCTCAGCAAGATCCCGATCATCGGGCGCCTCTTCAGCCACAACGCCGAGACGACCCTCAATGATCAGCTCATCATCTTCGTCAACGCGCGCATCATCATGTTCGAAGAGATCGAGAACCAGATCCGCGCAAAGTAAGCACTGACGTTCCTTTCTCACTCAAAAGGGGGGCGCGAGCCCCCCTTTTTTGTTATGCCTGGGACATTCCAAAAAAAACTGAACCCTGAATCTCAGCGGCGAATATATAGGTGGAGTGGTCCGGGCTGTTCATGAGCGGAAAGCCGGGAGCTTCCTCTCTGGATGTCGGCGTCGGAAGCCGTGTTGTCCTTATTTGCAGGCCACTTGTGCGTCGCGCGAAATTGGAAAAGAAACGGCTTTTTTGCGCAAAAGCCGCTATCATATCCCCGACTGGATCCACATTGTCAGGAGGTAGAGATGAGAGTTTTCTTGGCTTTGTCGCTGATTCTTGCGTTCACGGTCTGCACTTTTCAGATCCGGGCCGCGCGGGCTGAGGCTCCCCCACCAGCCGCTGTCGGCAAGACTTTGGCTGACTACGAGTATGACTTTGGCATCTGGCTCGTCAACCGAGGCTTCGAGAAACTCGCGGAAGCGCACTTCACAAAGTATCTTACCGATCCCAAAATTCCTGCCGCAAAACGCCCAATGGGCTACCTCGGACTTGCCATCCTGTACAAACGGCTCGGCAAGCTTCCAAGGTTCTCCGCTAAGGAACGCGAAGCCTATTTCCAGAAGGCGCTCGACAATCTCACTGAGTTCCTCACCAAATGTACCGATAAGAACTCCCCTGAGTATCGGTCCGGCCTCGTGGAGCAGTATGGTATCCAGATAGAGCGTGTCGGTGCAAAAGTCGCCGACATTTCCAAGCTTTCCGGTGATGCACGTAAGGCCGAGGAAACAAAGACGGCCGAGGAGTTGAAGAAGGCCATCGCCGACCTCAAGGATATCCACGACAAGATCCGCGAGGAACGCGAGGCATACGAGCAGAAAGTAATCGCGGAGTGCGAAGCCAACGGGACCGAGCCACCGGAGCCGATGGTATATCCTGAGGAAATGGAAGAACGCTGGTACATGATCGGCTTCGTTCTTGCGCAGGCGTATCGCCTATATCCGGAAATCTACCTGCGCGGTACTGACGATTTCAAGAAGGCTGTCGAGATGTCTCTTCTCGGGCTCCAGGATTTCGTCTGGGAGCACGACAGCGACACTGTCTATATATACGGCGGCATGTACCTGGCCGAATTGCTTGCATACAAGTGCCTCGGCACGAAGGACCCGAAGGAGAAGGAGGCCCTGCGCGGCAAGATTGACGACACGATGAACCAATATGCATTTTTCTTCCCGGTGGAGAACATCACCACCGACACGATGGCGTACCTCAGGGAGAAGGCCTTCAACAAGTACGCTGAGATCCTTGCGACGATAGGCTCAACCGACCTGATTATCCCCAAGGTGTGGACGCTCTATGTCAGGGACTACCCGAACTGGCTCGAAACCACCATGTTCGGTGAAGGTTATACTCTTGGCTCTGTGGTCGCCGCGATTATGGCCGACAACAATGACGCCCTGACCGCAGTCGAGATGCTCACAAGCATCATCAACAAAGCTCAGTTGCGCAATATGTTCGACAAGGTCACGTTCGCATCCCAGAAGCTCGCGGTTATCATAGAGCGCCTCGGGCCCGAGGCGATGGATGTCAAGACCCTCTTGCAGGCCGGAAAAGGCTTCAAGGCCAAGGGCGACAGTGACAAGGCCATCCGCTATTACCAGTACGTCATCCAGAAGCTTGATGTCAAGCTTGACGAGGAAGAGCTGGGAAAGCTCTCGCCGGCAGAGCAGAAGAAGCGCCGCGACAAGTTTGAACTCCTCAAGAAGGAGATCATCGATATCGGCGTTGAGGCATTCAGCGACATCAGTGAGTGCTTTAAGGATCTCGGCCTTACCGTCGAGGCTCTGACCGCCGCGAACGAGATTATCCCGCGCTACTACTCGCTGAAGGATAACGCGAAGGACAAGGAAAAAATTGGGCTCCTTATCCGGCGCCAAGGCTCGGTTGCCTTTAATCTGGCCAGGGAAGTCTTTATGGCATCCGCAAAGTCAGATCGCGTTAACAAGATGGCCGCCCAGCAGTTGATGCTTGCCATCGACAACTACATCAAGGTGGATCCTAACGTACGATCCAGAATGGTGTACGAGCGTGGCTTCGTGCATCAGCAGATGGGCAGCTATCTGCCTGCCATCGAAAGCTACAAGACCATTCCGCAGGACGACGACAAATTCGGCGACGCACAGTACAACATCTGCTTCTGCTTCTTCAAACTGATGACGGACGCCAAAACCGCCAACGACGAGGCGAAGACCCAGGAATACCAGAAGATGGCCATTGACTCGCTTGCCAATGTCATCAACATGGAACGCAAGTGGGGTCCCGGCCAGGAGGCCAAGCAGCGCTCATGGGAACGCAAGCGCTCTCAGTGCTTCGTGCTGCTTTGCACTATCTACAACAACCTTGGAATGGGCAAGGAACTGATCGATCTATCCGACAAGTGGATGGCAATGTACAAGGACCTCGCGGGCACCAAAGAGTACAAGGAAATTGCCAACCATCCCCTCTCTCTGTACAAGGCTTCAGTTCCGGCCGCCCTTGCCCTTAAGGACCTCGCCAAAGCTGAGGATCAGTACAAGAGCATCAAGGGCTATGTCCTTGCAGGAAAGGCCGCAGAGGTTGCCGAGGACAAGAAGTACGACGTCAATGAGGAAACCGGCCAGGTTATGGTTGAACTCGCGGGCAAGTTGGCTGAGGCCTTTGCCGCCGACGAGGCAAAGCGAACCTTCTATACCCATGAGACCGACAAGTTCAACGTCGTGGTTCGCGATGACCCATATGATGTGTACAAGAACGAGTTCATGAAGTATGCCGGCAAGAACGATGACCTCGCATTGCGTGCAGGCCGGAAGCTCGACAAGATGTTCGATCGGCTCTTAGCGGTTCCGTTCGACGAGAAGGTAATGCGCTCCAAAGAGTACACCGACGCGATCTATTTCGCTGGCGATGCGGCCAAGACCGAAAGTGCGCGCGCCTTGTACTCGAAGTTCGTGGACGCAATCTGCGGGACCAAGGATAAGGTCGGCAACTATGCCGCCGCATCCAGGACCCTTGCTGAACTCATGGCTGCCGATCCGGAATCCAAGACGGATATCTGGCGCAAGCCGATGATGCTCGACGTGAAACGCAAGGTCGACTTCTACAATATGCGCCTCAACGTCTACAAGACCATCTCACCGCTTGTGATGAAGGCTGGCGACTACGAGTATGCGGTAAAGGTCCTTGAGTATGTCGTGGCCTACTACCACAAAGACGCGGACAAGTACGATCTTGCCATGGCATATCGGAAGATCGGAGGGTCTGATAACTACAAGCTGGCGGCCATTCTCTATGGCCAGATTCTTGCGCCGGTCTTGAAGTCCAAGGAACAAGTCCCGATAAGGTACATCTGCGCGCAAATGTACTTCGAATGGGCCAAATCGCTCGATCCGGTCAAGGAAAAGGAAGAGGTCATCAAGCAGGCCGAGGCCGGGCTTCGGCAGATAGCAAATATGCAGGCTCAGTATCCGCAAGAGATAACTCCCGAGATGCTCCGCTTAAAAGACCAGATCGAGGCCTTCATTGCCTCGATACCTCGATAAGATAAGGAGGGACAAATGAACACCACCCTCAAGATAGCCTTTCTGCCGTTCGCTCTCCTTTCCTTTGTGGCGCTCTCGTTCTTCTTCTCCCCGGTTGCCTGGGGTGAACAGGCCACTCTTGTGAAATGGCTGAAGTCCGGAGCTTTCGACCGCAGCAGGACGGCTGACGTCGTATCCGAGGATTGCGAGTCTATTACCTATACCGGTCTCGGCAAACAGGCCCGCGGCGATGTCATCTTCATTGAGTACGGTACGAACGCAGACTACAACACCGCAGAGAAGCAGGTCTCGGACGGAGAAGACAGGGCGGCCATCAAGTCATTCCAGACCGCCATGGAAAAGGGCAAGGAGGAATGGCTTCCTTGGTATTGCACTTTCAGGATTGGCGAGACCAACTATAACATCGGCCTCGCTGCCGAGGCAGCCAAGGCCTTTGAGGATCTGAACAACAAGTACCCGCGCAATCCGTTCTACCCGCAGGTATGCTGCTATCTTGCCGACATCTATATGATGCAGGGCAAAAAGGATGAGGCTGATGCTCAACTCAAGGCAGTCGCCGCCAAGGCTAATGTCTTCCAGGTTTGCTGGGTGGAAAAGGCACAGGTTCTTCAGGGACGGCTACTCATTGCCAAGAAACAGTATCAGGAAGCCATCCGGCACCTGAAGAACATTCAGGGCAGGCTCACATATGCCCCTATGCTCTCCGATTCTCGTTTCGCCCTGGGCGAATGCTATGAGACAATGGGCGCCGACACCAAGGATATCAATGCCTATAAGGAAGCTTCCAAGGTGTTCGAGGGAATCGCTGCCGAACTCGACGAGAACACCATGGGAGAGGCCTACCTTCGCATTTCCCGCATTTTGTACAATACTTCGGATTACGAAGGTGCATACGGGTTCGCGCTTCGCGCTGCTTTCATCTATACCGCCTCCAAGGCTTGGGCCGATAGCCCCAACTATCTTAAGGCCTCGGAAGGCCTCTACTACGCGGCCAAGTCGCTGTTCGCCCTGTTCGGCCGCGAAAAGGATGCCGCAAAGAAGGATGCCCTGAAACTCGAAATCCGCATCGTACTTGACCTTCTCAAGTCCCGCAACTATGCTAATCTGCCTTGGTCCACCAAGGCGCTGAACGAGATCAAGTAACAGGCGCTGGAGGTAAAATGAAAAACCTGATATACGCCAACGTTTTCCTGGCCGTTGCGGCCGCGGTTCTTTGCTGCTGGTCCGGCTCATCCTATGCCGAGACTGCCGGGAACGACAAGATCGTGCTTGTTGACGGTAAGGTTGAAACCGGTCGCGTCACGGCTGAAGGCTGGGAAAAGGTGATAACCGCCCAGAAAACCTACACTCGCGCCCAGGTCGCCAGGATCCTTCATTTCGATACGCCAATGGACTTCACCGAGGCGCTCGATATGATCGACTCCCAAGCCTACGACAACGCGAAGTTCAAACTTCAACTCGCCCTCGAGGCTCCCGATGTCCGTGACTGGATCAAGGTCTACGTTGCTTACTACCTGGCTGAGATTGAGTGGCAGCAACGCAACTTTGACGCGGCTCGGACGCAGTACGATAAGCTGAACGCGGATTTCAGGGACAACTTCTTCCTGCGTGATGCCCTGTGGCGCTCGGCGCAGACGTTTGTTTTCCAGGAGAAGTACGAGAAGGCGGAAGTGGCTTTCAAGGCCATATATGACGATAAGCGTTTTGACAGCGACACTCTGAAGTGGCGCGCAGGTTTCTCGTCCTACCACACTTATGAGATTCGCGGGCAATTCCGCGACGCCTACCAGAAGTACCTTGACCTTGCGCAAAGGGCCAGCCAGACCATTTCCCGCGAGGCGATGGATGCGATAATCAAGGACAAGCCCCTCCCGGTGGCAGAGGCCGAAACGGTCAATTTCTACTTCGCAGCGCTTTTCCGCGGCAATGTATGTCAGGCTCTCGCGGGCAAGGCAAAGGAAGCCAACGATGCCTTTGATGAAATGGCCAAGAAGCCTGACAAGCGCCGCAAGAACCTTGGCAACATCGGCAAGCTCATCGTCAAGGTCATCGAACTCGATGCGATGGACAAGCTCGATGCTGCTGCCGCCGACGCGCTCGACAAGGTCACCTTCGACCTCGCGCGCGCGTTTATTTTCTATGCCGACAGCAAGGATCTTTGCGCTGACATTCTCTACTGGTCGGCGAAAGCGTCCTTGGTGGCCGGAGACAAGCTGCAGGCTGCCGCATTCCTGAACCTCCTCAAGGAAAACTACGAAGGCTCGTGGGTCTATCTGACCGCGTTGAGCGTACTTTCCAGCCTTTCGGCCAAGGAATAGCTCGGTTCCCGTGATCGAGGGAAAAAAAGACGACCGGTCGCAAAACTACGTATAACTACGCTCTTACTCAGCGGAAGAGAAAGGAGAGAGTTTATGTCTATGAGGAACGTGTATCGCTACCTGGCTGTTCTTTCCAGTGTCTTCGCGGTTCTCTGGGTCCCTGCTGTGGCCCACGCGGAGGAGGCTCTTCAATCAGAAAAGAGCCTGATTACGATCATCATCGAGTCCGGTTGGTCTGAGTGGATCATTGTGTTGCTGTCCGTGGTCGCCCTCGCCCTCGTAATTCAGATTCTCGTCACCATCCGCCGCGAGAAACTCGTGCCGCCGGATGTTCTCGCCGAAATCGAAACCCTTATTGACGAGGGGTCCTACGAGGAAGCTCTGTCCATTTGCGAATCCGAGGACTGCTTCTTTACGCGAGTCTTCGGCGCTGGCCTTGCCAAAGTCGAAAAAGGCTACGGATCGGTTACCGATGCTATCGCGATTATGGGCGAAGAGCAGTCTGTGCTGCTTACCCAACAGGTAGGCTATTTGTCGCTGATCGCATCTTCCGCGACAATGCTTGGCCTGTTCGGAACGGTGTACGGCATGATCGGCGCGTTCAACGTTATCGCCAGCAAGCCCGGCGGCGCCACTGCAAAGGACCTCGCGGTTCAGATTTCGATGGCGCTCGTGACTACGTTCACCGGCCTTGTCATCGCCATCCCCGTGACCGCCGTGTTCGTCATGGTTCGTAACCGTGTTACCAGGGTTCTTATGGAAGTGAACGCCATCATCGGCGAGCTTCTCGAGAAGATGAAAGGCCAGCTCTCTGAGTAATTCCGTACATCACCTAAACAGAAAAGTACGGAGGTACACATGAGAAGAGCCAAGCTCCAAATCGAGGAAGGTATCGCGATCGACATGACGCCGATCATCGATATCATCTTTCAGTTGCTCATCTTTCTGATGTGCGTGACCGAAATCACGAAGACCGAAAACGACCAGCGTCTTGTTCTGCCGTATGCTTCCAAGGCCACACCTGAGACCGAGCCGACCGAACGCGTCGTAATCAACGTGTTTCCGAAGGGCAAGAGCGGAATGCTGCTCTATAGCCTTATGCTGGACACGGGCGCGCGCGACGCAAGTGTAACGGTCGAGGGTAATGCACTCACTTGGGGCGATCTTCAGAAGTACTTGGAGATTCGCGGCAGATCTGCCAAAAAGACATCCGGTGGTGTGGGTGTAGGTAACCGAGAGCTTGTTGACCTTCCTGTCAAGATCCGCGGTCACAGAACATGTCCTTTCCAGTATGTCCAGTTCGCCATGATCTATTGCATAGACATGTCCTACTGGAAGATATCGTTTGGGACATTCAACATCGACGACTTCCACCTGCCAGCCGTGACTGAAGACTACGGCGACCAGATGAACGCCGGTGACCTTTGGAATCCTCCAGAGCTTAACAAGCTCTTTCAGTAGGTCCGTTCAGGGCGCACTGCAAGGGAGTTACTATGGCAAGAAGAGCTAAAGTTCACGAGGAAGAGGGAATCGCCCTCGACATGACCCCGATGATCGACTGCATCTTCCTGTTGATCGTATTCTTCATTACCGCCGGCAAGTTCAAGAGGGCCGAGAGCCGCCTCGATGCGTATCTCCCCAAGGATATCGGCATCGACCAGCGCGCGGAGCCTGACCCTGACAAGTTCTTTATTTCCGTGTTCTGCAGAACTGGCGCGACCAACCCGAGAGACGTTATCTGGCTGGTCAACAACCAGGAACTGTTCAAGAGAAGCGACTTGGTCAATAAGCTGAAGGAGATCGCAACTTCCTCCGGCACGGGCAAGAAGATCAAGGTCTCCATTGACGGCGATGCAAACGTGTGCTTCTTCTGGGTGATTTCAGCCTTGGATGCCGCGGCCGAAGCCGGATTGATCGAAATTGTCCTTGCTCCTCCGCGTATTCCTGTCTCGCAGTGGCCGAAGCCACTTCCCAAGAACATACCGTTAGCCAAACAGTAGCATACTTTCCTTCCGCCATCAACGGGCGCGGTCTTCCGCGCCCGTTTTCTTTTTAAACGCCTTGTCCTGACCAAACAGCGGGTAGTATTCTGCGGAGAGAGCAAATGAAGATACGCAGAACCATTGCAGTACACGTCGCAGATGCTGAAGGGGTCGGGATCGACATGACCCCCATGATCGACTGCATTTTTCTGCTCATCGTCTTCTTCATCACTGCTGGCAAGTTCAGTCGTGCCGAAGGCCACCTTGATGCCCGCGCTCCGACCGGATGGCATGATTGCCGTGCTACTTTATCTTACGACGTCCAGTTTATCTCCGTGGTCTGCAGGACATCTTCTGCCAACCCGCGAGATGGCGTCTGGCTGCTCAACAACAAAGTGATATCCAAAAGAAGCGAGCTGGTTGCCGGGATGAGGAGAATTGTGGCCTCCTGTGATGCAGACGACAAGATCAAGGTATCTCTTGACGGCGACTCCAGCGTTTGCCTGTTCTGGGTGATATCCGCACTGGATGCCGCGGCAGAGGCTGGATTGCCTGAGGTGGTCCTCGCTCCGCCCCGTATTCCGCTTGCCCAGTGGCCTTTGCCTCTTCCAAAGGGCATCCGCTGAGGCGCCAACTTCATGCTCATTTGTGACATCAGCGGGTTCGGCTTTCCGAGCCCGTTTTTTTCGTCAAACGCCTTGTCCTGACCAAACCACGGGTCATACTTCTACGGAGAGAGAGAAGGTGAGCCGAGCATCACGTTGCACTGATTCTCACGGTGCGTGATTTTTCTGGCTGTTGGATTCTCGTCCACCTCACCTGACCTCTGCAACTTCTGACAAGCGCTCATTCGGATGTCCCCAGGGATGCCCGTACTCGTCCTGGCCGTTTTTTCGGGGAAGCAGGAGAAAGGAGTCGCTATGACAGCAAGGAGAAAGGTTCCGGAGGATGCAGGGATTGGGATCGATATGACCCCAATGATCGACTGCATATTTCTGCTCATCGTCTTCTTCATCACAGCCGGAAAGTTCAAGCGCGCCGAAAGTCGTCTCGATGCCTATCTTTCCCGGGAGATCGGCCCGAGAATGCCGCCTCCCAATGTCCTTGAGAAGTTCTTCATCTCTGTGATCTGTCTCGGGGAAGGGAACCACTGTAAGTGGACCGTGAACGACAGGGTGGCGACGAGCAAGAGTGAACTCGTGCGGATGTTGAGAGAGTGTTCCGCGAATGCAGACAAGGGCAAGAGCGTCACGGTGTCTGTGGACGGCAACGCAAACGTAGCCTTCTACTGGGTGGTGGCTGCTCTGGACGCCTGTGCTGAGGCCCAGTTGACGGAGATCGTCTTCTGTCCTCCGAGGGTTCCGCTCGACATGTGGCCAAAACCGCCTCCGAAGACGTTCAGGCTGCACTAAAGTCTGAGCGCCGCAGTTTCTCCGCGCGTTTCCAACATGCGCTCCTTCGTCATCACGGAGGAGCGCGTTTTTTTCTTGCACTTTCTCGTGTACCGGTGTACTATATGAGTGAGACACCACTATGTACATCCCTCTTGACTTTGACTCTGGCGTTCCCATCTTCAGGCAGATCGAACTGGCCATTCGCCGGTTCGTTGCGTCAGGCCGTCTGAAGGCCGGTGAACAAGTGCCATCCGTACGTGATCTCTGCGCGGAATTGCGCGTCAATCCCGCCACGGTCAATCGTGCTTTCAGGGAACTCGAGTTGGCTGGATATGTCGAGACCCGCAGAGGGCTCGGGACGTTTGTGGCTGCCCGGCCACCGCGCCCTTCCCCGCTCGATGCTGAGGAAATGCTGGCATCCCGCCTCGATTCCATAATCTCGGATGCGTCGCTTCTCGGCCTGTCCCCGGAAGATCTTGCGCGGATGATTACCCGCAGAGCTCTTCGCGAACCTGCTTCCGGGAGGAATCATGGCGGCTAAATCCGCCGAAACCTTCCATCTGTCCAAGAGCTTCGGCTCTGTCTTTGCCTTGAGAGACCTGAACCTCTTTGTCAAGCAAGGCGAAGTACTCGGGCTGTTGGGGAGAAACGGCGCCGGGAAGAGTGTTACCCTTCGCATTCTGGCCGGTCTCGCCTTTCAGAGTGGCGGCGAGTTTGCGCTTTTCGGTCATACGAATCCGTATGCCGACCCCGCAATCCGGCAGCGAGTCGCTTTCCTTTCCCAGACGCTCGACTTCCCTCCTTCGATGTCTGCAAGTGACGTACTGTCCTTCAATGCCGCCATCTATCCTCTATGGGATTCACAGTTCGCAGAGTCCCTTGCACGGAGACTTGAGATCCCGCTTGACCGGCACACGCCCGATCTTTCGCTGGGAATGAAGCTCCGTCTGGCGATAATCTGCGCAGTGTCGGCGCGCGCGGAACTGATTCTTCTTGACGAGCCCGCCGGTAACCTGGATCCTCTTGCCCGCGCCGAGTTCCTCTCGATTCTGGCCGAAATCCTTGACCGCGATGGCCCTTCCGTCATCTTTGCGACTCATATCGTAAGCGACCTGGAGCGCGTTGCTGATCGTACGGCGTTTATCGCTGATGGATCCCTGCTTCTCGACATTCGTTCCGAGGAACTGGGATCGCGTTATCGTCGCGTGCAGGTGGTTTTTGAGTCAGTTGTGCCTGATTCTTTTTCACTTTCAGGAGCGATGACCCCTACGGCGCGTGGTCGGGTTTATGAGTGCATTCTTCCCCGCTATTCCGCCGAGGCCGTTTCGCGCGAGTGTCCTGGCGCCTCTGTTGAGGCTTTCCCGGTGTCGCTCGAGCAGGTGTTTGTTGCCTGTGCGGGGCAGGGGGGCGCGCGTTGACTGGCGCTTTCATCCGCCTCTTCCATAGGGAATACTCAGGACTTGCCGGGCTTGTCTTGGCTGCCGCGGCAGTCGGAGTCCTGTTTGGCGCTTTCTATAGTCCCGATATCGTGGCTTTCTTTGCACTTTCTCTGGCGGTGATTTTTGGCTCAACTGCCGGAGGTTTTTTCCGGTCTTCCCGAAGACTTGAGTTCCTTCTCACCAGGAACGTCACACGCCGAGCCTTCTTCCTGCTCCGCTGGGTTGTTGGGCTTGTTCCGGTGCTGATTGCCGCGTTGCTTGCCTCGTCTTGCCTTGTGTTTCCGCTTTCCTCCGACCTCTGGTCATTTTTCGTAGAAAGCGGGCTCACTGCGGCTACTTTATCCGGGCCGGGCGGATGGGGCTGGCTCGCGTTCTGTGTCCTCTCTTCGGGATGGGCCTATACCGTCACTTTCGTCCTGGTATCGCGTACGCGCGACGAAAGCGAGTTGTTCATTGCGCTGCTTCTTTCTGTAGCCGTTTGTGCATCGGCTCCGGCTGCCTTCTGGGGACTTGGCGCTCTGGGTGTTTCGGGTGGCCTTTTCCCATCCGATTCGCTGTACTCGCCTTCATCGACCTTCTGGATTTCTTACTACATCGCGGCTCCTCTCCTTGCGGCCGTCGCTTTGACAGTGGGTCTGCGCTTGTTTGAGAGGACCGACGTATGACGCTGGTCCTTGCATTCATCATTCTCGTCGGATCCACGCTGTGGGGCGTCATTCGCGCCGCAGACAAGTGGCGGCGCGTGGCTTGTATCTTCGCGCTCGTTCTTGGCGTCGCCTCTTTGTACACCGCCGTTGCACGCGTTCTTGATACCCCGATTCCGGTGGCTGCACCCGAGATCGGGAAGGCAAACATCGACAGAACCGATGGCGATGTCCAGCCTTCCGCTTACTCTGTTCACCTTGTCAGCGGCGAGATAACCCCTAATGGCGAGCGCTGGTCCTTCTTGGCGATTGGCTCGGTTCCCGCAACCAGGGATAGCGGTGAAATCGTCGGCCCGACGACTTCCGCCGTGTTCGAACGCAACATCTCCAAGAGCTTCTTCCTGTCGCGGCTGGGTATCAGAATCTACCTCGGCTGGGACGAGCGCGGCGGCGAATTCCTGACCGTTGAGCCCGTCTCCTGGAGTACGTATATCCGTCCCTTCAACAGCTATTGGGGCATCTTCCCTCGCCGTGGCGACGACTTCGCTGCAACGCGGCTCTTCATTACCGGTCGCGATGTTCCCGCTGACGGAACCGTTCTCGGTCGTCGCATCGGCTCCATGGCGTTTCTGCTGGTGACTCCAGTCTCCGGAGACGAGATCATTCTCGGTATCGACGAAGTTTTCACGTCACTCAAGTGCACGGTGAATCCGTACAGCGGGTCGAATAACATTGGCTCTTTCGATGAGGCTCGGCGACTCCTTCTCAGGGGTGCCTGTTTCCCGAGGTCCAGAGAGGGGATTCTTCCGATTATTGCCGATACCGGTCCGCTCTTCATCGCGCTGTTGCTGATTGGGTGCGCCGCCGTGATGGTTGGCCTGAACAGGTCTCTCGCGCTTGGGCTGCTCTTCGGAGCCTTTTACTTCCTCATTTCCCTCGTGGGGTTGTCTTCGCTTGAAACCGATCGAGTGCTGGCCGCTCTTCGGTCTTCTCAGGAACCAAACGTCTCTGCAATTGCCTCCACGGTTGCCTCGCCGCTCTGGCGCGACCGTTCCCTGTCTTTCTTGAACGATCTGGCAAGTGACTCTTCCTCGCAGTCCCGGGCCACTTGGGCCAACTTTGCGATTTCCCTGTCTCCTGGCAGAATTTCCGGTGCTGCCCCGTCTAATGATGGGGAAGGCATCGAGGAGCTTGAACCTGGAGAAAGTCCTCAATAATTGAGCGAAAGGAGCCTGCTATGAAGCACACGCACAAAGTCCTTGTTCTGGTTCTGTTTATGATGCTCGCGCTTCCCTTTGCGTGGGCCGAGGAAGAGACAACACCTGACCCCAACCTGCCCGGCAATCCCGATTGCGCCACCTGCAAGGGCACTGGCAAGGTTGGCTACGGCAAGAAGGCTGGCGACCTTGCGCTTATCACCTATTGCCAGTTCAAGGATGCTGGCAAGACTTGTCCTGTCAAGATCGGTGGCTGGGAGCCCTGCGCAGCCTGCGAAGACTTCCCCGGCATGCAGGCCATCTTCGACGAGCATGACCGCATTCGCAAAGCCTACCGCGAGGAAGGCGCCATGTACACCAATGTGATTGCCCAGAGCAAGGCTCCGCTTCCGAAATTTAGCTTCGTCCTTGGTAAGCACTGCCGCGTCTTTATGGACTATCCCCACTCCAAGTGGCACACCCTCGTCATCTATACGGAGAAATGCTGGATCAAGTTCGCAGAGCAATTCGAAATGGGCGGCGAGGAGAGCGACTGGGGTAAGTCTTGGGCGAACGGCAAGGCAAACTTCTTCTGTGTGAGCAGCATGGAAAACTTCCAGCAGTATTGCGAATGGGCGTACACAAACAAGATTTTCCCCTATGAGACTATACAGATCGGACTGCAGACCGTTAAGAACCTCGGTGCCGTTGGCCTGTATGTCCCCGTTCAGGGCGGAAATGCATATATCGGACGGTTTACGCACCAGAGCGAGGTTGACATGGTTGACGAACGTGGTCTTGTGGACAGCCTCGCTGAAAGTATGCTCAACCGCGGCTTCATGTCCGTAAAGGATCGCGATCCGTTCCCCCATTGGGTTAGCCAGGGACTCTCGACGTATTATCAGCAGTCCGTAACAGGCGGCATCAGTTGGTATCAAGTGGCGTACGGAATGGGCAACAGGCGTGACCAGGAGACTTGGGGCAGGTTCGACGGCTGGCTCAAGCTTCTCGGCGAAGCGAGTTCAGTCCCCAAGGGCTCGTTTGACGATAAGACCAATTCCTGGAAGGGGCTCATCCCCATGGAAACCCTGATCAACATGAAGGTCACCACGATGCCATTCCAGGGCCTTGCCCAATCGTGGGCTATGGTCAGCTATATGATGGCTGACGGCGAACGCTCCAAGACCAAGGCGCAGGAAAAGCGCATGCTGTTCAAGGAGTTCCTGAAGGCCATTGGCGGCGGGATGAACCAGGTCGAAGCCATCCAGAAAGTCTATGGCGTGAAGGATCTTGCGGGATTCGAAGGCCGGTTCCGCGCTTGGCTTCCCGGGTTCTGCAAATAGCTTGATCCGCTTTCAGATGAAAAAAATCCCCCCGCCTGTGCGGGGGGATTTCATTTTCCAGCCTCCTATTTGTACGTGATGCCCTGGGTGGCGATTGCCTGCCACGGTCATAGCCTGCTCTCTGAGTCCATTGCAGGCGGCTTTGCGCGATTGATATTGTCCATCCTGCTCCGCGAGAGCAATAGCGTTTCAAGCGGATACCTCACTATTTCCCGCACTCTACGGCAATGGGAAATCTTGCCGGAGTATTCTGCTCGAATGGAAATCCTGGAGCTAACATGCAGGCGCATGTTCTTGCATTGACAAAAACGCGCCCATAATATAGTAGAAGGAGGCGCATATGGGGCCCTCAAACAGAGTTCTTGTCTTGGTCATTTTCCTTATGTTGTCCTTCGCCTTTGCCTGGACTGAGG
>Ga0265297_10003669_pt1 | contig 27158 bp, 32 predicted proteins | sample Munlanlwell13791_FD_192502 | JGI IMG/M metagenome (GOLD analysis project Ga0265297, IMG submission 192502) | Leachate microbial communities from a municipal landfill in Southern Ontario, Canada - Leachate well 137-91 | ecosystem: Engineered > Solid waste > Landfill > Unclassified | place...
GATAACAGCCCTGCCCTCCGCGTTGTGCTTGTGGGCATCGGCCATGGCATCGAGAAGCCACCCGCGTTCGTTTTCGAGGACCACCGGCCGGGTATGTCCGCTGACTTTTTCCAGGAGGGATATGAGTTCGTCAGTTGCTTCAACCCCCACGGGAAGCGGGAGGGTGGCGAGCGGGACGCCGTACTCCTGTTCGAGCCAGAGGCCCGGCGAGAGATTGTCCGGGCAGGTTGCGCCGAACTGGATTGTAAGCGGGGCGCCGGGCATGGCTGCGATCTCCTCGGGACGTGTCCCGCCATCCGGAATCTTCTGGTACCGCCCGGCAAACGGGCGGTCGAGGGTCAGGGAGTAATCGGGGATGAGCGTGCACTCAAGATCCATGAGCGTGAATATTCGTTTGATCTCCCGGATATCCGCGGGGCTGATGTGTGGGACAATCACGTTGATGCGTCGGTGGGATTCCGTGGGCCGGGCATAGTAGGCAATGATCGCTTTTGTCGCAGCCCAGTATCCTTCCGTGTGGCTCCCGCTGTAACTCGGGGTTGGGACCGTTATGATGTCGGGACCGCCCACCTCCCGTTCCTTCTGGTAATCGCGGATGATCCGTTCCAGGTCCTCGCCCATGGTCTCGGCAAGGCAGGTGGTCAGGACGCCAATCACGGACGGGGCATAGACTCGGCGCATGTTGTCAAGCGCCTTCTTGAGGTTCGCTTCCCCGCCGTGGATGGTCTGCTTCTCGTTGAGCGAGGAGGAGGCGATGTCTACCGGCTCGTTGAAGTGGTTGACGCAGGTGAGGCGCATGTAGGTGCTGCACCCCTGCGATCCGTGGACGAGCGCCATCGCTCCGGCGATACCTCGTAACGCGATGATGGCCCCAAGCGGCATGCAGTGCTGGCACTGGTTCTCGTTCACCTGCCGGACGGTGCCGGCATTTCCGGTCGGAGCCATTATGCACCCCCAGCCGGGGTCCGGAGGTACTTCCAGACCGGCGAGCAGGTACTGATGTACACCTCGCGGGCAAAGTTCACGGCACCGTCGAACCCGGCAAGGCACTCCTTGCGGTCATGGTTGTGGTCCACGAAACCGACGCCCAGTTTGTAGGCAAGCACGCGTTCCTTGACGCCGCCGGCCATCACATCGACCTTCATCTCGATGAGGAACCGTTCGATCTCGGCCGGGTTGGTGTCGTCGACCACGATCGCCCCTTCGTCAAGGAGGCTCGTGATGGTCGCGTACTCTTCTGTCTTGCCGGTCTGGGTGCCGGTGAGGACGATCTCTATCCCGAGCTCGCGGAGCTGCCGGATCAGGGCCACAGCCTTGTAGGCACCGCCCACGTAGATCGCAGCACGTTTGCCGGTAAGTTTCTGCCGGTAACGTTCCAGGGCCGGGCGGATGCGGGCGGTCTCCCGCGCGATCAACGCTTCGGCCCGTGCGGTGATTGTCGGGTCATCGTAGAACCGGGCAATCTTCCGCAGGCTCTCCGCAGTGTTCTCGGCGCCGAAAAAGTTGACATCCATGAAGGGAGTGCCGAACTCTTTTTCGAGCTGCTGGGCCACCCAGTGCATCGAACCCGTGCACTGCACAAGGTTGAGGCACGCCCCGGGCGCCTGCTTTAATGCCGCCACGGTCGAGTCGCCGGTGAAGGCAACATTGATCTCAATGCCCATCTCGGCAAGGTAGCGCCGGGCCAGCCACATCTCGCCGCTCAGGTTATACTCGCCAAGGAAGTTGAGTTTCTGGGTCTTCTCTATCTGCTCCCCGTCTTTAGGGGTGATCAGCCGCATGAGGGCAAGGGCTGCTGCGCGGTACCCGACCACTTTGTTACCGGAGATGAACCCGCTCGACTCGACCGGGATCACCTCGGTGTTGTGGTGACGCGTGGCCCCTTTGCAGACAGCAACGATGTCATCGCCGATCATCCCGGTCACGCAGGTTGCGTACACAAAGATCGCGGGGGGATGGTATTTCTCCACGATCTCATCGATACAGGCAGCAAGTTTCTTCTCGCCGCCAAAGACCACATCCCGCTCTTTCATGTCGGTCGAGAAACTGTTCCGGTACATCTCAGACCCGCTCGACAGGCTGCCCCGGATGTCCCATGTATAGGCAGCGCAGCCGATCGGGCCGTGGACGAGGTGGACGGCATCCGTAACCGGGTTCAGGACCACCCGGGCCCCACAGAAGACGCAGGCCCGCTGGCTGACGGAGCCGGCCAGGCTGTCATCAGCGCAGTGGATGGCAGTCTTGCTCTTGCCGGCCGTCAGGATGGAGTTCTGGCGTTCACTGATGCAGGCCTCCCCCCCAGGGGTTACTGAGCTGGTATCCATGTTTTTCTCCCGGGCCTTACCCGTTATAACACAAGTTCAAAGTCTTCATCCAGGCAGTCGCGGTCCCGGCGGTCCAGGAGCGCGTTACTGATCTGTTCTATCAGGCGCAGGCATCCCCGGTAGCCGACAACCGGCATGAGCGGGTGGACGGCCCGGTCCAGGATCGGGAACCCGAAGCGGACGAACGGAACATCCTCGGCCCGGGCAATGTACTTGCCATACGAGGTGCCGATCAAAAGATCGACCGGGGCCTCTTTGATCCATTGCTGGAGCTCGAAGAGATCGCCCTCCGCTTTCACTCTGGCACCGGTAATTCCCGCATCGGTGAGCATTTTATTGATCTCTGCCTCGAAGGCCTTGCCGGGCGTGCCCGTGAGCACGTACACCGGGACCATACCCATCGTGAGCAAAAACTCAGTGAGCGCGATCACGTGGTCGGGATCGCCGAAGACCGCGACGCGTTTTCCCTGGTAATGGAAGTGCGTGTCGATCAGGGTATCGATCACTTGGCCACGTTCGAGCGTGAGCGAGGCCGGGATCTCGAAGCCGAACCAGTCTTTGATCGCCATGATGAAATCATCGGTTCCCTTGAGGCCGATGGGCAGCCTGAGTGGGATACCGGTGACACCGCATTTCTCCTGCAGCACATCAGCGGCATCGTGCGATGCGAAGGCACCAAGGGCCAGGGTAACTTCCGAATTACCGGAATCGCGGATCTCGGCAACCGTGGTTCCGCCATCCGGGTACATCTGGTACCGGCTCGTCAGCGGACTGTCGAGCACGCCCGATGTGTCCGGGAACATGATCATCTTCACGCCAAGCGCGTCCACGATCCGCCGGATCTCCCGCATGTCCCCGGGATTGACAAAGCCCGGCAGGACGTTCATCTGCGATTTTTTTACAGGACTGTCGGATTGTGCGAGATACGAGACCATGGCCTTGCACATGCCGGAGAATCCCGTAATGTGCGAGCCATGGTAACTCGGTGTGTTGACGTGGATGACCGCCTTTCCTTCGGGGATCTCTGCCGTTTTAATGATGTTTGGCAGGTCATCGCCGATCGTCTCTGAGAGGCAGGTGGTGTGGACCGCCATGATCTCGGGATTGTAGATCGCAAAGACATTTTTTATTGAGGTCTTTAAGTTGGCAGCGCCACCGAAGACCGAGGCGCCTTCAGTGAAGGAGCTGGACGATGCCATCACCGGGTCCCGGAAATGCCTTGTTAGGTGCATGCGGTGGTACGCACAGCAGCCCTGCGAACCGTGGCTGTGGGGCAGGCACCCGTGAATGCCGAGTGCCGCATACATGGCACCGAGCGGCTGGCAGGTTTTTGCCGGGTTGATCTTGCCGGTCGTGTGCTCAACGGGTCCTTCCGGTATGCATTCAAGCAATTGATTCACTTCCTTCGTTATTCTCTTTCTCCCAGGGGGGAGTGATCAGTTTCCAGGCCGGTGTCGAGAGGGCGTTTGCCACGTCCCGGGCGAAGTTGATCGCGCCACTGTAACCGGCATAGGGGCCGGCATAGTCGTACGAGTGCAGCTGCTTTGATGCCACACCCAGTTTGTGGGCAATGTACTTGTCCCGGACACCGGAGAAGATGAGATCGGGTTTGTATTTCGCCACGAGTTCTTCGACCTCGTGGTGGTTGGCATCGTCAATCATCAGCTCGCCCGGCTGCATGTTCGGATACATCCCTTCATAGTAGCTGAGCGGGACGTCTTTTTTCAGGGCCTCGTACTCCTCTTTTGTCATGTTGAGGTACTCGTGGGTCTCGCGGTAGCGCTCCGGGTCCGGCTTGAGATGGAGCTCGGGAATGTTCTTTGAGTCCGCATCGCTCTTGATGGTCGGGATGACCTGCCGGCCTTCGTAATCATCGCGGTGGGCAAACTCGTACCCGGCAACAACGATTTCCATCCCAAGGTCGCGGAGGAGATACTGGTAGTGATGGCTCCGGGATCCACCCACGAATGCAAACGCGGTCTTGCCCTTGCAGATCTTCCGGTACTGCTCCAGGACCGCAGTCACGCGGGCAGTCTCCCGGGCGATGACGATCTCGGTCTGGTTCTCCAGTTCCTTGTCATTGAAGCACCGGGCCAGCTGGCGCAGCGATTCGTTCGTGGCTTCGATCCCGATGAAGTTCACCTTCAGCCAGGGAATGCCGTATTTTGTCTCCATCATCTCAGCAATGTAGTTGATCGACCGGTGGCACTGCACAAGGTTGATGTCGGCCATATGGAGGTTTTTGATATCCAGGTAGCTGGAGTCCCCGGTAAGAATGGAATTGACCGTATAGCCGCATTCGGTTAAGATCCGCTCCAGCTCCCAGCCGTCGCCGCCGATGTTGTACTCACCGAGAATGTTGATGACGTGTTTGCCGGGCTTCCGCTCGGTGCCGGTGCCGATCACATTCTGCATGAGGTTGTTGTTCGCGATATGGTGGCCCGCCGACTGGCTGACCCCCTTGTAGCCCTCGCAGTTATACGCGAGCACCTGGATGCCATGGCGTTCCATGGCGGCTTTTGCCACCGCATTGATGTCGTCGCCGATGAGACCGACCGGGCAGGTGGCGCAGATATTGATCGCCCGCGGGTGGAACATGGCCACGACCTCGTCGATCATCTTTGCGAGTTTCTTCTCCCCGCCAAAGACGATGTCCGGCTCCTGCATGTCGGTGATGAAGCAGAGCTGGCTGTAGATCTTGTCTTTTGGGGTGGTATCATCCGCCCGGGCCTTGTTCCGGCGCGTTCCCCAGCTGTAATACCCGCAGCCGACCGGGCCGTGGGTGATGGTGATCATGTCCTTGATCGGGCCAACAACCACACCTTTGCACCCGGCATAGGCGCAGCCACGCTGCGAGATGATGCCGGGGATCGTCCGCGTGTTCGCCTCGATCGGGGGGCAGCATTCTGCTGATTCGTTTTTTACAATGAGATGCTTCTTCCGGTTTTTCTTTACTAAATCCGGGTAAGGTGCGAGCATCTCCTCTATGGGTTCGTCCGTTCCTGTCATGTTTCACCTCCGTTACCAGATTGCTGCTTCCCCTGCTTCCCCGGTCCGTACGCGGACCGCATCAGAGACCGGCAGGACAAAGATCGTCCCGTCGCCAATCCCGTACTCCGTCTTGTTTGCGTCTGTAATTGCTTCGATGATCCTGGGAACATCATCGTCATGGGCCAGGATCGTGAAGAGGCGCCGCGGAAAGAACCTTGATCCGTCCAGGAAACTGGTCACCATCTTCTCGGTATCCCGTTCATCACTGAATTCGTCCATGCCCATGGACAGGAGTTTCTTTTTGCATTCTTCGATCGCCAGGGGGTCGGTGACCAGGTTTCCCCGGCCCAGGACCTTGACCGCCGTGAACCCGGCAACGCCGGCCGCAACGAGGGCTTTTTTGGTGGCGCCGGTCTTCTTCATCCGGACAACCGCCATGATCTCTTTCATCGTCATTCCCTCACAGGCCTGCGGCGCCTTTCGAGATGGTGTAGACTTCATCAACGGGGCTCACAAAGATCTTGCCGTCGCCAAATGTCCCGTCCGTGCCGGTCCTGGCGATCGATAAGATCATCTTAATGACCTTATCCCTGGCATCCTCCGGGATGACCATCAGGATCAGGGTTTTGGGGATCTCGTCATAGACCATCCCCCCGATCTTGATCCCCTTCTGCTTCCCGCGGCCCACGACATCGACCATGGTTGCTGCATTGAATCCCGCAGAGGAGAGTTCGGCAAGCACTTCGTCTTTCTTCTCCGGCCGTACGATTGCTCTTATCAGTAACATTATCACACACACTCCAGTAGTTGTCCGCTGATTCGTACCCCGTTTACATCGCGTCAAGGAACCCGTGCTGCATCATCAGCTCTTCTAATCGTTCCTGCGTCATCGGTTTTGGGACAACGAACAGTTTGTTGTTGTCGATTGCCTTTGCCAGGTTCCGGTACTCGCCGGCCTGCCCGGATGTGGGGTCGAAGTCGATGACCGTCTTCTTGTTGATCTCGGCCCGCTGCACGAGATTGTCCCGGGGCACGAAGTAGATCAGCTGGCTTCCGAGCTCTTCTGCAAAGGCCTTGAGGAGCGGAAGTTCGTTGTCGACTTTCCGGCTGTTGCAGATGATGCCGCCGAGCCTCACTTTTCCGTTATCGGCATATTTCTTGATGCCTTTTGCAATATTGTTGGCCGCGTAGAGCGCCATCAGTTCGCCGGATGCCACGATGTAGATCTCCTCTGCCTTTCCTTCCCGGATCGGCATTGCGAAACCCCCGCAGACCACATCGCCGAGCACATCGTAGAAGACGTAGTCGAGGTCATCTGTGTAGGCCCCGAGCGATTCGAGCAGGTTGATGGACGTGATGATGCCACGGCCGGCGCAGCCTACGCCCGGCTCCGGTCCTCCGGACTCCACGCACAGGGTGTTGCCAAAGCCGGGTTTTAAGATCGCATCGAGTTCGATGTCATCGCCCTCGTCCCGAAGGGTGTCAAGCACGGTCTTCTGGCACAGACCATGTAAGAGGAGCCGGGTCGAGTCCGCTTTCGGGTCGCACCCGACCACCATGATCTTCTTGCCGGCTTCTGCCAGTGCTGCAACCGTGTTCTGGGTTGTGGTCGATTTGCCGATACCGCCTTTTCCGTAAATTGCTACCTGTCGTTTCATTCCATACCTCTTTTTTCGCCATATACAAGCCCGGAGCGAATGTTTGCCGGGCCCTGTTTTTCTCAAGATTCCCCAGAGTGTGCCAAATCACGCGTTCAGCGGATCACCGGGCTGGTACACCATACCAGATCCCCTTGGTGAACACCCCACCCATTGACCGGTTCGGGACTGTGGTCAGGCACGGACCGGAGATCCGGTCTTCGTGCATCCGAAGTCATTCCGCCCGGAAGTAAGCTGGTGAATCCGACCCACGATGCTGTGCCGGGCATCCTGCGTCCGAAGACCCGCGTCTTCCGGCGCACGAACCTCCCGCTTGAGGGAGTGCAGCCGTGCTGCCCCGTCCCACCCCATACCGTGTGATTGTGTGCATGTAGACTCCTGTTGTTACACCCAAGTGTTTGTTTTACAAATATTTATATGTGGTAGTAGGAACATTCCTTCCATCTAAATGAGCCGGATATAAAATAAAAGATCATGTAGGATTGCAATAGTATCAACAGAGAATTCCGATCGGTGAATCGTGGTATAATATGTATATATAAAAACGAATTGCGCGGAAGAGGAACCGCACTATAAAAAAAATCTACCGTACGAGGGAACGGGATGTCATGATAATCCAAAAAACTGTTCATACCTCCCGGGTTACCCGGGCTGATGTGAAATTAGGGAGGATTGTATTTTTGCATCTGGAACGATCCTGGAACATTTTCTAATCCGCCCGCCAGTTTTGGGGGTTTTTGCTGAAGATCACCCGGGATCGTTAGGAGATCCAACGGTCGTTCACGTGAAGGATGCCCGAAAGGATTTTTCCGGCCGGTGATCGCTCACCACGTCTTCCATCCCCGTGACTTACATTTCCGTAAGAATTCGCCAAACCGTTTGAAGTACTGTTTCTCGGTTACCCGGAATTCCTTGTTCATATGCCTCCGGGCTTTGGTTGAGTCATGCCGGAACCAGAATCCGGTTATCCTGTATGTATCAGACATGCTGCATTGAGTGTTTTTCCGGTTTATTTTCAAACTTTGTGGTCGCGAAACAGAACTGACCCCGGGGATGGTTCCCCCCAGGGGGATGCATTATAATCCGGTCAACATAGTGACAACCTGCTGCGCCGTTACCGGGTCAACCACTCGGGCCAGGACCAGCCCTGCCATAGCAGCGAACATGGCCCAGAAAACTTTCTTCACCTGCTCATTCTTCCCGAACGCCGCTATCACCGGGTCCGGGTCCGCTTTCATCGCCCACCGGATAATCTTCGGCAGGAAGACGAAGAGCGGGAGGAACAGGATAGCAGCTCCGGTGAATGCAAGAGTGAACTCCACCCTACCGGCAAGGAATATCCCGAGCGGGACGGCGAAGACGCCGGCCAGGATCGCGGCCATCCCGACCTCGCCGAACCAGAAGTAATGTTTTTTCTCTGCATAGTTCAATCGCTCCGCTTCGGTCAAGGCTCCAAGATCGAAGATGCCGAGCACGGAGAGCATCCCGTACCAGACCGCGTGCGTCTCCTCCGGGTCGGCAACGATGCAGTCGAAGAACCCCCCGGGTTTCTTCTCCACCTTCGGGTTCTGATGAACCCTCAGGCCAAGGAAGAGGATTGCGACCGGCACGATGAGCAGGATCAAAGGCAGGTTGGCGAAGAGAAAAATAATTGCGAGCAGGAGCCCGGCACCACAGATGGCGGCCCGGGTCTGCACAACGGATTCGAACATCATCACCACATCCTGCGGGAGCGGATGACTGGTGCGGTCATGGTGCATTACCCGCTTCATTTTCGGACATTCTTCACGTCCGCGGCGATCGTAAACTCAAAAACCGGGCTCATGTACCCGCCATTCTCCGGGCTGAAGTCCCGGGTAAGTCCCAGTTTTCTCCTGCCTGTACGGAACCTGACGGTGTGGATGCCCGGTGCACGCGGGTAGACCCGGCGGCCGGTGGTGTCGCGCATCTCCCGGTAGGGCGGGATCTCGAACCAGTCCGGCCAGAAGCGGACGCCCCGCGGGATGTCGGTCCCCCTGAAGAGGTCCTGCTGGGGCCGGGGCACCATGTTGTCGTAGATCACATCAATGATCAGGTGCTCATTTTCCCTTTTTGGCTGGAAATCCAGCTCGTAGAAGATCGGATTGCGCCGGACCTCGTCCAGCGTGAGCGGGGTGTCTTTTGTCAGCGGTTCGAGACCGCTGAATGTTCCCCGGTACAGGCCGGTCACGGTTGCGACCGGTACGGTTTCAGATGCCATGATGCGCCTCCTTCACGTGCTCGTGCTCGTTTCGGAGTTTCTTGAACTCTTCCACGATCTCATCGTACCTGCCGATCTTCTGGTAGATGACGAAGAGCAGGGGATAAATGGGAAGGACGGCCCCGAGGATTAATCCTGCAATTTCTGTTTCCATGGTGTGTGCCTCTGGAAAATGTTGTAAAAAGGAGGGGACGTTTCAGGTCCCTGTTCCCCTTTACGCGAGGGCCGCCACCGTGTCGGCCCAGGTCTCGACCCGGGTCCGGATCGTGTCGTCCGAGTACGAGGTGATGCTGACGCTGTCGCGGCCAAAGGTGACCATGTAGATCTCCCCGTTGGCATCGTGGCATTTCAGGGTGGCCGAGTAAGTGTCGTGGGCCAGGTCGTGGATCGCGGTGCCCCCGTGCGCTGCGGCGAGTGCGGTATCGGCCAAAAGTGCCGTGGCGCCGGCGGTGAACCCGGCAAGGGTTGAGAACTTGCTGGAATCATTGCCAATGGTTTTGGCATCGGTGTCCTGGTAGATGACCTTTGCCACGTAGTTCTCTTTTGTCTTCTCGACCGGCTGGTGGGTGACCCCTGCACTTTCGTAACTGGTGCAGGTGAAGGGGTTATCCGTGATAACCGACTGGACGATCGTGTTGAATGCGGCCGCGTCGGCAATCGGGCTTGCGAGTGTTCGGACCGCTGACTTTACGGTTGTTTTCTGGATGAAGTCTGCCATAGTTTTTTGCCTCCTTGTACATTGTTGTTCAGCGGAAAACCGGATTTTTGGGAAACACCCGGGCAACCTGCCCGGCGCCCATGATCCGGTCCTGCTGAATTTTTTTAAAGAAGAGATCCACCGGATCTCTCCTTGTCGGGGTTCTGGTGAACCCCTCCATTGTCGCGGGGCCCTTTGACATTACATACTTGACCGTGGGGGGAGATGCGCCTTGATTATGAAATAAAAAAACCGGAGATCCGGGCAAAAAGAAAAGGGATTGAGGATATTGGAGCGTTCCGGAAAATTATTTTAAAGGAACAAAATTGTTCCTCCGGGAAGAGACACGCGTGAAGGATATTTTTTTTTTAAGAGGCACCGGAAATCCCGGGATATCAGCAGCAACCAAAAGAAATTCTGCGGGTGAATGACGATGTTCTTTTTTTTAAACCAACGGCCCAAAGAATTGCAAAAGGGAAGATGACGAGAGACCGATCAGGGCATTTTTTTTTAGCAGAACCTTCACGGCATTTGCAAGAGGCACGGGGGCCACCCGGCTTTTATGCCGGCACGGAGATGAACAGGCCCCGACAGGGCGCGGGCATTGTCCGCCGGATAAATAATTTTATACATTAGTAATGTAATAAATCGCATAAAGCATACATTGGTAATGCATATGATCACCGCATCACAGCTCGAAGAACTGGTACACACCCAGAAGGAGACATTTTTCGCAAAAGATCCCGGGATACCCCGGGAGATCGCGAGCGGGCAGATTACCCGGACGAATGCGATTGTCGTTATCACCGGTATCCGGCGGTGTGGCAAGTCCACGCTCCTGCGCCAGCTCTCAATGCAGTATGAAAATTTCCACTATATCAATTTCGACGATGACCGGCTCATGGACTTCACGGTAGCGGATTTTCCCTCCCTGATGCTCGTGTTCGACAAGATCTCCCCCGATGTAAAAAACCTCTTCATTGATGAGATCCAGAATGTCGCGGGCTGGGAACGGTTCATCCGCCGCATCCATGATGAGGGATACAAAGTCTTCCTCACCGGGTCTAATGCAAATCTCCTCTCGCAGGAACTCGGGACCCGGCTTACCGGACGTTACATGAAGATTACCCTCTTCCCGTTCTCGTTCCGGGAATACCTGCAGTTCACCTCGATCGGGACCGACCGGATCACGGTAAAGAAGAAGGCACAGGTCCTCGCGGGGTTCGACCGGTACCTCGCGGGCGGCGGGTTCCCGGACTTCCTGAAATCCGATGATCCAGAGTACCTCAAGCGGATCTATGATGACATCCTCTTCCGGGACATTATCAGCCGGCTCGGGATCCGTGAGGTGAAGGCGTTCCGGCAGCTTGCCCAGTATCTCATCACCAATATGGCAAACCCGGCAACCTACAATGCGCTCCGGAACACGCTCGGGTTCAAAAGCGTTGCGTCGGTCCGGGATTATGTCGGATTTCTTGAAGAAGCGTACCTCATCTTCGAGATCTTCCGGTATGATTTTTCTTTGAAGAAACAGTACGTCAACGAGAAGAAACTCTACTGTATCGATACCGGCCTGCGCAATGCGGTCGCATTCCGGTTTTCGGATGACAAGGGCAGGCTTCTTGAGAACATTGTCTTAATCGAGCTGTTGCGCCGGAACAAGTCCGTCTTTTTTTTCAAAAATCCCAAAGAGTGCGATTTTATTACTGAAGAGCGGGGGAAGATCACCGGTGCGATCCAGGTCTGCTTTGAACTCACCAGGGAGAACCGGGAGCGCGAACTTGCCGGGCTCTCCGGGGCCATGGCCGTGCATGGCCTGGATGAGGGGATCGTTCTCACGTACCTCCAGGAGGAGACCATCACGGTGGGGGATTACGTTATCCGGGTAGTACCGGCATGGAAATGGCTTATCGATGATCGGGCCTGACTTTAGGGCATGATCCGGTGCCGATTGGTGTGGCACGGGTACCCGCTTCCGGAAAAGTGAGTCTTTCAGGGGATAATTCAGGTAATTCCTAAAGAGAAAAACGATGGCCCATAAAGGAGACCGGAATAATTTTTCAGGCACCGGATTCTATTCCCTGCTATGGTAAGCGTGCGGCAGGGGGAACTCCTGGACAGGTACGGACCCTGGTTTACCCTGGTCGTGTCGGTCGCGATGATCCTGGCAATTATGTTCTTCATCTTCTTCCGGTGCAGGGAGATCTTCGCGATGGGGCCAGCGTATGATTGTGCGGTGGGGAAGGGGTGTTGTGTTTCTTGTTACCGGGGGAGTGACGGCCTTCCCGCTGTGATGGGGGCGTAATGTTACCGGCCGGATAACTCAACGTTTTCTGGTGCTTCTCTTTGCAGGTTTTTTTGAGGTTTCACCATCAGCAAGAATAGTACTGATTCCCTGTTTGAGGAGGGGAAGATCCACCCGGATTGTTTCAAACACTGCTTCGTAATCCACACCGAAATAATGGTGCATGATCTTATCCCGCATCCCCGCAGTTGCCTTCCAGGGGATGCCCGGGAATTCTTTTTTGAGCTGCGGGGAAATATTCTTCGCCGCTTCCCCGATGATCGTGAGCATCCGCTCAATGCCGGCACGTTCGAGCGGACGGTCCTTCAGGTCGGTTGCTGAAGAGATCCCTTGAGAAAAATCCTCAATATCTGATGGGTTTATCAAAACCCTGAAGAAGAGAAGATTCGGGTTGAATCTTCTATATGGCAGATTGCGTCGAGCATGTGATGGAGGTAGGCCGGATCTTCAGGTTTCATCCAAAGATCACCATTTCGTCGCGGTGAATCGTACCGGCGATATGGGGGCTGACCGCCTTCTCGGTTACGAGATCAACCTTCTTGTGAATGGATTTTTGGATCTCGTCTTCGATCTGCACAAGCTGGATCAGGCTTTTTGGTTTTTCGAACCTGACAAGAATATCGATATCGCTTTGTTCCCTGGCTTCTCCCCGGGCATAGGAGCCAAAGATAGCGATCCGCTCAGCACCATACCGGGTCAGGATTGCGATAATAGACTTTTGGACATTCTTCTTCAATGTGCGCCCTGCCATAGTTCGTCGCCTCCCGGGTTGTTTTTTGATCTCCATTATCTGTCAGCTGTCATCATATTTTTGCCGGATATCCATGAAGCAGGTGACGAGGGGGAGCGATACAGGGTATGGCTGATACTTAGTATTCCTTTATGAAGAAAACCCGGCCTTTTAAGGTCAATATTAATAATCCCACCGGTATACCTATCTGGTACCAGGAACCGGAGTATGGATCTCTACGAAAGGATCACAACAAAACGCGATAAGATCCTCGTACTCGCAGATCGGTTTGGGATAAAAAATATCCGCATCTTCGGCTCAGTAGCCCGGCATGAAGCCCGCGAGGGGAGCGATATTGATTTCCTTGTCGAGTTTCCCCCGGGAACATCCCTATTTGAACATGCTGAATTCCAGCAGGAACTCACCGAACTCTTGGGATGCAGTGTTGATGTGGCCTCCCTGAATGGTCTGCGGGAACGGATCCGGGCCACCGTACTGCAGGAAGCTGTACCTCTCTAGAGGATTTTTACATGCGAACAGATCTTGACCGGCTCAGAGATATCCGTGAGGCACTGGAGCACATTGCCCGAAAACTGCCATTTTGCAAAGAAGGAATTCCTTGCATCGGACATGCACCAGGTCTGGGTTCTGTATTATATCCAGCTGATCGGGGAGGCAGCGAACGGGATCTCTGCAGAGTTCCAGCAGGCTCACCCGGTAATTCCCTGGAAGAAGATCGTGGCCATGCGCCACCTGCTCGTTCACCATTACTTTGGTATCGATCTGGACGAGGTCTGGAATACCGCACAAAAGGATCTTCCTGAACTAAAGCACGAAATCTCGCTGATTCTAAAAAACAAATAATTTTGGGAAACTCCTTAATTTCACCGGATCTCACCGTGAGATTTATTCATTAGTGGGCTCGCCCCCCATAAACGGAATATTTTTTCATGCACCGGATACTATTTCCTGTCATGGCAAGCGTGCGGCAGTGGGAACTCCCGGGCCGGTACGGACCCTTGTGTACCCTGGTCGTGTCGGTCGCGATGATCCTGGGAACGATGTTCTTCATCTTCTTCCGGTGCAGGGCGATCTTTGCAATGGGGCCGGCGTATGACTGTGCGGTGGGGAAGGGCTGGTATGGGGTGATGGGGATTTTTGCGATTACCGCAACGGTCTCGCTTTTGATGTTGTGCCGGGGGAAGAGGGGGGAGTGAGTGACGCTCATTGGGGCTTACGCCCCAGCCGCGTGGGCTCGCCCCCGAACCGGACGGCTTCAAATTTATTGAAAAATGGATGATTTGTTATCGAAGCGATCTTTTTCGGTCCCATTCCAAAAAAGATTCAATTGGGCCTCTCCGATATTTTTATTTTGATTCTCATCTTCTATCACAAATCCGATACGAACGTTGGGTTTGGCTTTTCCATAGTCAGCAATATCATATGTCCAAAAAATTTTTTCGTCACTATAGGGGCATTTAGGAATGATAATTTCATGTTCATATCTCCGTATGAGGGTTCCATTTTTGTTTGATGCGATAAAATAACCATAATTTGTAGACCAATGACATTGTGCGTAATTTATATCAAAAAAGGTGAAATTCCCCGAATATTCTGGAAGTGAATAGATCAATGGGATAATTACAGGATTATCATTAGAGAGTTGGTAAGTTTCATTGCTTAAATTTACATCAAATGATTTATGAGAATAATAATTGGATATTTCCATATAGGTAAATAATACCGGCATCGCCAATACAACTAATCCAACCAATATTATTGAAGTTACTAAGACGCCTTTTCCAAAACGATCCTTATTCTCTGCTACTTGTTTAACCATCTCAATAAAATATACACAATAGAGCACTACGATGAAAAATCCCGATAAGATAAGTATTGTCAAAATAATTGTGACGTTAAGTGAATATTCAAATTTACTTATCCAAGATAATAATATGAATAGCACTAATGAAAAAATGGTAATAAAACCAATTCCGAAAAATGTCGAAAGAAAAACCTTGTCTGTGTTTGAACATGTGGATTTCTTAAATATCTCTTCATAAAAAATTGAAAAAATTAAGATTAGAATTCCAATAATAAAAAAGGCACCCGAATACGTAGCGAGTAATACTAAAATGAGGCAGTAAAAACCCAGTTCAGTTCCAAGTAACTGACTGAGCCATTCTTTTCCAATAACTATATCTAAAAAAATTGGCAATAATGTTAATAATATACCAATAATTGACAGAATTGCAAAATAATTGGTGGAACGAGTGATAAAATCTTCAATCAGTTGAGACTTCGTTGATTGTTCATCGGAATTCTGATTATGATTATTAACATTATTGCTACTGCAATCTGGTTGCACCGCATACTCATTCGGGGTGAGTGTTTTCCCGCATAATTCACAATAATTTGATTGCCCATTGAAAACTTTTCCACAGATCGGGCATTTTTCAATTATTGTCGGCAGGAGTGTTTTTTTATCCGATTCATTTTTCATAGATACCTGTATTTGGTAAATTCATTAGTTACACAAATTTTTGCGTGATAGTTTGTCAAAAATATGAGGCTATATATCTTTTCAATTGACATTACCGATCAAACATAAGAGAGTTTTGGCAAATTCTACTGGATGAACAAAACGCCAACGCGCTGTAACCATACACTATTTATTATCATCTCCATCAAATTACATTCAAATGACAGATGTCCTGAACAAAGAGCAACGGACATACAATATGTCGAAGATCCGGGGGAAAAATACCGGACCCGAGATTAAATTAAGAAAGTTGCTCTGGTCTGAAGGCATCAAAGGCTACCGTGTCCATTATAATCTTCCAGGAAAACCCGACATCGTCTTCACAAAAAAGAAAATTGCAATTTTCATTGATGGCTGTTTCTGGCATAAATGCCCGATCTGCTTTCAGGAACCGGAGACCCGTAAAGAATTCTGGATGAAAAAGATCCAATCTAACGTTGAGCGTGATAAAAAAGTCAATGAACAGTTACAATCAGATGGCTGGACAATAATCCGGATATGGGAACATGATGTCAGAAAAAAACCAGAGGATATTGTAAAAATGATATCAGACACTCTGGAAAAAACACATAACACATGAATTAATTGTAAATTTTTTCAAGTTCCTGCATTACTGATTTTCCGATCGCTCTCGCAAGTAATGGCGGGACTGCATTCCCGACCTGACGGAACTGTTCGGTTCTCGGGCCTTCGAAAAAGAAATTATCCGGAAATGACTGGCAGCGGGCAGCTTCCCTGACGGTAAATGATCTGCATTGATCTAGAGCCGGATGAATGAAATAATGACCATCTTTTGAGAGGTGGGCAGTGATTGTGGATGCAGGTTTTTCCCACCACTGGACATTGAACCGGTCAACAAATTTGTCATTGTTTGCCTCTTTATGCTGGGGAGTGAGATCGGGTCTCTCTGAGAGCAGATCTTTCAGTCGGGCAGATTTACCGGTTTTCTCAATGTGTTCAATAAAAAATTTGTATCGATCAAGATCAGATTGCATATGTGCCCTGGCAAAATGATTGAGTACACCGGGAGATTTTTTTCGCATTTTTTTCTGATAGGTATTACAGGGTTCTTTTTCAGGATAGTCTGAATAAAAGCCGTTATCGCCATGAGCGGGTTTAAGTTCAGGCAAATCACTGACTGCATCTTTTACCGTGATTTGCATATTTGCCGGTTTAATTTTCCTACGTAATCTTTCATACATTCGGGGAATACCGGGATTTTTTTCTTCGAGCCCCTCTTTGAATCCTATCAGAATCAGTCTTTTTCTGATCTGCGGGACGCCAAAATTCACGCTGTTCAGAATATAATCATGGGGCTTTTCTGAAACCATTTCAAGGGGGGGGATAATCTCGTATGACGGGGAAAGAGTGGAAAAATCATCAAGTAATTTATGAAAAATTTTCTGCCCCCCATCGGTAGCGGAGAACAGACCGGGAACATTTTCATAGATAAAAACATCAGGCTGGAAATGTCTGAGAAGTTCAAGATAATGAGTATAGAGATAGTTTCTTTCTTCTTTTTTATGATTTTTCTGACCCTCCCTTACCCACGCTCTGTTGATAATAGAGTACGGCTGGCAGGGAGGCCCTCCTAAGAACACATTAACTCCATGAGGAGGCTGGTGAAATTCAATACTTTTTTCGATTTTCTGAATGACAGACGGTATCGTTTTATCGGACAGTGTTTCCTCAATGACCCGGTGATTCACGGCTTCAAGAATATCCGGGAATTCTGCAAAAATCTGGTCCCGCGATGTCGCCCCCCGCACGTAATCATTATAGATGGATATTTTTCCCTTCTTTTGCAATTCGAAAAACATCTGACGGGTACGAAGCGTCTCACAGGCCGGCGGATGCATCTCAACCTGAGCGATTGTTCCAAAACCTGCCTGATGAAAGCCTTCGCTGATTCCCCCGCATCCTGCAAAGAGATCGACAGTGAAAAAATTTCGTTTCATTCTGATTTTCTAATACTATTCTCATTCAGAATTATTAATAGACCAGGTATTCGCATACACTTCGGAATATATAAGGTTTAAAAAAATAGACTGGCTGTTATGGATGTTATTGGGGGGTCAGAGCCGTCTTGGAAATTCAAACCGAAAACCAAGGATGACATGGCCGTTGATCCTTTTCAGGATGAATTTTTTAAAACTGATTCGGTAGGAGGGTTTTCTCATGCCTTGCTTCGTGAAACAATACAAAACACGCTTGATGCCAAAGCTGAAAACTGTCAGGAGGTCCGGATCCGGATCTCGATTTTCCGCGGCAATGCGCCGATGCATGATGCGAAGTACAGATCTTTTTTCAATGGTCTGAACGATCATCTCAATACCCACAATAACGGGCTGATTGACCGGCCATCCTCAAATGCATCTCTCGATTTCCTTGTCATCGAGGATTTCAATACAACCGGTCTTGAAGGAGATCCTGAACTGGCCGATAATCCTGATGATGAAAGTCTTCGAGAGAATTTTTTTTACTTCTGGAGAAATTATGGCCGATCAGGGAAATCCGGGAGTGAACGCGGACGCTGGGGGCTTGGAAAAACGGTATTCAGCGCGGTATCAAAAATCAATACTTTTTTTGGACTGACAATCCGGGAAAGCGATCATCGGGCCCTTCTCATGGGACAATCGGTTCTGAAAATTCATACCGCTGGAAACAAGTCATTTATGCCCTATGGCGGATTCGGAACATTTGGCGATTCACAAGGGGAACAGTTTTTCCCGGTTCCGATTGAGGATGAATCTTCGATACGAACCTTTACTGAAACTTTTCATCTTACTAGAACAATTGAACCGGGCTTTTCTATCGTAATTCCGTTCCCCTATGAAGATATTTCATTACACTCGCTCAAAGCAGGAATAATCAAACAGTTTTTTTACCCGATCATATCAGGTGAATTATCTGTTACAATTCAGGAAAATGGAGAATGTACGGAATTAAACCGGGAAGATGTAATCCCGCTGATTACCAACGGGGCATTTCTCACCTCGGAATTTGATGGTGAAACTGAAGATGTGGATCTGTTAAAATTATTCAGTTTTGCCAGAAGTGCAATTGAGATGCAGGATGATGCATTTGTCATTCTTAACCCTCCGGAAGATCTGACTGCATTGCCCGCCTGGCATGATGAGTTATTCAATGAAGTATCTCTCGTAAATCTTCGTAAACAATTCGATCAGAATGAAATAATCGGATTTAAAATTCCGATAAAAGTTCAGAGGATCGGTCATCAGGCAAAACTGAACTGGTTCAGGGCATTCGTCCAGCGGGACGGCACGTTGCATAGTGCTGAGAATTACTTCATCCGTGAAGGTATCCGAATCAGCAGTATGACCTCTTTTAAGGAAAGAGGAATCAGGGGAATGGTTGTGATCGATGAAGGGGAACTGACAACCCTGATTGGCGATGCTGAAAACCCAGCCCATACAGAATGGCAGAAGGATTCCTCCAAATTCCGGAATAAATACAAACATGGCTCCAAGACAATCGACTTTGTCAAAGCCAGCCTGAGGGAAATAATCCGACGGCTTATGAAACCGGCCGAAGGTGTGGATAACGAACTTCTCGGTGAAGTTTTCTATTATGATCTTCCCCGGAAACAACAACCGGATGAGAAACCAAAAACCGCACGTGATAAAAAGGAGAAAGGAGAGAAACCCGGTGATGGACCTGAAGTCGAAGTAATTTCAAGAACAAGACCGATCCTCCTCTCAAAAATATCCGGGGGTGTACGAATTTATCACAACCCGGCTTCAGAAAAAAATCTCTCATCTGCGGAAATTACCTTCGCGTACGCTGTGAGAAAAGGAAATGCAATTAAAAAATACAACAAACCTGATTTTGATCTTGCTAGTGAATCAATAAAAATCAGTGGTTCAGGTTTTGAAATAGATCATGCTTTGGAAAACGTATTAAAAATCGATATTACCGATCAGGCATTTGACATCACCGTTACAGGATTTGATGAACAGAGAGATCTGGTAATCAAATCATCCTGGTCGGAGGTCACATCATGATCCGGAAATTCAATTACACCGGAAGAAAAAAGATCGAGAGAAATAATATCAGCATCCGGCTGATTAAGGATACCACTGCCCACCCGTATTTTGATCTGAAAATAACTGCCAGTGCTGATGATTTCCCGGAGGATTCTGAATTATTTGTTGAAGCATATGATCGATCTTCTTTCATGAGATTCAGATGTGGAACACTGAAAAATCCGGTCTTTCCGGAAGATCGTCATCTCACTGCAATTCACAGCACAGATGCAATTCTGTTCAGGGTCAAGGTTGTGGACCCGACATCACATCATGGCAGAATCTTGGCTGTTGCAGATCGTCTTACCTCCATTGGGGAGAGTCTGGAAGATTCAAAACGCATCTCACTGTTGCCGGTAACGTATGAAGATCTCGATAAGGAAATCTGGAAACTGGATTTCCGGGATACCGGCCCGGTTCTCATTCTGAATAAAAAGATCGAATCCGTGAATGTTACAGAGATAGTGAAAACAAATGATTTGTTTTTCAGTCTGGTCTATCCCTCAGTCCTTCGCGAAATTCTTGTCAGGATACTGGTTATTGATGATGCATTTGAGGAGGATGATCCGGAATTATGGCAGAATCTATGGCTTGCCTTTGTCGAGAATCTGCCGGACGTTCCAAAAATCACGAACACTCATGAATTTCAGAATGTATCTGCAAATGCTGATTTTTTCCTAAAATGGATTGATGATGATGTTATCCCGGCATTTTGCAGAAAATACATGATAAAAGAAAAATTTGAATCTGATATGGGGAGGGTCTGAATGGTCCGGATACGTGAACTTAATGAAGCCGGAATTGAGAAGTTCAAAGATTTTCTGATAGCCATGCGTGAAACCGGTGAATCAGATACATCTCTTCCGGAATTATTGTCTGATGAAACATACACCCGTATTCTACCGAATAAAATCGAGATCGAACCGGGAAATTTCGCAACAAAATATGAAATTGCCGAGTACCTCCATGAAAAAGTGTCGAAAATATCACCGGATAAAAAATACCGGAACATTGGTATGTGGACCTGGCTTGCCGTATTCTATTTCGATGTTCTCTGCCCGGCTGATGGCGACGGAAACAGAAAGATCGGTGCAGATTCACGATATATTCTGAATGGTGAGGAATGGGATAGAATATTCCGTCATCTTCTGGCGGGTCCTGTAATGATTTATGATCTCCATCATGAAAATTCAATTATTCTTCTCTATAATCCGGTTAATGAGACCGGAGATTTTCTTGCACAACTGATGGGTCGTCAGGAAATCGGAACGAATGTTGGTGTTATTGAAGCAGCAAAAATTCTGTACTGGGATCCGGAAAAAAAGCGGCCGAAACGTGGATCTTCTGCACAGGAGCATAAACCGGGTACGCTCAGAAGGTTCGTGGATGTACTGCAACAATTCGATCTTACTTATGATCTTTATTCAATCTCCGGAGAAGAACTGATTCAGATACTACCTGGTGAATTCAAATCTTGGTCAAAGCGGAAAAATCCTGCTGAAAATTAATGAAACTTACCCAGTCCGGGGCAAGCCCACGCGGCTGGGGCATCAGCCCCTCTTGAGCGTCAGACCCCACCTGCCCCCATCGGAGATTCCCGACCCCCAAAAACCCACGCCGGCTCATTTGGCCATACGGTAGCCCGATCGAACCCAACTTTCGCCACTGGACATTGTCTATTATTGGACAAAAATCCCAAAGGAAAACGCCCGGATACCCTCAAACAGGGGTAAATCTCCCGATTCCAGAAAACCGTGTACATAATTACCCCAAATTTGCACGAAATTCACCGGATCACCCCCTACGGGGGGCAATCGGACCCCGCCGGTGACCCGGATTGAGGGGGTGGGGATACCGTCCCGGAGCAGAGGGAGCACCCCGATGGAGAGGGGGTATACCCCCTAGGTACCCCCTAGGTACCCCCTAGGTACCCCCTAGGTACCCCCTAGGTACCCCCTAGGTACCCCCTAGGTACCCCCTAGGTACCAGGGAAATTTCAATAGCATTTAAGTTCTCCGTATCGCAAACTAACTAACAAGGAGTAAGGATACGGAGAGAATGACACCCGACAAAAAACCCATCGTCTTAGTCGCTTCCACCGTGTACCATTACGAAGAACTGCTGGACAGGATTTACACCCTTCTGACCAGCTTCGGATATGAAGTCTGGATGTCACACAAAGGAACCCCTCCGGTGTCTTCAGAGCTTTCGAACCTTCAAAACTGCCGGGTGGCCGTAGAAAAATGCGATCTTTTTTTAGGAATAATTACTCCGCAGTATGGCACCGGGATTTGTGAAGACGGATTATCGATTACTCATCATGAATTTAAACGAGCCATTGAATTGAAAAAACCCCGCTGGATTCTCGCCCACGATCACGTATTTTTCGCTCATACATTTCTGAATGATCTTGGTTTCAAAGAAAAAGACGGCCGAAAAAAACTCACCCGTCCGGAAAAATCAATCCTTGATCTCCGTACCATTGACCTGTTCGAAGATGCAACCATTTCAGATGTGGACTATAAGGACCGGGAGGGCAACTGGGTACAGAAATATAATGCCGTACCTGATGCAATGCTTTTTGCCACAGCTCAGTTTTCGCGCTACCAGGAAGCCGAGGCATTTATTCAGGACCAGTTCCCAGACCTTACGGAAAATCCCCGTAATGATAAGGATACCGGGGGCAGGACATGTTGATTGAAGAGATCAAAGAGATCCTCCACCTGGGAGAGGGACCAAATATCGAATTCAAATCCCAACGCCCGGATGCAGGCGCTATCGGCCCGGTGGTCAGCGGTCTTTTGAATTCGTCTGATGGCGGGTTCATTGTCTGCGGAGTTGACGAGACCGTGAATATTATCGGGCTCGATAATGCCGATGCATTAGTAAAAACCCTTGAGCAGGCACTGGAAAACGATCTCTCCCCGGGAACCCTTGTGGAAATCCATATCCAGAAAGTCCAGGATAAAGATCTGATTGTACTTGAAGTGCCGGCCGGCCGGGATCCCCCCTACGCATTCCAGAACATTATCTATAAACGAACCGGAGCGGAAACCCTGAAGGCGGACGTTGAAACGATTCGAGACCTTGTTCTCAGAAGACAAGTGGAACCTGAACGCTGGGAACGAAGATTTTCTTTAGCAGATCCTACCAAAGATCTGGATGAAGGAGAAATAAAAACTGCAATAAATGCGATAGCTAAAACCGGGCGTCTCCAGATTGACGACCAGGTGCCCGATTCCTCATTTCTTGAAAAATTATCCGTTTCCATATATGGCCGGCTCACCAATGGTGGCGATGTTCTCTTCACCACCAATCCAGCACTACGAAATCCGCAAATACGGGTGAGAGCTGCGAGTTTTACAACGGACAGGACCGATGACAAATACCGGGACCTGAAATCTTTTGAAGGCCCACTGGTCCCGTTATTGGAAGAAGTGTTCGGATTTATCAAGAGAAATACTTCAACATCATCTGATTTTACCGCCGACAGTCTCACACGACGGGATATCCCGCAATATCCCCCTGATGCAATACGGGAAGGACTGGTCAACGCATTTGCCCACCGGGATTACAGTAATTCTTCCGGAGGGGTCTTCGTCACTATCTATCGGGATCGCCTGGAGATAGAGAATACCGGTAAATTTCCTGAAGGGGTAACACCGGATTCGATCTCGAAAGGACAGATTTCCATCCTGCGCAATCCGGATATCGCCCACGTGCTCTACCTGAGGGGAAAAATGGAAAAAGTGGGTCGTGGTAGTGTCCTGATTCAGAAAGCATGCACCGACCATGGCCTGCCACTTCCCACGTGGTCTGAGAGCAATCATGGTGTCAGGCTGACTTTCTTTGCACACTCGGGGCCTCAGGAGATTCCCCATGACGTTAACCCGGGGATCAAACGGATGTTGAACGTTCTTGAAGGTGATATGTCAAGACGGGAACTCCAGGATATCCTCAACCTGAAAGATGAGGGACATTTCAGAAAAACATACCTGAAACCTGCACTCGGACAAAACCTGATCTCGCTGACAATTCCAAATAAACCGTACAGCAACAAACAAAAATATCGGCTCACCAGGAAAGGTCAATCCCTGCGTGATCAGAAATAATTCAACGGATTTCACAAAATTCGGACGTACATTCCGGTCCCAAGCCCACTCTGGCGTCTTGAGCGTCAGACCCCCACCGACGGAGATCCCCGACCCCCAAAACAGCCCTTCCTTTCATTAAGTGAGGGTCGGTCAGACCCGAACAAGTCAAAGACGGTGTCTTCTCCTGTCAGATATTCCCCATCGGTCATATCTGACATCCAGAAAAACCCCGTTTTTTTCGCTGATTTGTGGGTCGAAGAGACCCGAACTTCGAGAAAAAAATATCAGTTTTTTTCGCTGTGCCGCTACTCCAGCACGATCGAACCCCACTTTCGCCCCTGGATATTGTCTATTATTGGACAGAAATCCCATAGGAAAACGCCCGGATACCCCTAAATAGGGGTAAATCTCCCGATTCCAGAAAACCGTGTACATAATTACCCTTAATTTGCACGAAATTCACCGGACCACCCCCTCCGGAGGGCAATCGGAGCCCAGAAAGGGCCCGGATCCACCCCCCGGAGATACACTCCCGGGGGTGCCAAAAAGAGGGATCATCCCCCGTTGGAGGGGGGGTCGGAGCAGTTCTCATCCATAGCAGATTCCTCTCAAGAGCACTCCTCATCCGGGAGAAGACTTCTTATCCGTCGAAGATTCTCCATCATAGCTCTCCTCATCCGAAGAAGACTTCTCATCCATCGAAGATTCCTCATAAGGACACTTCTTATCCGTCGAAGGTTCCCCGCCAGGACACTCCACATCCGGAGAACGCTTCTCCCCCGCCGTATCCGCAACCGGCACCGGCAGTACCGGCCGGTAGAAGATGTTCCCGTCAGCCCGGATCTCGACAATGCTGTCAGGCCGGATTAAGAAGAACTGCCACCGGTCGTGGGGAAGCCGGAGCCAGAGCTCCCAGGCCATGACCCGCGTGTGGGGCATGCGGGCCATCCTTTTTATGTCGCGCTGGTACTGGCGGATCACATCCATCGTGCAGGCAAACGATAGGCTTGATACCCGGAACCGGACAAAGACATTCCGGAACTCCTCACAGATGATCAGGTCAAAGGAATCGCTCCGCCCGCCCGGTACCGGGATCACATCCCCGCGTTTCTCCGCAAGCTCCGTTGCATCCTTGAACATCTGGTGCGGGGGCCGGCCGCGTCCCCGGCTCATGCACCCTCCCCCCCGGCCCACACAATCTCCGCCCGCAGCTCGCGGTTCACGGAGCGGGTACGGATGCTGATGTTGTAGAAATGCCGGCCCGACTTCTTCACGACAATGCGCTCCAGCTCCTCACCGGCTTTCTGGATCTCCTCCCGGATCACGGGCGGGATTAAGAAGAGCGGGACATCGGCCCGGACCAGCGCCGGTCTCCGCGGCATCAGCACCGCCCCCGTTCGTCAATCACATCGGGCCGCCGGTCGTGCTTCTGATACGGCCGCTCATGGCGATCCTGGTGCGCTCCCGTGCAAGAAACTCCGGTCACGCCGTTACTCATACGCCCTGTATTCAGCTTCACAGCAGGGTGGTGATGTGTTCCGGTGATCTCTTTGGTCACACCGTTACTTTGAATCATTGCGTTCAGCGTTACATCATGGTGCAGGGATGTTCCGGCACTCTTCCCGGCCTCCCGCACTGAAAATCTCTCAATCTCTCGTGTCATACCTGGTCAGTTCGTAAAAATTATTCCCCATGCGATACCGTGCAGCACGCCTGCATTCTCAGGACCGCTCTTCATTGTCAAAAAAAGCCCGGGCCGATCCCCAAAAAAGATCTGCCACGCGGCAGGTCCCCTCACAAGAGATCCGCAGCCACGGGTACAAATTCAGAAGAGCAACGATCGATGTATCGCACCGGCAAAAAAACGCACCGGCGTAAAAGAATCCGGTGCGGGGTTGGGGGAATTATGGGGAGATTCCCACGATGCCAATCCCGGTACGTTGAGGACACCCATCACCGCACAGACAACGGTCATGCACCGGATCAGGAACAACAGGAGTACGTTCGTCAGGTGCGGTGAATAGCCCAGGCGCCATATCTTTGCCTTCAGCCGGGTGCAGCACTCGTGGAGCATATGAATAAAGAATATTTCTAAAAAATCGATTATATACTTCGTGGTCGCACTATTATTCCGGGCAGATTTCAAGCAGACATGGTCAAATCCGGGTATTTATTGCAGCCGGATTCGTATAACCCGGAGGTTATATGATTGAACCGCGGGAGTTTTTTTTATTAAAGACAGGTGGACTCACAGTAAGCCCACTCTCCAAACGACCTCAGGCGGATTTAACCATCCCGGCGCAAGCTCATTTATACTCCCCGGCATATACACTGAAGTGATACAGGCATGACAGCAATACCCCGGAAATATATCACAGATGCCAGGAACCAGAAGCAGGCGGTGATTGTTGACCTCGCAACCTTCAACCGGATGGAATCCATTATCGAAGATCACGGGCTTGGAAAATTTATGGATGAGGCAGAGGATGATCCGGTCCTCTCGGTTCATGAAGCCAGGAAATTCTACAAATCTTTGAAAAAGGATTAACATGCCTGCCTGTGGCTACAAGAAAGTTTTCTTAAAGGATCTTTCTGTGATCCCGGCACGTCACCGGTCCCGCATTGAGCGGCTGGTATTTGAGCAGATCCCTGCCGCAGAAAATATTTTTTCCGGGTTTGACATAAGCCGGATGAAAGGATTTGAAGACTATTATCGTATTCGCGTGGGACACTATCGGATCGGGTGCAGGATCACCGGGGGCAATACGATCATATTCTACCGGGTAAAAAGCCGTGAAGAGATTTACCGGGTATTTCCCTGATCTTTTTGTTATTATCACCAGGCAATTGCAGCGTAAAGAACCAACCGGGTCAGTCCCCCATCCATTCTCTCTTCGGCATGGTTCAAAAATGCAGGGAAGATCCGATAAAAATGTCAGATCACCCTCATTCTCCGACGTAAAATGCCGAACCCCGCCAGAACCCCCATAGCGACCGCCGGGCCCCGGATCACCCCCCTCCACAGTCCAAACCTCATCTCCCCACCCGATCCTCGATTTAAACAAGCTTTAAACAGGCCGGTTTTTTCGCTCGCAAAATCCTCGGATACGCAAACGGAGCCCGTAGCACAATTTCCCGTGAGACTCCTCGCAAAACCCCCGAAACAGGCCGGTCGCTAAAATCCCGAAAGAGTGAAACGGGGCCCTGTACGTGCCCGGATGGGTCTTTTTTACCGATCCGGGCAGGTAAGAGTACTGATACTCTAAAAAAGAGGAGGTTTTCCTCCATCATCAGAATTGGGGAAGATCCGATAAAATGGTCAGATCTCCCCGGTTCTCCGACGTGCGAGTGGTTCATCAGAACCACGAGGATGTGAAGAATACGAAGGATTCTTCGACGTAAAACGCCAAACCCCGCCAGACCCCCCATAGCGACCGCCGGGCCCCGGATCACCCCCCTCCACAACCCAAACCTCATCTCCCCACCCGATCCTCGATTTAAACAAGCTCTAAACAGGCCGGTTTTTTCGCTC
>Ga0265297_10003670_pt1 | contig 27145 bp, 22 predicted proteins | sample Munlanlwell13791_FD_192502 | JGI IMG/M metagenome (GOLD analysis project Ga0265297, IMG submission 192502) | Leachate microbial communities from a municipal landfill in Southern Ontario, Canada - Leachate well 137-91 | ecosystem: Engineered > Solid waste > Landfill > Unclassified | place...
GGCTGGAAGCCGATGAATCGCTGGCTGGCGGATTGCACTGGCTTGAGGCTCAAAGGGCAATTTTCGATGCCGGAGGCGCGATAGTCGAGGACAGTGATGCCCTCCCGACCCCGAACATTGTCGCTTACATTCCGGTGCTGTCAAAGGAGCATGTCCCGCTTCACTCAGGGGCGCACAAGTCGCTTTCGGTGCTTGTGGTTGACGATGAGGAGACTGTCGGCGAGACCATCGCCTCATATCTCAGGGACACCGGTGAGTCTGCCTCCGTCGCAGGTGATTCGGCAGCCTTCGACAAGGCGGTATGCACCCGCAAGTTCGATGTCGTAATGCTGGATCTGTCCTTCGAGAAGAAGGGGATTGACGAACTCCTTCAGCAGATCAAGGCCTTTTTGCCCGGCGCGCTGACCGTCGTGATGAGTGGGACCCCTCCCACGGTTGGACAGAAAGCGAGTCTTGAGGAATTCGGAGTCACGGCGTTCCTGCCCAAGCCGATCATCCTTGCGGACCTCGGCGAGTTGATCAACCGAATAGCCACGGAGAAGCATGATGACGTACAGGCTGATTAGGCTTATCGGGCTCGGCCTCCTCATTGCGGTTTTTGCGCTTGTCGCCCCCAACTCCGCCGTTCGATGCGAAGAGGTGAAGATCGTCGAGCCCCCCGCGCTGGACAAGGACAAGAAGAAAGAACTCAAGGACCTGATAGACAGCTACTTCGCGACGTACGATATTCCCGAGAGCCTGAAGATATTCAACCGGATTCGCAAGTTCGACCCTGTGTGCAAGGCCGACCTCACCTTCTTCACAACCTATTGCTGGCAGAAGGTCGCCGCGCTGCCCAAGCCCGAAAAGGCCAAGGGTACCATCAAGGTTGAGTCTCCCTTTGGCAATACCAGTGTCATCATTTCGGGCAAGCCGCCCGGCCCCAAGACCGGGTTCTTTATCGGCTTCCACGGTGGTGGCGCCGGGGCGGGGGACGCCTCCGAGTCGGCATCCAACTGGTCGGGTATGCCCAACTGCGTCACTGCCTTCCCGAATGCCATCACTCTCATCGATAACGCCTGGAACGACCCTCCCCAGGAGCGTTTTGCCTACTGGCTCGCCAAGTACATTCGCCGTGCCGTGGTGTACGACACCAACCGGGTCTACTGCGCGGGTCACTCGATGGGCGGGCAGGGCGCGTACGGGATGATGCTTCAGTATGCCGATGTCTTTATCTCAGCCTGTGCCGGAGCCGGCAACCCGCTGATCGCCGATTCGCAGGATCATTACGGCGACGCAAAGCTGCTCATAGACAGCTTTTACAACTCCTCGATATACTTCTATCACAGCGCGGATGATCCCCGTGTTGCCTTTGCCCCCGTAAAGGACTGGGCGAACGTCTTCGCCGGGCTGAAGAAACAGTATCCCGAAGGCTACGACTACGTATTCAGCGAGTACAAGGACAACGGGCACGGATTGGCCAAAGAGGGACTGAGCAAGTGCATGGAATGGATGTGGACCCATGCGCGCAACCCGCGGCCCAAGAAGATTCGCTGGCGCACCTACCGGCCCTGGAAGCAGCATTTCTACTGGCTTTACGACCTGCAGCCCAAGCGGCTCGACCTCATCGAGGCCGAATACACGGGCAAGCAGGAGGTGAAGGTCACGGCGAAGGACACTGCGGGCCTCATCTCCGTCCTCTTCAACGACAAGCTCGTTGACCCGAAGCTTCCCGTAACGGTCTCGTGCAACGGCAAGCAGGTCTTTTCAGGTCTTCTCGTCAGGTCAGTCTCCGCGATGGTCGCCTCGATCCGTGAGTACGAAGACCCGGAATACGTTTACACGTCGAGAGTTGATATCGAGCTGCCCTGATCCCGGTCTTTTGTCTGCATAGAAACTCCTCCCCAGGCATCATTGTGGTGAAGGAGCGGATCAGTCTATGACCACCGATTTGGCCTTGCTCGAAGCATTTGCCTCTGGGAACGACCGGGATGCTTTTGCGCGGTTGGTTGACCTCCACGCGGGAATGGTCTACGGGACCAGCCTGCGCATCACCCGCAGCCCCGATGACGCGCGCGACATAACCCAGGAATGTTTCGTCGAGTTGGCCCGCCACGCAAGAAACATCACTGTTTCTGTCGGCGGCTGGTTGCATACCACGGCGGTCAAGCGGTCCTGCCTCCTCTTGCGAAGACGAAAACTTCACGAACGCAAGGAGAAGCTCGCCATGATGCCGACAATCTGCAGCCCCGATTCCACGTGGGAGACCATTGCCCCCAGGCTCGACGAGGCAATAGATGCCTTGCCGTATAATCTGAGGGTCCTGGTGGTTATGCACTTCCTCGATGGCGAGGCTCAAAGCGAGATCGCGGCGAAGCTCGGCGTTGACCAGTCAACGGTATCGCGAAGAATAGACAGGGCTCTTGAACTCCTCAGAAAGAACCTTGCAGCGGGGGGAGTCTTCGTCACCGCCACCGTCCTTGTCAGCAGCCTGGCATCCGCGACCGCTTCTGCTGCTCCCGCCGAAATCGTGGCGGAACTCAAGAGCCTGCCCGATATTCAGCCGGACGCCTTCAACATGGACAGCGGCTCATCCGGCGCTGCAAACACTCCCGGGTTGTCTGACGCCGCCCTGAATGTCATCGCGGGTGGCGTTGTCGCGGGGATCTTCTTCGGATCGCTATTCCTCTCCTGGGCCGTCAAGTCCGAGCCCCTTGCCGCCGCCTCGAACTTCTGCACGTCATCGGCGACAAGTCGGGTGGTTTCGACAAGCAAGGTAACGTATCGCGGGGCAATGTCCCACATGTATGCCCCCGGGAAGCCGGATGGCGAATACTGGCTGCCCGAGCTGCAGCGTGAGGGTCCCGGGGCTCCGGAGCATTATGTCTTCAACCTGGGCGGAATGACAATCGCGCAGGCAGCAGAGGCGATCAGCCTTGTGAGTGGCGACGAAATCAAGCTCGGGGCGGGAGCATCAAGCCGCTCTGAAATGAAGTTCTCTGCGAGACTGCTCACGGTGCAGTACGTTGTGCACGAGTTGTGCTGCCTGGAGTGGGAACTGGGGTCCTATGACTGTTTCAAAACGGTGTTTCTGGACAACCAGGGATACATCAACCGAGTCACCTTTCCAACTGATGGCAGCCCGGCCGAAAAGAACGCGTTCCTGGAGACATTCTGCCAGAGCAAGGTTGGCGTTTACGCGCTGTCCTCGGATCCCGCAGAAGTCCTTCGCGCCATCCTGGCGGACGTTTACCGGATGAGGCAGGGTGACAGGTATGAAGCGGGGGTGAATGTGGCAGGTTTGCTCTGGAGTTGGCCAAGATGGCTTCCATGGCACTCGGACGTCCCACTCGACAAGCGGCCAAGGGACTTCATCATCCCGTACACCACTGTCGGTCAAGCTCTGGATGCTTTTTGCGCGGAAATGGGCCAAACGTGGGAGATCTCCGGTGGAGCGATTATGCTGTCGGCGCCTGTGCCGACCTTCGACGCCCCAAGCAGATCCCCATTGTCTTCCTCAGAGCAACGGGCAGGCCAATACGCGGCTTCGTTGCAGGGCACACAATGATGCCTGCAGCAGCCAATGCCTTGCTTCGATGCCTTTCTGCCCTCGACTTGGCGCGCGCAAGGCGCCACTGCCCATTCCACTGTCCGGACTTTTCCACACTATTTGACCACGGAGGCTCGCATGCGTAGTCTCGCAATTTTCATTCTTGCCACCTGCGTTTTCGCCGTCTGCATCACCCGGGCCGCCTTCGCCGAAACCACCGACGTTTCGTGCAGCGGAATGCTCATTCTGCGCAATGCCCTCACGGGCTTGGAGCAGGTCAACAATGGCGTTGAAGGAGCAACCGTAACCGTCAGCATGCAGGCCGGGGACATACTGCAGGTGCTTCCATACCAGGGCTACGGCTCGATGGGGTCGACCGGACCGGATGGCAGGATGGTCTCTCGCATGTACCTCTACGGCGACGACATTGCCGACTCCTGGTACCTCGCCCCGTACTACAGGGTCCCTGAGGGGGTCGGGAAGTCCCTGGCATTCTCAGGCGAAGGCGGCAAGTTCTTCTGCAATGGCGTTCTCTATGGCCTTGTTCTTGGCGACAATGCATCTGTTGACTGGGCCAAAGCCGCCTCGGCCGAGGACCTCGCCGGGGTGTCGTATGTCCGGGTCGGCGAGGGAGCAAAGGCAGACCTCGACCTGCTTGCCAAGTTCGCCGACAGGCCAACGATAATTGAACTGACCGGCATACCGTATGCTGATGCTGCACCCGTGCTTGCTAAGCTCGATCTGCGCGGCCTCATCCTCTGGGAGCCCGGCAACGGGGAGACATTGTCCGTTGGGGCTCACAAGGATCTCCGGATGCTCTGCGTGGTTAAGGGCGCGAAACTCAACGCCGTGAAATTCCCCGAGCCACTTCCGGCGCTGCAGACGCTCAGCCTGTGGTGCTGTACCGAGCTGACCCTGGTCGAAGGGCTGTCGGCTCTGTCCGGCCTCCGCTTCCTGAACGTCACGTTTGCGCGGAAATTGACCACTGACGGCCTGTCGGGGACTGTGGGGCTGCAGGGCCTTTGTCTGAGGGGTTGCCCGGCCATCACGAGCCTGGCCACTCTGACTTCCGGCGGGAAAATGGAATCCGTTGACTGCCGCATATGCGTGGGATTGGCCGATATCTCGACGATTGGCGACTGCAAGGGCCTGCGCCGGGCATTTGTCTCGGACAGCGGAGTTCTTTCGGATGTATCGGCGGTCGGCGGCCTGGCGGCGCTTGAGGAACTTCAGATCTACAGGTGCCCCTCGGTCGTTGTGATCCCCGACCTGAGCCGCCTGACCAGGTTGACCAAGTTGGTTGTTGCCGACTGCCCCCTGCGCAATGTGGACTTCGCGGTGGGGCTCGCGTCGCTTGAGAATATTGACGCTTCGGGTATTGAGTGCATAACCGATCTGAAGTGGCTCGAAGCCGCTGTGAACTTGACCCATGTCAAGGTCAACTACTGCGATTCGCTCGCATCTCTGGCCGGGCTGGAGGGACAACAGTCGCTGCTGTGGATCGAGGCAAGGAATACGGCTATCGAATCGCTGGAAGAACTCCGCGATCTGCCCAGGCTGAGTTACGTATGGATTGACAATTGCGCCCACTTGCGCAGCATCGCCCCGTTGGAGAGCCTCAAGCTGCTGAGGATGTTATCCGCCCGTGAATGCATGGGGCTCGAAACCCTTGAGCCCATCACCCGGATGCCCCTTCTGACAGGGCTGTCGATTACCTGCCCTGCGGATTTCGACTATGCCATACTGGGAACGTTGAGCCATCTCAGCCAGGTGACCCTGTGGGGCTGCAGCGGATTGGAGACGATGGACTTCTGCGCCACACTGGGCCAACTATCGTTCCTCTCCGTCGTGGATTGCCCCAAGCTGGCCAACATCGAAGCTCTCGCGAATCTCAAGGGACTGAGATATCTATACATCCGCAACGCGCCAACGCTGACATCCCTCCGCCCGCTGTTCGGCCTCACCTCGCTTGCGACGTTGAATCTATCGCGTGTCCCGAATGTCCCCAGGGAGGAGATCGAGGAACTCAGGCAGGCGCTAAAGTCCTGCTCCGTAACGGTCTATTGAGCCTGATGCGACCCGGAGAGGGAAGAGAGGACGACTTTTGCGCGGCCCGGAAGAGAAACCAATATGGGTTCAAGATGGGCCGATGGATGTGGAAGAACCTAACCCCCGGGAGCGCCGCGCACCCGCGCGGCATCGGCTGCTGGCTGCTCTCTTATTCATCATTCATCACTCATCATTCATCAATTCTCGCCGCGACCGTCTCGGCGCGTTCTTGCTCCATCTGCTGGCCTTCGTTTCTCGCCCGTCTATCGGGTGAGGATCGCGAACCGCGTGCGCCTTCGAGCGAGAAATGGGCTTGTTCCCACAGGGGCAGGTTTGGCCGGTTACGCCCCCCAATGGATCATTCCGAAATGGCAGACTCCGCCCTCCCGCAACTTCTTCCCAGTTGCAGTCTTACGCTCGAAAGTCTTCTTGTCTATTGAGTGGGCGGCGGTACCGGAGCAGCGGCGGCTTTGATCCGCTCGAACTTCTCGCGGATTTCCAGAATGCGGTCGAGCCTCTTCAGAAACGCAACCACACAGTCGGGGTCGAAGTGCGTTCCTGTGTCCTTTTTTAATATCGAAATGCACATATCCAGGGGCATCGCCTTCTTGTACACCCGATCGGTGAAAAGCGCATCGAAAACGTCAACGACCGCCACGATTCGCGCTTCGATCGGAATCGCTTCGCCCTTGATCCCGTTCGGGTAGCCGGTTCCGTCGTATTTCTCGTGGTGGCACAGTGTTATGTTGTACGCTGAACGCGCAATGGGCTCGTTCTTGCCCTCGAACAGCTTGGCCCCGATTGAGGTATGCCGCTTGACTATATCGAATTCCTCGGGTGTGAGCTTGCCGGGCTTGAGCAGAATGGCGTCGGGAATGGCCTGCTTGCCTATGTCGTGCATTGGGGCTGCGTCGCGCAGGGCCTTCTTGAAGTCGTCGGAAAGGCCAAGTTCATCGGCAACTTCTACGGCGTATTCCGCAATCCTGTGGATGTGCACGTGGGTGTCAGGATCAGCAAGCTTCAACTCGACCATCACGGCCATTCGCTGCATGGTCTCTACATACGCGCGATACACTTCCTCGATAAGCATTGCCCTCTGCAGGGCCTCGGCGGCCAGCGAACTCAGCGCGCTGACAACTTCCTCGTCTTCCTTGTTGAAGCTCTCCATGGTGCCCGGAACGCCTTTGTAGCGGGCGTTGATGAGCTGGATGACTCCTACCACTTCGCCGTGCCGGTCAATCATCGGGTGCAGCAGCATCGAGTGGCATTCGTAGCCGTTCGTCTTGTCGAATTCGCGGTTGTGCCGATAGGGTGCGTCTTCGGCAAGCGCATACGCATCGGGGATGTTCAGCGGGGTTTTGGTCTTGGCCACGTATCCCGCAAGCGAATTCTCGCCCACGGATATAGTAGTCCCACGGTTGAAAACGCTTGTCAGCGGCTTCCCGTGCCTTTTGCTTAACGTGTTGTTCAGCGCTATGCAGAAGAACAGGCGATCCTGCCCGTCGCGCTTTTCGCGCAGGTACAGCGAGCCGGCGTCCGCGTCGGTCAGTTCGACTGAGGCCTTGATGATCTTGTCCAGCAGTCGGTCCAGCTCGTACTCGCTGGTGAATGCTGCAGCCAATCGAAGCAGCTTTTCGAACTTGACCTGGATGGTGTTGAAGCGTGAAGTTTCCATAGTGTCAGCATCAGTCTATCACCCTTTCGCAAGGCCGCATAGTGCAAAACTCGGAGGGGTTTTTCACTTGAAAACAAGTACCCCCAAAATATAGTAGCATCGTACAGGCCAAGGAGGACCAATGCCGAAGATCACCGTCCGCGAGGAGCGCTGCAAGGGCTGTGGGCTCTGCATTTCCATATGCCCCAAGCAGGTTCTCGCGCCTTCCGAGAGCATTAACTCGAAAGGCTATCACCCAACATTCATGAAGTACCCGGAAAAGTGCATCGGATGCACCATGTGCGCTCTTACCTGCCCGGATCAGGTCATTGAGGTCTATCGCTGATCCCTCCCAAAGAATGGAGTGAAGAATGGCCCAGAAAGTTCTGATGAAAGGCAACGAAGCCCTGGCGGAGGGCGCCATGCAGGCGGGGATGCGCCACTATTTCGGCTATCCCATTACTCCCCAGAGCGAAGTTGCTGCCTATCTTTCCAAGCAACTTCCAATCAGGGATGGCGTTTTCCTTCAGGCCGAATCCGAAATCGCCGCCATTAATATGGTCTACGGCGCCGCCTCTGCAGGCCGCCGGACTATGACTTCATCTTCTTCCCCGGGAATCAGCCTCAAGTTGGAGGGGCTCTCCTACCTCGTCGGTGCGGAGTTGCCCTGTGTTCTCGCCAACGTCATGCGCGGCGGTCCCGGTCTCGGCAACATTATGCCTTCGCAATCTGACTACTTCCAGGCGGTCAAGGGCGGCGGCCACGGCGACTACAAGATTGTCTGCCTCGCCCCCACCTCCTGCCAGGAGATGTTCGACTTCACCGTCAAGGCGTTCAACATCGCCGACAAGTACCGCAACCCGGTGATGCTCCTCAGTGACGGCGCGCTCGGCCAGATGATGGAGCCCGTCGAGTTCCCCGATGTCATCCCGATCGACCATGTCGAGAAGCCCTGGGCGCTTACCGGCTGCAAAGGCCGCGCGCCAAACGTAATCAACTCGCTCTTCCTCGATGAAAGCGGGCTCGAGGATCACAACATCCATCTTCAGAAGAAGTTCGCGCAGATCGAAAAGAACGAGCTGATCTTCGCGGAGCACTACACGCAGGACGCCGAATACCTGTTCGTCGCCTTCGGCCTTATGTCCCGCATCGCCCATTCCGTGGCGCGCGCCGCACGGGCGGAAGGCTACAAAGTCGGGCTGCTGGTTCCCAAGACCGTATGGCCTTTCCCGACGCAGCGGATTGCGGAGATATCGGCCCAGGTTAAGTCGGTGTTCACCTTCGAGATGAATGCCGGCCAGATGGTCGAGGATGTCCGGTTGGCTGTGAACGGCCGCAAGCCGGTTCTCTTCTACGGGCGTATGGGCGGTGGCATTCCCACTCAGCAGCAGGTCCTGTCGTACTTCAAAGCTCACGTTTAAGGAGGTCCAATGCCTGACATGCAGAAGGTCTATTCCCTTCCCAGGAGCTTAAAGGACAGGCCCCACCACTACTGCCCCGGCTGCGGGCACGGCATTGTCCTCTCGATAATCGGCGAACTGATAGACGAGTTCGGCATTCGAGAGAAAACTGTCGGCATTGCGCCGGTGGGTTGCTCCGTCCTCCTGTACCAGTACTATGATTTTGATTCCGTTCAGGCCTCGCACGGCCGTGCTCCGGCTGTTGCCACCGGCCTCAAGCGGGCCAATCCCGATCTCTTCGTGCTTTCCTACCAGGGTGACGGCGACCTGGCCGCCATCGGAACGGCCGAGTCGATTCACATCGCCAATCGCGGAGAGAATATCACCACGATTTTCATCAACAACGCAATATACGGAATGACCGGCGGTCAGATGGCCCCGACCACGCTGATAGGCCAGAAGTCACAGACCACGCCCTACGGCCGGAACGCAAAGACCGAAGGCTACCCCATCCGGTTCTGCGAGTTGCTCAACACGCTGGAGGCCCCCTATTTCATCTCCCGCGTTACCGTGGCCACCCCGCAGGAGCGTATCAAGGCCAAGCAGGCCATCAAGAAGGGCTTCCAGTACCAACTGGACGGCAAAGGCTACAGCTTCATCGAAGTCCTGTCTCAGTGTCCCACCAACTGGGGTATGTCGCCCGTGGACTCCATCAAGTGGCTCAAGGACAACATGATCAAGTATTATCCTCTCGGCACTCTCCGTGACAGGGGCGCGAGTCCTCAAACTCCGGCTTAAGGAAAGAGGTGGCGAATGGCTTTAGGTACAGTTGAACTCATCTTCGCCGGCTTCGGAGGGCAGGGCGTCCTGCTGATGGGCCGCGTGTTATCGCAAGCCGCCATGAACCGCAATATCTACACGTCTTTCATCCCATCCTACGGGCCTGAAATGCGCGGCGGCACAGCCAACTGCAAGGTCGTGGTCTCCGAGGACGAAGTGGGCTCGCCGATCGTCGAGACTCCCGATGTCCTCGTCGCGCTGAATCGGCCTTCGCTTGAGCGTTTTGAAAAGAGCGTGAAGCCGGGTGGCATAATCATCGTCAATTCGTCCTTGATCCCCGACAAGGTCAAGCGAGCCGACGTGAAGACCTATTATGTCGCCTGCAACGATATCGCCCGCGAGGCAGGTTCCGAAAAGGCTGCAAATTTCGCAGCCCTCGGCGGCCTGTTCGCATCGCAGGCCTTTTTCTCTCTGGACGACGCCGAAGCAGCTATCGAGACCGAGGTCGGCAAGAAGCACGCACAGCTTCTGGAAGTCAATAAGAAGGCTCTGCGCGAGGGATACAAGCAAGTAACACAGTCATAACTGTCAGGAGGTCCGATGGGCAACAAGATTTGGTTCAATGGCAAGCTCCTTGAGGAGCAGGAAATCCGTATCTCCCCGTTTGATCACGGCTTCCTGTACGGCGACGGAGTCTTCGAGGGAATCCGAGCCTACAACGGCCGCATCTTCAAGTGCTGGGAGCACATCGACCGACTCTACGAATCTGCGCACACACTGATGATAAACATCCCGCTTACGCAGAAGGAAATGGCCACGGCCTGCAAGGAAGCCCTGAAGGCAAACAACCTGCGCGATGCCTACATCCGGCTGGTTGTATCGCGCGGCCCGGGCGATCTCGGCATCGACCCCCGTCGCTGCAAGGGCGCTCCCACAATCTGCATCATCGCAACCGCGCTGGCATTGTATCCTGCTGAGCTTTATCAGAAGGGCCTGCGTGTCGTCACTTCGAACACGCGCCGCATCCCCGTCGAGAGCTTCAATCCGCGCGTGAAATCCCTGAACTACCTGAACAACATCATGGGCAAGATCGAAGCCAACAACTACGGCGTTCCCGAGGCCATCATGCTGGGTGAGGGCGGCGTGGTTTGCGAGTGCACTGCCGATAACATCTTCACCATCAAGGATGGCAAGGTCGTTACCCCGCCCACCTGGTTGCCCATTCTGAATGGCATCACCCGCTCGACAGTGCTGGATCTCTGCGCGAAGATGGGCATCCCCGCCGCGGAATGTCCCTTCACTCTCCACGATGTCTACAACGCCGACGAGTTGTTCCTGACCGGTACCGGAGCCGAGCTCATCCCGGTTATCGAGGTCGACGGCCGCAAGATCAACGACGGAACCCCCGGGCCGATCTTCAAGAAGATCCTCGATGCGTTCCGCGAGTACGCTAACGCCAACGGCGAGCCAATCTACGAATAGGCTTTCCGCTGGAACGCCGACAGCATTCTGACTTCACAACAGGGGTGTCGCTGCCGCGACGCCCCTGTTTCTGGAGCTCATATGACACAGCATAAAAAGCATACGGTCATCTCCCTTTCCCGGGCTGCGGCCGAAGGCAAGAGGCTCGCGGGAGTCACCGCGTATTCTTTCCCCATGGCTCGCTTCGCCCAATCGGCTGGTATGGACCTTATCCTGGTCGGCGACACGGTCGGGATGGTCGAGCTTGGCTACTCCTCCACGCTTCCCGTGACTATGGACGAGATGCTGCATCACTGCCGCGCTGTTCGCAGAGGCGCTCCGGATACTTTTGTCGTGGGCGATATGCCCTTCGCTTCATTCCAGATTTCCTCCGAGGAAGCTGTACGCAATGCCTGCCGGTTCATCAAGGAAGGCGGTTGCGATGCAGTGAAGCTGGAATGGTGTGGCTCGGGGACTGACCGGATCCGGGCCATCTCCGAAGCCGGGATCCTTGTAATGGGTCACGTCGGATTCACCCCGCAGAGGACCGCTCAGCTTGGCGGTTGCAGAATTCAGGGCAGGGCAGGTACGTTGGAGGCGCTTATTGCACAGGCGAAGTCAGTCGAGGAAGCCGGTGCGTTCTGCATAGTTCTCGAAATGGTTCCCCCCGAGGCTGGAGAGGCCGTAACCAGGGCACTGTCCATTTTCACCATTGGCGTTGGCGCTGGCCCTGCACCTCGTATGCAGATGATGGTGCTCAACGATCTTCTCGGAATGTTCGACGAGTTTACCCCCAAGTACGTCCGCAAGTATGCCGACATCAAAGGCGTCGCCACCGACGCGCTCACCCGGTATGTCGAGGACGTCAGGAACGAGAAGTACCCGGGCCCTGAGAATTACTACTCGTAAGGGGCGCAGCGGGCTCGGTAAGCTCCACTCCGTCGGCTTCGTACCGGTAGCCTGTCACTCGCAATAGCGTTCTTCCGGGCACCGCAAATCCACCGGAGCGCACGGTCAGGTATTCGCCGGAGTATCCCTCCCTGTTGGCCGAGGGCTCTGCATCCCCGTCGAAGACCACTTCCAACGGCTTGCCGCCAAGCCGGGCAACGAACTCCCCGCAGTTTGCCCCTGCCAGTTCCTCCAACGCTGCGACCCGCTCCCGCTTGACGTCGCCGGGGACATCGTCGGTCATCCGGTAAGCCTCGGTTCCGGGCCTTGGTGAATAGCTGAAGGCGTGTATCCGGTGGAATCCCGCTGCCCTGCAGACGCGCAGCGACTCCCCGAATTGTCTAAGGCCTTCGCCCGGGAAGCCCGTGATGCAGTCCGTAGTCAGTCCCACACCGTCTATGCGGCGGTGGATTGCCTCGACCCGCGCCAGAAATTCGTCTGAGGTGTAGCGGCGACCCATTGCGCGCAGAATCTCGTCCGAGCCCGATTGCAGCGGAAGATGAAGATGCGCGCAGAAAATCCCTGCGCCGTCCGCCATGACGTCCAGCAGGTCGTCGGTCAATTGCTGGAGCTCAACCGAAGAAATCCTGATTCGCGCGCGCGGTCGGGCCTTGATTATCTGCCTGAAGAGCGCGCTGAGCGGCTCCCCCCTGTCCGAGCCCCAACTGCCCAGATTGATTCCGGACAGCACGATCTCCGGCACGCAGACCTCGTCCAAGGCCCGTATTTCGCGGATAACATCCTCGGAAGGCCTGCTTGCCGGGGCGCCACGCAGCAGTCTGACAACGCAATATGAACACGTGTTGTCGCAACCGTCCTGTATCTTGATGAAAGCGCGGCTGTGTTCGCCCGATGTGGAGATGGGAAACCAGTCGCGCGCGTCATGCTCGTCAGGGAAGAAGTAAGCAAGGGCTTTCCACTTGTCGCGATTGGCAAACACCGCCTCGACCCCGTCGAGTGCCAGCGATTCCGCGTCGCGCCGGGTCGGGTAGCAGCCTATCAGGACAATGCGCAGGTGGGGGAACTTGGTTCGGAGCGACCTTACCTTTCGGCGCAGCTTGGTCTCGGCGGTCGAGGTCACCGAGCAGGTGTTGATGATGCAGATATCGGGGGCGTTGTCCTCTTCACAGGCGGTTGCCCCCCTGCGTTCGAACTCCTCCCGCAGAGATTGCATCTCCACCTGGTTGACCTTGCATCCGAACGAGAGGAAGAGCACACGCATGTTTTGATTCCTGGGCTGGAACACGACGCTATAATACGTTGTTTTGAACCTGAAGCCGCTTCGAGCGAATATAAGGGTGTGGAATGGACAACGGAAGGGACTCAAGAGCACGCGAGACTGATCAGCCCGCCGCCCCCGAAACATCCGGGGATTCCAAGGGCGTACCCCCCGACTCAGGGAAGAGCCCCGTGCAGTCGACGCCTCCGGATCAGCCGGAAAGGCTTACCTTCGCGCAGAAGCTGTTCTTCTTCCTTGTCATCGTGTTCGCTCTGTTTCTCCTGTATATGAAGCTGTTCCTTGAGAAGAAGATGAACCAGCGGACCTACGAGCCCGATGCCTATCCTTCCTTCACATACAATCCGCCGGAAGGAACCTGGGAAATGCCCCCGGACTACATGGACCCGCACGACCACGGCGATGAGCCCTTTGAACCACCAACGGATACCTATGGACCGGAAAACCCCGAGGGAGGGGAATAGCTCAGCCAGCCTGCCTGTTTTGCGTTCCGCCCGGGCGGACCGCTTCCTGCTCCTGTGTTCCCTGCTTGTCCGCATCCGCAGAACTGTCAGGTCGTTGCTTGGCCTCGCCGCAGTGGTTGGGGTCCTTCTTCTTCTGCGCTACGCGTTCCTTCCACTCGCTGAATTGCCTGAGATGTTCCTCATTGCGGCTTTCGCCCTGCTTGCAGCCGCTATCGCTTTCGTCTGGCCGATAGTGCAACTGCAGGTCGAGTCCGAGGCTGACCGCTCGCTGGGCGCGCAGAGCGTCCTTTCCGCTTACAATTCCCCATCCGCCAAAGCATCATCGCTGTATGAAGCTGTCGTTGCCCGCGCTGAAAGTGTCGGCGGTGCATCGCCGTTTTCCGCCATAGGGCTCTCTCCGGGGATCTGGTTGCCCCTTGGCGTGTTTGGCGTCATCCTGGGCCTTGCCGGCCTCGTCTATGCGCGAGGCGCCATGACAGGCCCAGAGGCTCTGCTGGCGCGTCTGGCCCGACAGGCAACATCCACCGGCGAAGCGATTGCCAAGGCTGACCCGGGCGCAAATGCCCCGGTGCCGAAGGAGTTTCTGCAACTGCTTCAGAAGATTGAAGATGATCTCAAGGCGGGCAGGAAGGCCGAGGCGATGGCGGCCATTGACACAATCCGGCATGCCCTGTCCCCGTCGGGCACCGAAGGGGCTGCGGACATTGCCAAAGTCCTCAAGGAAGCCGGTATTTCTCCCGATATGGCCGCGCTTCTGGCCGCCGGGAAACTCGGCGAGGATCCCACAGCCGGCTCGAATGTCAGCGCGAACTCCCTCCAGGAGGCCGCCGCCAATCTCGGCTCAGGCGCACTGGCTGCCTCACTCGCCAAGGCCTCACGGGCTCCGGCTGGCACGGCGGAGCAGTGGCGCGCGATCTATGCCGCAAGCCTCGTTGCCAGGCAGATAATAGAACTCGACGAACTTCGCCGGAAACTCGATGACCGGATGAGGACAAGTGCGAACGGAAACGCTCAGCCGTCTCCGTCCGGAAGCGTTGTCAGCACCGGCGGCAAGCCCATCGAGATTACTGGCGATCTGCGGGAAGCCGCCCTCTCCAGCCGTTATCCCATCCAGTATCGCGCACTCCTCATCAAGTACTTTGCACCTCAGGAATGAAAATGGAAAAACAGCCTCGCATCGGCGTTTTGCTTGTGGGTGCCTATGGCTCGGTTTCTACCTGTGCGTTGATCGGCTCCATCTCCCAGGGCCTCGGCCTTTGCGACACCACTGGGATGGTCACCGGTTTGCCGATGTTCGACAAACTGAACCTTGCCTCACCAGCTACATTCGTCTGGGGAGGCTGGGACATCCGGCGCACTACTCTTGTCGCCGGGGCGGAAGAGCTTTACTCGGTGACCCGGAGCATCCGGCGCGAGATCCTCGACGCCGTGAAGCCCGGACTCATTGCCATCGAGGGCCGCATTCGGCAGGGCACATCGTTCGGTCTCTCCGGATTGCTCGAGCGTTTCCCGGATGCCGTCCTTGTCGAAGAGTGTGCTGCCGCGGCTGTTGAGAGGCTTCGCAAAGACATTCGCGATTTTGTGGCCGCGCACTCACTGGATACGGTTATTGTTGTCAATGTTGCCTCGACCGAGCCTCTTCGTGTTCGCCATCCCGCATGGGAGTCCCTCAAGGCTTTTGCTGCGGCGATAGAATCGGATGACCACGCTGCGCTGTCGCCTTCGATGTTGTACGCATACGCTTCACTTTCCGAAGGCTGCCCGTTCATCAACTTCACTCCGTCACCGGGCACCGAACTGCCCGCGCTCCGCGAACTTGCCGACGCCAAGGGGCTGCCGCACACCGGACGGGACGGCAAGACCGGCGAGACGCTGCTCAAGACGGTTCTCGCGCCGATGTTCGTCGCCAGGAACTTCCGTATGTTGTCCTGGGAGGGGTATAATATGCTGGGCAATCGGGATGGCCTCATCCTCGATGACCCCGGCAGCAAGAGCGCAAAGACCGCCAACAAGGACGCCGTGCTGCGCAATATCGTCACCGATCCCGCAATGCACACCCGCACCCGGATTGACTACGTGCCCTCGCTCGACGACTGGAAAGTAGCCTGGGACTATGTGCATTTTGAGGGCTTCCTTGGAACGAGGATGACTTTCTCTTTCATGTGGCAGGGCTGCGACTCCATGCTTGCCGCTCCGCTCGTTCTTGACCTCATCCGCTTGATGGCGCATGCTCGTGCGCGTGGCGAAAAGGGAGTTCAGAAGCAGTTGGCGTGCTTCTTCAAGAACCCGATCGACGGCACTACGATGGACTTTTTCCAGCAGTTCAGTGAATTGCTGAAACACTACGGTCTGGCCAGTCGCTAAGTTCTGACGGCCTGCGTTGGCAATATCTGCGTGGATCGGCATCCGGGGAGTGTGCGCCATTGGCCGCCAATTCGATGCGGGAGGTTCTATGAAACGGAACGCGTTTGTTGCCATTGTCAGTGCATTCCTTCTTTTCTCTTCTCTTGACGCCGCGTGCTTCTCCGAGCAAGTGGCTATTGATGACACCAAGGCTACCCCGCTCGCGCTGACCGTTCGCTTCCCCGAGCAGCGGGGGTTCGTTGTCCCGAAGAACGCAGCCTATCTGCAGTTTGCCTTTCTTCACCAAGTGGAAGCGATCATCACAAAGGTCGAAATCTTCGAGTGCAAGGGAACGGACTTGCCCCGCGAGTCGCTTGCCGACTCCACCAATTACGAGATCAGCGTTGACAAATTCGAGGGCAAAACCGTATTCGCGATGGTCACAGTTGCCCCGCGCCAGGGCGCTGTGCTCGACAATTCCTCGATCGGCCTCACCTTCATTTCTTCGAGGGGCGAGGGCCTGAAAGTACCCACTTACAACCATACCACCGGCTGGGTCAGTGCAGGAGAGGGCGCAAGCTGCGATTTCTTCTTCCGGGCTGATTCCCCCATAATGACCTTCAAGCCGATCCTCCAACTGTCACGGGGCGCCCCGGCTGTGAGCGACGCTGCCTCCGGGGCGGCGGATATCACCGAGGCCAATGCGAACCTGAAAGTACTTCGCATCTCCCCCTTCACAATGGTCGTGACAGTACCCGCCTATTCGCGCAAAATGCAGTTGTGCGCCGAAATGGAGCTTGTTGAAGCATATTCGCCGGGTGGTGACATCTTCATGAGGGCCTCCGGCGCGACGACGCCCGCCTCACAGGTGGTCTATAACGGCGAAATTGACCTTGGCGAAGCACCGGCCCGCACCCGTAAAGCGCTTGTCCGCCTCGATCAATCCTTCGGGGTGTCAAACGCCTCCCTGTGGATTGTGCTTCCTTCCGGTGACAGGCTCGCGGATGAAGTCGTCACCGCCGCAGCTACCGGTACCGTGCGGCCGGGCGGCGAGGGCAAGCACTCCGAGTCGCTGGACATCACTTACTCAATAAAGCCGATGGATGGGAAGACATTTGAGGAGTTTGACGCAAAGGGCGGCAAGGCGACCCTTATGGTCGAGATGAACCCGTTCCTGTGCAGCGAGTCGGAACGAACTGTCATCAAGAGCGCTGTGCGCCTGATCGAGTTCTACGACGACAAGGGCGCCAAGCTTCGCTGACAGCCCTCCGCCAAAGGACAAAAAAAGGGAGGCTCGCGCCTCCCTTTTGTATTCAACCGGGAAATCCGATTACTTCAGGGCTTCCTCGAAGGCCAGCACAAGGCCGTCCTTGGTGATGCCGTAGATGGTCGGGGTGGTGGTATTCTGCAGGAACTTTACGAATGTGGGCATTGCGGCCTTCCAGCGCTCGACACCGGTTGCCGGATTCACGGCGATGAGAGTGTTCGCGCCCTGAATCAGGTAGATGTCGCCAGCGATGCTGGTGCCGGCGATGCCTACAACGCCTTCCTTCTTCCACAGAAGGATGCCGGTAGCCTTGTTGACGCAGAAGAACTCGCTCTTCGTGTTGCGGACATAGACATTGCCTGCACACAGAGTCGGAGCTTCCTCGATCGGGGATCCGCTGCGGAACTCCCACTTCTTCTGGGAAGAGGTGGCGTTCACGCAGTAGAGGTTGGTGTCCTGCGATCCGAAGTAAACGTAGCGGTCGGAGTCACTGACGATCTCGACCACCGGCGTTGACATAAGTCTGCCGTAGGTGGAGAAGCGCCAGAGTTCCTGGCCCGCTGAAGTGATGGCATAAAGGTTGCCGTCGAAGCAGGGGGCGAGGATGAAGTCGGCGGGATTGGGGCTGAACGCATCGGTTGTGGCGGCGTTGATGTCGCCCTCGAGACCGTACGTCCAGACGATGTCGCCCGACAGCCTGTTGATGCCCACGACCAGCTTGTTGAACGTGCCGACGTAAAGCATGGTGGGGGTGACATGGATCGGAGTGCAGATGGTGAGATCATTGTAATCGCGCAACCAGATGATCTGGCCGTTTCTGCGATCCAATGCGATGATTCTGCTCAGGTTGTTGATGTACACGCCAAATGCGCTGACCTTGGGGGCCATGGTCAGGCGGAAGGTGAGTGGCGCGGTCCACTTGAGGGAACCTTCAAGCGACAGCGTGCACAGCGTGTTGTTCTCCGTCTGAACGAAGATGTTGCCTTCGACCTTGGCGGAGTTGCTTGAGTCGATGAAGAAAGTGGCGGTCGGCGCATACCAGATGTCCACGGCTTTGCCGAGCTTCGCAGCGTAGAAGGGCCACTTCAACGGAACAGGGAAGTCCTTGGGGACATTGGCGGCAATGCGCTGTTCGAGTGAGGTCTGGGATTCTCCCTTCGCCTCATCCTTTTTTGCGCCTTCCTTTTTGTGCGGAACCAGCTTGGGTTTGCCTTGCTCGCCAAAAGAAGCGGGCGCAGACAGCGCCAAGGCTACAACAATCAGCAGAACGGCAAGGCCGAGCCTTTTCATCCAGACCCTCCTGGGCGTTAAAGTTCGCGGACTCCGAGAGCGTCTGGCTATTATAGAAACGGCCAAAATGAGTGTCAATAAAAAAGTCAGCCTCGCGGCTGCATCCCCTTTGCCTTCGCGTCGAAAAGGTTGTATCATTCTCACCTTGGAGGAGACTCTATGACCGGTATGCCAGAGTGGCTGCAGTGGGCTGTCTATGCCGCAATCGGGCTCAGCGCCCTGATTGTCCTCGTGATCGTCCTTGTTATCGGGTACTTCTTCCGAATCTGGATAAACGCCCGCTTCAACAACGCAACCGTCAGCTTCTTCGAGCTCTTCGGCATGCGTCTGCGTCGCGTGGACATCAAGACAATCGTCGAGGCGCGCATTATGTCCGTCCAGGCGGGGCTCCCGATTTCCGCCGAGAAACTGGAAACGCATTACCTTGCGGGCGGTAACGTGATGAATGTAGTCGAGGCGCTTATCAGCGCTGACAGGGCAAAGATCCCCCTCGACTTCGGCAGAGCCTGCTCAATCGATCTGGCAGGCCGCGATGTCAAGGATGCCGTTCGCACCAGCGTGCTGCCCAAGGTTATCGAGTGCCCGGGGGGCGGTCGCAAGGTCGCCGCCGTGGCCAAGGACGGCATTCAGCTTCTTGCGAGCGCGCGCGTTACCGTAAGAACCAACCTTGACCGTCTTATTGGCGGAGCTACCGAGGAAACCATCATCGCGCGCGTTGGGCAGGGCATTGTGACCACCATCGGATCCGCGGAAACTCACGAGCATATTCTTGAGAATCCCGGCCGTATTTCCCAGATGGTTCTGTCCAAGGGCCTCGATGTCGGCACCGCGTACGAGATCCTTTCCATTGATATCTCCGACGTGAACATTGGCGTCAATGTGGGCGCCCAGCTTCAGTACGATTCGGCACAGTCCGATATGCGCGTCTCCCAGGCTCGCGCCGAAGAGCGCAGGGCGATGGCGGTCGCGCAGGAGCAGGAAAACAAGGCGGACGTTTCGGAAAACCGCGCCAAGCTCGTTGAAGCCGAAGCCGAGGTGCCTAAAGCGATGGCCAAGGCTTTCCGCGAGGGGAGGATTGGAGTTTGAAAACTTCATCAGCCATTCTCACGCTTGTTCTCGCCGCAATGCTGTCTGTGACACTGAATGTAAGGGCAGAGGATGCTCCGCCCCCTTGGACGCAATCCGTGTTCGCATCCTTTGACGGGATGAACATCACCGGCGAGATGTTCGCCAGGAACGTGATGCTCCTCGGTTACTTCGACGAGCGCGAATCGCTCATCAATCTGAAGATCATCGAGCAGCTTGCCAAGGCCCGTGGAACAGCCATTTCGGCTGAGGAAATCGATATCGCTCTCCGGCAGAAGGTCGAGGAGATGATCGCCGACGGTTCGGCGAAGAGCCTCGACGACATGCTCGCGGCCGGCCGCATGACACTTGACGAGGTCCGCGAGTCCGTGCGCCTGCGTCTCGCCCTCTTCAAGATGGTCGGAGCCGAGAAGGGCGTCAAGCAGGACGAAATCCCCCAGGTTGTTCCGGTCTGGCTGCGCGAACAGCAGCAGAAAGCGGCGGTCATACGGTTGGTGATGACAGACCCCGCGGCGCTTCTATATTGCGCGTCTGTCAATGAGGAGAAAATTTCAACCTTCGACCTGCTCCGCGAAATTCTCAGGCGCAGATCCGATGCCGAAATATCGGACTTCCTGGGCGAATTGCTCGACTTCTACCTCCTCAAGAAGCACCTTGAAGATGCTGGCGAGTCCATAACGCACGAAGACCTGCTTGCCGAGCTTAAGCGGCTGGAAGACGAGGTCATCGAGGACCCCCAGTTCAATGGTGTATCACTGCTCGATATCCTTGCGTCCCAGAAGAAGACCATTGACAGCCTGATGTCCGAGCCCGGTTTCCAACTCAGGGCGATGATGCGCAAGGCCTGCGACGCAAAGGTCGAAATCCCTGTCGCCGACCAGAAGAAGTTCTTCGAGGAGCACAAGCTGGACTTCGCCCAGCGCGAAGTGTTGCTTCGCATCATCTCCATATACTTCGAGACGAACGACGGAAAACCGCGAGCCGATATGACGCAGAAGCAAGCCGTTGATCTCGCCACCGAAATCCGCAAACGGCTTGATGCCGGGGAAGCGTTCGACAAGCTTGCCGAGACCTATACCGAAGAGCCCGGCCTGAAGCAGACCGGAGGGCTCGTGGGCAATCCCCTGGGTGAAAGCGCCACAGTCTTCCAGTACCTGCCCGAACTCAAGGTGGTTTTCACCGCAAAGGAAGGGGAGATACTGGGCCCCATCCTCACGCGGTACGGCGCACATATAGTGAAACTGGAGAAAATCAAGGACAAGTCGTTCGAGGATGTGCAGGCGAAGGTGTATAAGCAGATGCGGATGGACACGCGCAAGAAATGGCTGGAAGATCTGCGCAAAACGCGCAACGCAAAGAGCTCCGGCACGGTGGGTGTCCTGAAGGTCTTCTTCCCTGCGCTTACCCCCGGCAATTAATCCTGTGACAAAAGCGCGTCGCTGTCGTTAACACACAGGAGCAACCACAGGAGAACCGATGCTTGACCTGCGACTCTCCTCCATCTCGATCGTCCTTCCCTGCTACAACGAGGAAGCCAACGTCGAAAACACCACGAAGAAGGCGCTTGCCGCCGCCGCGAAATATGCCGTCGACTGGCAGGTCATCGTCGTTGACGATGGTGGCAAGGATCGCACCGGTGAAATTGCCGACCGCCTTGCCGCCGAAGACCCCCACGTAACCGTGGTTCACAACCGGCCCAACCGCGGGTACGGTGGTGCGGTGCGGGCTGGCTTTGACGCAGCCGTCAAGGAGTACGTCTTCTTCACCGACGGCGACGGCCAGTTCGATATGGACGAGATCGGGCTGCTTCTCCCACTGCTGAAGGATGCCGACATCGCCGCTGGCTACCGGCTCAACCGGCAGGAGGGGTTCATCCGCAAGCTGAACGCATGGGCCTACGGCCAATGCCTTGTGCCCCTTGCCCTTGGCATACGGGTTAAGGATCTGGACTGCGCCTTCAAGCTGTTCCATCGGCGCGTGCTTGATTCGATGACACTGGAATCCACCGGCGCGCTGATCAACGCCGAGTTTATGGCCAAGGCGAAGAAATTCGGCTTCCACTGGAAACAGATTGGCGTGCATCATCTACCCCGCCAGGCGGGCAACCCGACCGGGGCCAAGCTCTCCGTAATAATGAGGATGTTCAAGGAGCTGTTCAAGCTCAGGGGAAAGATCCTCCGCGCCCAGCCGCGTGGGAAATAATACAACAAGCGCGACAGCGAATGGGGCGCCACATTATGAGGCGGAATGGCGACTACGTGTGAGTTCGGGTCATTGCGGTTCAGTGCGAGTTTCGATGAAAGCCCTGCTGCCTGAGACGGCGGCGGGTTCTACCGGCAGGAAGGGCAACCCAGTGATAATCCGTTTCTCTCCCGGCCTTTGCATCGTTGTGATGTGTCTTTTTCTGGTGATATGCGCTGCCTCCTCGCCCGGAGAGGAAGGTCGCAGCACAACGATCCGAACCCCCCTGTCAAATGAAGCAATAGCCTGGCTCTTTAATCGAATGGTGATTGACTACCCCAACGGAGACGGCTTCCTCGGCCTGAAAAGCAATGGGACTTCGTTCCTCCTTGCCTCGGAAACCCGAATCGCCTGCCTCGATGCGGCAGGAGCACTGAAATGGACGATTGACTTCGGGGATGGAGAGCACAATGGAATGGGGGCTTGGACGGTGTCTGAGGACTCGTGCATGCTGATTTGCAGCGCCAAAAACGTCGAGCTCCGATGCCTGTCGATTGCCGATGGCAGCACGAAGTGGACATTGCCGCTGGCTGAGTATATTGGCGCAGCGATACCTGTCAGAGGCGGAAGCATGCTGGCGATCGAGGACCGGAAATCCTGGCTCGTGATAAACACCAAAGGCGAGAGAGTCTACGCTGCCGGGGCATGTCCGGTGGAGGGACTTCTCCAGGCTTCTGCCGGGGATTTGGTTTTCGGAACTGCCATGAGAGCAGACCCGGACACTATCTATGTACCTGATTCGGCCTGGGTGTCAGTCTCCGTGGGGAACCTCGATGGTACCGGGTCAAGAAGACTGGGTCACCTGTCATTCGGGGATCCCTCCAAGATCCTTGGCGGCACCTACGGGCTGGGGGCATCAGAAGTGTTTGCGGCTCACTCCTATGGCTCAGCGACCCTCATCTGCGCGGTATCCGGAGCGCGGGACCAATGGACCGAGGAGTTCGTTTTCTCATCTGCAGCAATTCTCGGCAGTTTGCTCGTCTGTGCCGACAAGTCAGTGCGCTTCTACGACTGCAAATCAAGGAAGACGGTGAAGGAAATAACAGGGGCGAAGGAGTGCCGAGTCATCGAATACGACAGCGAGCGATGCGTCTATATTCGCCAAGGCAAGGCCGTGGGTTTTGTGGGCCCCGACTACCCCGGGGGCATTGAGATCCCGGAAACGGATGTCGTGTTCGGGGCAACCATCGCGGACGACAAGCTGGTCTATATCACCGATTGTGCCTTGGTTCGGGCAGAGATGAAAAAGGGAAAGAAGAAGGAGTAAATGCGATTCGAGATGGAGGCTTCCCTTCTGTTGACCGCAACGCTATCCATAGCAGAGGAGGGCCAATGGTTCGTTCAGCCACCGTGCTGCTCCTGATTTTCGCCTGTCTTGCGTCCACGCAATTCATAGATGCTGAGGACCGTGTACCGATCCAGGGCCCAATCGCACTTGTCTCCATTGATACTGGCGCTTTTCAAATGGGCTCCGGGAAGGGCGACCGCGACACTACGCCAGTTCACCTCGTGAATATCACCCACAAATTTCAAATGGGTGCGACAGAGGTCACTCAGGCGCAGTATTCCGCGGTAATGAACGCAAATCCGAGCAGCTTTGTGGGGAATGACCTGCCAGTAGAGAACGTGAGATGGAATGAAGCAGTCGAATTCTGCCGCAAGCTGACGGAATCAGAGCGTGCGAAAGGGAATATTCCTGAAGGGATGGAGTATCGTCTTCCTACGGAGTCCGAATGGGAGTACTGCTGCCGTGCGGGCACCACGACGGAGTTCTGCTGTGGCGACGACGCGAAGTTGCTTGGCGAATTTGCATGGCTGGACACTAATTCTGACGAGAAGACGCACGCGGCGGGAACTAAGAAGCCGAATGCGTGGGGCCTATATGACATGCACGGAAACGTGTGGGAATGGTGCCTCGACTGGTATGCGGAATACCAGCCAAACGAGCAAACCGATCCGGTCGGTCCGGGAGCGGGCGAATTCCGTGTGATGCGGGGAGGTTACTGGAAACTCAGTGCATCCGACAGTCGCTCAGCCGTCCGCTCGGGGGCAAGTCCCGGCTACAGGGGAAGCGGTTGCGGGGGCTTCCGCATAGTGCTTGCCTCGCGGCTCGATCTGGAAGAGGCGCGCAAGGCCGAGGAAACACGCAGGAAGAATGCGATTCAGAATTGGTTCGACAATGCCCCACTCCGGCTTGTTGCAGTCCCAGCCGGAACATTTGAAATGGGCGCGTGGAGGTATTTAAGCGCGACTCCGCATCGCGTCAATATTTCCAGGTCATTCTACGTTGGCGTGACAGAAGTCACGCAGGGGCAGTATCGTGCGCTGATGAAGGCAAATCCCAGCGGGTTCCAGGGCGCGGACCTGCCCGTGGATCGGGTGTCCTGGAACGAAGCAATGGAGTTCTGCCGCAAGTTGACTGTCGCTGAACGAAGGCGGGGCAACCTCCCGGAGAAGATCGAGTACAGATTGCCGACGGAGGCTGAGTGGGAGTATTGCTGCAAGGCTGGAAGCACGACGGAATACTCGTTCGGCGATGACGCCAGGCTCCTTGGTGACTACGGTTGGTTCGAGGATAACTCCGGGAAGAAGACGAATCCGGTGGCGGCCAAGAAGCCAAATCCGTGGGGCCTGTACGATATGCATGGAAACGTCTGGGAGTGGTGCCTCGACTGGTACGAGGAATTTCTCACGGATGGGGAATTATCCGACCCCACCGGTCCGGAGTCAGGCCAGGCGCGCTTGTTGCGCGGCGGCTCGTGGAACGTGCCTGCCGGACGCTGCCACTCCACTTGCCGATTCAGATTCAGTCCCGACGGCAAGTACTACGCAGTCGGATTTAGAGTTGTCGCTGCGCCATTGCGGGAGAAACGATGAGGAAGCGGGATTTGCCTTCTTTTCTCTTGGCAAATGAGGTAATCGAATGCTCCGTCAGACTGTAGTGTTTATGCTTCTCTCCTGCTTCGCTGTGCCGCTCTTGACTTGGGCTGAGGACAACAAACAACCTCAAGGGCCGATTTCGCTGATTTCCATCAAAGCTGGCTCGTTCAAAATGGGCTCCAACCTTCCGCATTCCGGGAAACCTCCCAGCGAATTCGACCTTCCAAATCAGCGAGAGTACGAGAAACCCGCCCACAAGGTGACACTCACCAAGGCGTTCTCGATTGGTGCCACGGAGGTGACCCAGGCGCAGTACAAGGCCGTGATGACCGACAACCCGAGCGAATTCACTGGCGATGACCGTCCGGTTGACAGTGTAAGCTGGCACGACGCGATGAAGTTCTGCCGCAAGATGACATCGTCCGAACGCAAGGCCGGGCGACTGCCGGAGGGAATGGAGTACCGCCTGCCCACTGAAGCTGAGTGGGAGTACTGCTGTCGGGCAGGAACGACGACGGAATTCTGTTTCGGCGACGATCCAGATCTGTTTGAAGACTATGGGTGGAACGAGGACACCGCAGTAAAAGGAACTCACCCTGTGCGCGGCAAGAAGGCAAATGCCTGGGGCCTCTACGATATGCATGGCAATGTCGGGGAATGGTGCCTCGACTGGTGCGATAGCGAGTACACACAAGCCGATGAAGTTGATCCCGCGGGAACTGTGATGGGTCGTAGCGTTACCGTGCGTGGCGGCTCTTGGGATAGCGGCGCGAACGAATGTCGCTCGGCCTACCGGTGCCCGGCTTATGAAGGCAGACCCGACGGCCGCGTCGGGTTTCGGGTTGTCCTTGCGCCCGTGATCGTTGTCGGACAGGCGCGCCCGGCGGAAGCCGACGCGAAAGATGCCGACTGGTACAAGGACACATTCCTGCCGCTGGCTCCAATCTCTCCAGGCGCTTTCAAGATGGGCGCAGGAGGTTCAGAGTGGGCACAGCCGATTCGCGAGGTTACGATTACCCATGCGTTCTATATGGGTGCGACGGAGGTCACCCAGGGGCAGTACAACACCGTGATGAACGGCAACCCGAGCCACTTCAGGGGCGACAGTCTGCCTGTGGATTCGGTTACCTGGTATGACGCGATGGAGTTCTGCCGTATGCTGACGGAGATCGAGCACAAGGACGCCAAACTGCCGAAAGAGATGGAATATCGTCTGCCCACAGAGGCTGAATGGGAATTCTGCTGCCGGGCGGGAAGCACCGGCCCGTATTGCTTTGGCGGCTCTCCCGTTGTACTTGACTACGAAGACCAGAAGACGCTTGGCGAATACGCGTGGTTCTGTGACTTCGGGAAATTGGAAATGCATCCGGTTGGCACGAAGAAGCCGAATGCGTGGGGTCTGTACGATATGCACGGAAACGTGTGGGAATGGTGCCGGGATTGTTTTGCCGAGGTATATGACAAGGATGAGCTCACCGATCCCTTTGGGCCTTCTGACGGCTATTGGCGCTCCCTGAGAGGCGGCTCCATCTACTGTCAATGGCTGGGCGTTTGCTCCGCTGTGCGCTCGCCAGGCAACCCGCGGGGCAGGCAAGAGGATGTCGGCTTCCGGGTCGTTGCGGCGACTGCACCAATTCGCAAGTGAATCGTGTACTTTCTCTTGTTCAAGGAGGCGACATGTTCCGCCCTGTCTTCGTTCTGATGATTCTCGCCTGCTTCTTGCTTCCGGCCTTTCTGCCCGCGGAAGACGCAGCGCAGGTCAAGGGGCCCATTGCACTGGTGCAAGTCAAGGCGGGTTCTTTCAAGATGGGCTCCGAGGATGGCTATCGCGAGAAACCAATCCATCTGGTGACTTTGAGCCACGCGTTCTTCATTGGAGCCAAAGAAGTAACCCAGGCACAGTACAAAGCGGTGATGGGCGAAAACCCAAGCGAGTTCAAGGGCGACGACCTGCCTGTGGATTCCGTCTCCTGGTACGATGCGATGAAGTTCTGCAGCAAGCTGACCGAGTCCGAACGGAAAAACGGGCATCTTCCTAAGGAAATGGAGTACCGGCTGCCAACTGAGGCTGAATGGGAGTACTGCTGTCGGGCGGGAAGCACCTCCAAGTTTTGCGTCGGCGACGACGATGCCCTGCTTGGCGATTACGCATGGTCGAAGGAAAACTCCGAAGAAAAGACGCATCCCGTGGGTGGGAAAAAGCCGAACGACTGGGGTATCTACGATATGCACGGCAATGTGTACGAATACTGTCTTGACTGGTTCGAGGAAGTGTACAGGGCGGAGGATCAAACCGACCCCATAGCGGCTGCCAAAATGGAAAATCGGGTATTCCGTGGCGGCTCCTGGAATAACGAAGCGCAGTACTGCCGCTCTTCCATACGGCGTTCGTGCGATCCCGTCTCTAAGAGCGAATACACGGGTTTTCGCGTGGTCGTTGCCGTGGGCAACTTGGGTGTGGATGCACTGAAGGTGGAAGAGACCTGGCGGAATGAGGCGTTGCGAACCCCGCTTGT
>Ga0265297_10003672_pt1 | contig 27115 bp, 32 predicted proteins | sample Munlanlwell13791_FD_192502 | JGI IMG/M metagenome (GOLD analysis project Ga0265297, IMG submission 192502) | Leachate microbial communities from a municipal landfill in Southern Ontario, Canada - Leachate well 137-91 | ecosystem: Engineered > Solid waste > Landfill > Unclassified | place...
CTCAACGGTACTGTCGGATAAATCTAGTTTTGTGCCAGAATATTTCCGCTTATGTGTGCCCCACGAAAACCCGAAGTTGTTTTGTCCAAGAACAAATGTCAGGCTTAAATCCGAACATGCTGGAAGTTTGGGGAAATATTTTGCCTGCTTCCAAAGTTCCCAGCGGCGATCATAAAAATGTGTCGAATCTGTTCTAATGCTCATATTATAATCTCGAATCCACCCTCAGAATCTTCTTTGTTCGCATTCCCAGGATAATCTTCATCCCACGACCCGTCATCTAGTTTTATTCCTAGTTCGCCATCCAAAATCTGGTTCAAAAGGTCGTCGGCTTGCTTCCTCAGGACGTCGGAATACTCTGACTGTTGAGGTGTTTGTCCACTGTGTAGATATTGCCAGGCCATCGCCGATGCTAACATGTCGGCAATTCTGACTATAATTTGTGGATATACTGCGTCCCATGATTTTCCAAGCTTTCCTTCGATATACACGTCTGCAAAATCTTCACATGCAAGAATTTCGTCGTCTCGTAGTTCTTTGCCTGCACCTTTTGATATCTCTTTAAGATATCTGCTTTTTTCTCGCAGTTCTATGTAACTCATGCTGTTGCTCCTTGGATATTAGATTTTGCAATATAGAATCTAAATTGGACGCGATGAGAAACGTCGCCAGTAGTAACGCCAGCAGACCACAAGCGCAGTTCTCCTATACATTCTTTCGACAGAGACAAGTTTGCCGCCGTCAAAGCCACAGTACAAACGCCACTAGCAGCAGTCACAATCGTTATTGCTTTGTCTACCAAAATTGTCTCTGTGTCCACTGGCATTAGCGAAAATTTTCCGACATAACCAGTTAGGTTTAGGGCCGTACGACTTGCCTGTAACACAGTAAACGTTATCGTGGTTGCTGTGTGCTGATAAATCGGAGTGGCAACCTCAATCGGTCTAGTTCTGTCCATCCAGGCTTCAACAGCTATATTCATTTTCGCAAATCCTTTATTCTGTCTTCTAATAGTGGGCTGTGGTTTTCCCACTTAACCCCAATTTTGTTCAGATAATCTAGTCCGTATCGAATGCTCTTAAGCATCCTAGTAAAAATACAAGTGTCGAACGTCGCTCTACCGTAGTGGTGGCTCTCTGTTGTTCCGTCAGATCGTTGCAACACAGCCAGGTCTATTCCCGCGATGTTTACTTTTATTGAAGATGCATCGTAAAAAGATAGCCCACACTGTACGGCTAATTGCAATGCGCAATATGTGCTTGTTTTTCCATGATACACAACAAGGGGCTCTGTGGAAAATCCAGTTTCTTCTGGCACGTCAAACAATCTTAGGTCGGGCCATAACCATTTACCAGATTTAGCGTTTCCTCGTTTTGTGAATTTTCTGAGAGAGGAAAGGCTTTTTATTTTCTCTTCCTCGTGAACCATCGTAAAATCATCAAGTGCAATATAGTAATCTGGTATCAGTCCAAGAGCAGGAGAGCCATCTTGTTTTCTTTCGTAAAAACATCTATTAACGGCAAACGTCACGGCTTCCTTAGACCATTTGTTTTTCATCATCATTGATGTTGGGCCATCTCCAACTACCCAAAGTTCGGGACTGTGCTTAGGAAAAATGTCTACAATATCCTTTTCTGGAGTTTGAAAATCGTTTGGCTCTGTCGCAAGAGATTTAACCAGCCCTCGTTTTAGAAGTCTTAGATAATCGTCTTCTAAAACGAGGATATTGTCTCCTGGACAAAAAGCAATCTGGTTGTTATTGATAGTCGAATGTCGATATTGAAATCCGCGCTGTGCTATGCATTCTCTAACCATTGCTTTCATGGTTATTTCCTATCAACAACTTCCTCGAAACGGTCACTCATCGTTTCGAGCATCATGGCTGTTTCGTCGTCCACCGCCACAACTGTTTCTTTTTTTGGGTCTTTCACTTTGTCCCACTCACCGTTACGTTGCACAAATTTGTATCCAATCCCTTCCTTTGGGCATAAGTGGTATGTGGTTTCGTACTGTTGCCCACGCATTTTCACAGAGATCGGACGCAATTTAAACTTTCGTTGTGCAGGTGCCCCATTTACTGTGAGAGGAATCGTTTTTACAAGCGAGAGAGTTCCGTCTTTTTCTACACGGAAAACCTGTTTAAACGTTCCTTTCGTAAAGGTTAGATACTCTTTTCCGCTGTACGATTCTTCTTTTTCTGGGACTTCCTTTTCAACCATATCAGCATCTAACTCTTTTACGTCTTCTTTCGCTTCTTCTTTCACGATGAGGGGTGCGACATTTTCTTGTATGTTTTCTCTTTTCTGGAATCTTGGATTTTTAGACATATGTATATCCTTTTACTATTTCACTTTGACGTTTTTACCAACGACCGTGCCTTCGACTTGCTCAAATTTAGCATCTAGGCGTACCGTGACAACAACAATCAACTCGCCAGCTTGGATGTCTCGATCAACTTCCATGAATACATTTCTCCAAAGACCGAGAACCATATTGAAAGGATGGGTCAAGAGCGTTTTCCCAATATTCGAGGACGATCCTGACTCTGATGGCATATAAGACGATGGGAGCAACGGGATATTGTACGCTACCTTAACATCTTCATCTCCCCATACAACTTTTTGGGACATTTCTGTTCCGCCCTGGTCTGCCAACTCATCACTCCATTCAACTTCCATATTTGGCGACACAACCCAAATCATTTCTCTTTTTTTTGCCATGTATGGCTTGGGCATTTCAAGATATGTTTTTTTGAAAAAGCTTTTGCTTAATGCCAGGCCACCGTGGTCATATACATGGCTAGCCTCTGCAAGCTTTATGTATCCATCAAACTGAGCCAAATCAGCATCTGAGCTTGCTGTATCGCTGAGCAAAACCTTCTCTTCAATATCTAAAGCAACCTGTTCGAGAATCAATTGCATAACAGTGTTTTCAATCGAATTCCCCCTAACGTCTCGTCCGCCTTCAATTGAGTCTTGTAATGCATCATATCCAAGTCGAACCACAGCTTTGCTTTCTTTCGCTGAAAGCTCTATCTTGGATGTTGTCGGCTTGCTCTGTTTGTCTTCTGTGAGAGCAGTATTCTCTGTCGCGGCGTGCAAAATTCTACCAGTAAAACCAATTCGGTCGACTCTCATGGTCGGGCTATCCATTGGCACCATGCGAAGGACACGCAAAAGATATGGGCGATCTCGTAGCATTCGGATAAACTTGTCTCCCTGACTGGGTACCAACAGACCTCCGCCCGTGGCTAAGTCAGTCGTCGAGAGTGCTGATTTTTTTATCAGGCTTTTTTCGACCAATTGCTGTGCTCTGGAAAGTATGTCCATTTTACATGTCTCCTTTATTTATTCTGATATTAAGCAATTCCTTGCTCTTTCAGTATTTGTTTGTTCTTTCGATAAGAAAGGTTGTGACGATCCATCGAGTCAAAAGAAAGGTCGGAATGTGTATTCTTTGCTTGTGGAGGAACATCAACAGGATCAGAGTCTAGGCTTTTTCTGATTCCACGGGCATTTTCTACAACGCTAAGTCTAGCACCAAGACCCTCTACGCACGAAAGCACGCTTTGCATTGCGGTTGTCATGTCTGAAATGCTTTTCTTTACATCTCCCAGGTCATCACTTTTCGTCACTGGCGCTGGTTGTGTTGGTTGCTGTGTGGTAGGAGCAGGTGGCTCATTTTTTGGCTGAGCTTTAGAAACCCCATTCATCCACGAATTTCCTGTTGGCCACTCTCCGAACTCTCCACGTCTTATAATTTCAATCAGCTTTTTCGTTGTGTATCCGATACCTTCGAGCGAAAAATTGAAGCTTATGGCCTTAAAAAGTTTTTCGGTCCCAGCGAGTGCTTCTTCGAGATTTACGCCAGATTTCTCTAAAATCTCTGCTTCTGATGGTTTCAGATCGTATTTTTGCAAAAGTTCGAGTTTCATATTGTTCTTTGCCTCCTCAAGGTTTTCTTTTTTAATTACTTGCGTGATAGCCGGCTCTTGTTTCGGCTCATCTTTTCTGAATCCAAACAATTTTGATAATTTGTTTACAACGGTATCAGCTATATCCTCAGATTTCGTTACAGGAGTGTCAATGGAAACGTTTAATTTTTTACGTCTCCCTGCGCCCCCTATCGAATATCCAATTATTTCGCCTTTTTTTATGTCTCTCCACGTATCTTGATTAGTCACTTGTGTTTCCAGCCACCATCCGCCAGGAACTCCGTTAATTCCAGTTTGGTCAATGTACGATTCGATTGGATACCCAATATTCTCAAAATCCTTATGCTCTTCGGCTGATCCTGTCCCCTGTTGCATTTTGTACGCCAAATTTTGCATAAATCTATGGGCGGCATCTTCAACCTCTTTGGGCGACACTATATCGCCAACCCAATCAGGAAGATTCGGGACTAACGGATAAGCTCCTACTCGCATCAAAGTGTCATCCGACACTTTTAGGATTGGCACACATGCGCTATATTCGTTTGTGGAATCCTGGCCCTTTATAATGCGAAATTCTGACATTTTTCCAAGGATCGGTGCCCGTGTCAACGTGACTTCTGTTATGTCTAAATCAAACAGTTCGTTAAGTGCGGATGCAGCGATTGCAAATCTGTCAGGGACTTTTTTAGATATCTGCTCTTTTTTAAGAAGTCCAACGGTAGCTTTAATTCCCTGTTTTAAAATAATGTCGCGTAAACTGCCTTGGATAAAATTAGGCTCTGGGCGAATTTCTACCATCCAGCTAGTAGGAGACTTCTTTATCGTCGAAACGTCCATGTTCTTTGATACAAGCCATTCTTTCACAGATTTTTCAGTAAATTCACCCATGGTAAAAGATAAAGACTGTACCATCAGATTTGATTTTTCCAAAAAAACTGTGTCTACTTCCGCCTTCTGGATATCCTCTGATTTCTTACAAGACGACTTGGCTTTATCTGCTTCCATTTTTTCGAACTCTGCCATATTTACGCCAGCATATTTGGCATTTTCAGGGACTGTTTCGAGTGCAGATTTTCCTAAGTCTTCTTTTCTTGGCTCGTACCACTTCTTTGCCTCATCCATAGTCCATACATTTTTGGGAAATCGCAATGCTTGTATTTTGCTTGACTCTTCGCCCTTTAGTTTTCCAAAAACTGCGTAATTGCGGGGCGATTCCTGTAAGTCCTTCACGAAAAACGAATCAGGAGAAAACAAATCTGGGTCTCTGATTCTGTAGCGAATTTCATTTTCTGTTTCTTCCCATCCTGGCATACTATGGCTCCTTTCGTTCAACGAATTTTTGCAGTTCTGTCATCACGTAGTCCTGATCGATTCCCACCCAACTAGGAATGCAAAGGCTAGAATGAAAAAGGTGACTTGTAAAATCTAGATTCATACTCTCGGAATTTCTATACTGCTTAATCGTGTGCGCTGGGACAAAATATATTTTTGTCTCGATCCCTGCGTTTTCTAGATGTACTTTTAACTTATCGCGTTCATCTTCTGACTTTAGAATAAAAATCACATCCTTAAAAGTACTTGAATTGTTAGGATTAATTTCTTGTATTTGCCAGCCAACAGACTGGGCGAAATCTCTATATCTTCGTGCAATTTTTTGTTTTTCAAAAATCGTGTCGGACAAAGTCTTTAAGCCTTCCAAAGCACACGCTGCATTATATTCAGACATGCGACCAGCCCAACGACGAACATCTTTGAGTTCGTTCGCTAAATTTACATCGTTGCACGTGATAAGTCCGCCCTCGTTCGATATCAGGACTTTCGTTGGAGACAAAGAAAACGCATGAATTCCATATTTCCCAATCTTTTCGCCTCGATAAAGCGAACCGAAAGAATGGGCTGCATCAATAACATATGGCACCGTAAGTTTTTCCAAATCTTCGTATCTCGCAGGGCATCCAAAAGCTTCGGTCACGCACACTGCTTCAACGCATGTTTCGATAATACACTCTGTTTTGTAGCATTTCTTTCTACTCAAACACAAAGTTGTGTCCACTTCTCCAAAGACTGGGATTCCGCCAGCCATGCGAATAGCGTCAGCTGTGGATCGCCAAGTGTACGATGGCAGCAATACTTTTTTTCCAGATATTCCTAGAACCTCCCAAATACAGAACAGGGCGATTGTGCAGGAGCTTGTAGCAACAGCATATCGGCTTCCTAGATATTCGGCTGCTTTCTCTTCAAATTCAATAACCCTTCGTCCATTTGAGAGTATTCGTTCCGGTATATAATCCTTTGCGTTCTTGAATACCTGCAAAGGGTTGACATAGTCTATTTTCATCGGCTTTTCCCTTTAAAACTTTGTAGCTTCTCGATTGCTCCTGCCTTCAAAAAAGCCAGATTACTATATTTAGCATTTTTAAAATCAAGCTTTTGGTCATGGACGAGTTGCACAATTTCTTTAATCCCTTTAGCAACTGTCCATTGAGTGACAAAATCAGTAAGAGCAATTCTTTGGAAGCTGACCCGATAGTTGCGCTTGTCCTTATTCTCGTTGCACGTTATTATATTTGTGCCGGTCTCGCGCTGGATCAATAATCCAACCTGAGATATTTGATAGTTCTCAGAATCATTACCAATATTAAAAACCCCATCATGTTTTGTCATAAGGAGATGGCAAATCGCATTCGCTGCATCAGACACATGTAAAAATGGTCGCCATTGATCACCGCCATCTATCGTTATAGTTTTTTCCTGCACAGCTTTTGCTGCCAAAACATTCACAACCAAATCAAACCTCATGCGTGGCGACACGCCATAGATTGTTCCAAATCGAGGGATGCAAACCTTAAATGTGTCATCAGACATTGCAAAAATTTCTTTTTCCGCTGCAATTTTGCTTTCGGCATAGAGTGATACTGGATTGAGTGGAGACCATTCGGATAATATATTTTCGTTGGTTCCATACACAGAACATGTACTCGAAAAAATGAACTTTTTTACGCCTGATGATTTCGCTAACGCTGCCACTTCTATTGCTGATTTACAATTTATGTCCATTGTTAGATTTTTATCTAGATCACAAGCTTGATCTCCGACAATGGCAGCCAAATGAACAACCGCATCGTATCCCTTCATGCAATATCTGGTTATATCCATGTTTCGGAAGTCGGCCTCAACGATGTTTATTTCTTTTTGCATGTCAGAAATAGGCTGTTTCCCATATAGGAAAGTGTCCAAAAGTCTTACTTGTTTTTTTGCAGCGGCAAGCTGCCGGACTAAAATGCTTCCAATATAGCCAGCACCGCCAATAACTAAAACCTTCATTTTAATCCTCCTCGTCATCGCCAAGATCAACGGATGGCTCTTGTTTCTTATTTCCAACATCCCTTGTTTTAGATCGTGTTTCTTCGTTAATTCTTTGTAAAATTTCTCTTCCTGATGCAAGACTCATTGGTTTCGCAATTTCAACAGGATATTCGACTGGTACCAATACGCAGTGGCAATGGCTTCGACATACTGTAACTCCTGATCTAGGAAGTCCATGGATTTGCCATCTTTCATAAGTCTTTACTTTCCCATGTAGGTCTTCACAATCTGGACAAGAGTTAGAAAAAAAAGTGATCCACTTCATCCGCTCCAAGTTTTCTGACTGGAATGCTTCGTTTGCCGCTAAGTCTGCTATTTGCCAAATATATGATCCTGCGCTTTCCGCGCTCGCGTTGAAAAATGTTCCGGTTTCTCGTTTTCCGCCTGCGATTTCTTCAGTGATTCTTTCTTTCGCAGCCCTATTGCTGCCAGCCAAAAACAAGTCTGACATCAACGATTTTGTTGCTAATTCGTAACCCAACGCCGCATTTTCAAGACGATTCGCGAGCATCTCACGGGCCTCGGTTTCGATTTCCTTTTCTTTGTTTTTTACCGAGGACAGCCAATCCCAGAACGACTTTTTAAGTCTAGACTTCCTGACTTCTGAGATAATTGCTTTTGCATAGACTGAAGCTGCCTGCATTGCTCCAACTTTATATTTTTGAGCTAAATCTAAAATTGGGATAACCACGTTTTTTTGTAACTGCTTGTGTAATTTTTTTTTGTCCTGATTTTTGAAGTCGTTTACAAAAAGCGTGGCAATTTTCTCGGAGTTTCCAGCAATAACCTGGAACAAATAAGATTTCGCCTCGCTCTTGGCAGTTTCTTTCAGTAGTGCAAGAGTGTTTATGTAGTCCAGTATGGGCCGAAGCTGCTCGTCATTTTTTTGCTGGTTCATCTTCGTCCTCATCGTCGTCATAAATTGATTCACCAAAAGATGAGTCTTTTATGGCGGACAACATCTCGTCTTCCCTAAGCAACCGCCCACTTCCTTTTACCTTTTCTTTAGATGCAGACAAGTCTTGCTCTAATTTTTTTGCATCAACGCTGTCTCGTGTGGAAACCTCAATCGTTTTATTATTGAGCGTCATAATTGTCTCGCCATGTATGAAAAAATGTTCGTTTGCCCATGCTTTGTCGATTTCTTTGAGTCCAAGCTTTTTGCGAGCCTCGTTAATTGTCATTACTCCGTTAGAAACTACTTTAACACAGGCGTTGCACATCTTTTCAAACTCTTCAGCTGTCGCGTTGTTGAAATTATTCAGGGCGATCTCATAATCCCTAAATCCAGCATCTGGCAAAATCAATCTGTTTATTGGTTCTAGTATCAAATTTTGGAGCGGCTTTATCGTGAACTCTTTGAAGTCTTCTCGTTGGGATTGTGAGTCCCCAACTCCTCCAAGTTGGCCGGGAGTTATTACACCCAACATTCTTGGAGGAACACCATGAGACGCAATAATTTCATCCCTGGATGCTTTTCTGTAGTCCAAGAAGCTTGCTTCATTGCTCTCTGTCTCTAGTTTATGAGTTTCGACTTTCATGTTCGGCGATGGGTTGGCAATTACCATCGGAGCATGTGGCCTAGATCGAAGTATTTCCGAGAAATGTTTTTTGATGTCATCACGGGCTTCGTTTGAAAGATTTGCTCCCGATAAAACAAACATCCACCGGGGGACTCTGTTGTTCTCAAAAAATGCCAAATTCCATTTTTCGGCTGCCTCGTCACCAATGATCGAAGTAAAACATGAAATCCATGTCGGTATTCCGTAGAATGGAGAAAGTGGATGATATCGTTTAATATGAATCATCTCGTTTGCCCGCATTTCTTCGGGAATAGTCGTTCCGTCCGAGTGTCTATTCCCAAGGATGTCGTATTCGTCTGTATCACCATACTCTTTGAAAAAAACTCTCGTAAAAACCGCACCACCAAACAGGTTATACGTCTCTTTTGTTGGCTGTGGCACGCTCGTATTCGTATACGCCGACTCTCCTAGTGTTCGAGAAAGAAAAGTGAGCTGCCAATATCCAGAACCAGCCTTAAGATTGCCCTGTCTTTTTCGGACAGTTAGCGACGGAACGTGATACAACTCTTCTGGCTTCCCTGTAGCTCCACGGACGACCTCAATATATGCGTTTCCTAGACTTTCGATATCAATGGACAGAGAGTTAAAAAAGTTCTCTGGTGTCAATATTTTGTTTGTTTTTCCGATCGCATTCTCTAAAAATGAACGTACTGGCTCGGTCGAAGTCTTTTTATTCGCTGATTTATCTCTGTGCACAGCTTCCCAACCAGGCGAAACGGCAACGGCTGCTTTCAGTTCAACGCACCGAGAATGCCAGGTATTATTTAAAACAAAATGTGCCATGTCGTAGAATGGTAATGGCGTATCAATAACGTCACAAGCAAAACTATTACCAAGTTGCGTTGATTGCTGTTGGCTAGCTTTTCTAAGCTTTTCGACCAACGCGGAGCCATAAACGTCGTTGACGCTTAAAACTTCGACATTGTTCGAGATTACAGATGTTTCTATTCTCTTGTTTTTTTTGCTCATGATACCGTTACCTCGTTTGCTGTGAACACTCCCGTGATAAAATAGCGTAGTCCATCTAGCGGATGGCTATGCTCGTCGTGTTTGTATTTTTCTTTACTGTACACGATTTTGCCCTGGGTTCGTTCCCATTGGGCAAGCTCTAACGCGTCTATCGTTTTTTTACAGTTTTTGGTAATGTAGAATTCAGGGTATCCAGTGAATGACGATTTCGTTAATTTTTTCTTCACGGCCTGGATTCCATCGGTTACTCCAGCACACTGCGAATTTACGTATATTTTTTTGTTGGCAAGTTTCGCAATATACGAATATCCATCTATTCCAGTTCTTGCATTTCCTGAAGGGTCTCCCCAGTCAACCCATTTTTCTTTCGGTGCCAACTTCTCGCTTATCATATTTACTTTGTCGGCAATGTCCTCAATCAGATACCCCGACAAAATCAATTCCTCGAATTGGACACATGTTCCATCAGGCAGTACCTGAAAAAAAAGCACGGCTGTTGGGTCGTCATATCCAAAATCCCAACCACGGCCAAATGAGGCACTTTTATCGATTTCGTAGTCATCAATAACGTGCTCGTCATAGATGAACTCTGTGAAAACAGAGTCTGATTTTTCTGGGCGCTCACAAAGCCATTGTGCCAAAAATCCTTCATAGTCTAGTGTTAAAAAACGACTTATTGCATCCTTAATTGGCAAATATCCGTTAGACTGTTTTGCTTTTCCGCCACAAACTGTTCTCCAAGTGTGCGGCTGTCCAAATCTGTCAAACTTCACATATTTTTCACAGTCGCAGCAGTCTTTTTTTGTGCAACGCTTTAAGACTTCAAACACGCACCATTTGTAAATTTTAAATCCACGATCTGTCGACTCTGTAATCATCTTTTGGGCATTGCCATTGGAAAACTTTCGACTCGTTAGTAGCCTCAATGCCGACATGACCTTGTCGGAAGACTTTGGCATTGAACATGCCTCTTGGAAAATGTCCCACGGAAGCAGTTCAAACTCATCAATCGTTGCTTTATTCGGATGTGGAGAGTTAACTCCGTTAATCGTTCCTGGTACAATCTCAATTTCTGATCCGTTCGCAAAAACTGTTTGCTCCTGCGTAAGCTTCTCTATTCCGACCTCGTCATAAAACTTGTTTGCCCACTTAGAAACATATTTATATGCCCTCTTCGCCTGTGCCATAATTGCTCCCAGATGGCACGATGAGCAATTGTCTTTCTTCGATGCTTCCAAGAATTCTAGTGCTGCTGAGTTTATTGTTTTTCCGCCTGTTCTCGGCCCGATAACCAACGAGTCTAGTGTCCGCTCAAAAAATGAATCTGAGACGAAATCGAACGGCGAAGTGTGTCCGTTGCACACAGCGACGTTCGGAATGTTTATTCCAAGACTCGCTTCGGCCAAAGATAGCAACTGTTTATTCGTACGAGGCGAAAAAAGATTCAGCATTGCTATTCCTTCGTGGCAAATATTTCATATGTCGTCGCTGCGCCACTCCCCGTAATTTTAATTGCCGATGTGCGAATATCCACCGATAGATATCCGCCTGCCTCAACCGTGATCGCTTTTGTGTTCCAAATTCCACGGCCAGAACGAAATTTTACAGACAAGCTATTCGAGGCGTGTGTGTTTTTTACCAACACGCTAGCTGTGTTAGAGCCTATATTTATGGTTGTTTCCGAAGTTCCAATACTTCCATTTTCTTGAAATACATATTCCGGAGGTATAGTCGCAACCTGTCTCTGTGTCTGTTCTGTCCTTTGTATTTCTGCCATGCATCACCTCTTTGTCTTATAACCTACGCGTGGCACTTTCTAACTGTGCCGCTTCCTTATTATAGCAAGCATAAATCGTTATATGCATAGTTGTGTAAAAAAATCGTTCACTACTTTGTGCTGTCTACTATATTAATATTGGTTTTGCGCGTTCACAAAATGGTGCAATAAAAATATTGCGGAAAAGTGCAATATTTTTATTGCATATAATCCCTTATAAATCAAAGGTTCTAACAATTTAAAAATAAAAAGTGTAATATTTTTATTGCACTAATCCGGTAAAACGGGGCATTTTATACTTTTCCTGTGTGCAAAATTCTACACAAAACTCATCGTGTGCCAGGACATAAAATATTTTTAGTAGAAAATTTATTTATCAAACAGGCTAATTTGTTGGCATACAGCTTTTTTGTGGCACAAAAAATATTTTTATTTACGACATGGCACAAATATTGCTTATATATAATTCAGTTAAGTTACACGGGAGAGCGTAACCGAAGAAACCCAAAAAAAACTTAAAAGGCCCTAAGGGCCAGGAGAAACTAAGATGAAGACAAGAACAAACAAAAGCCAGAGCAGTATGCCTTACGAAACCTATTCCTTCTTAATGGCCACAATGTACGGAACGCTCTTCATGGGCGGAATGATGAGTTTACCATATGTGATGCCCTTTGTTAAAATATTAGTGGATATGCTGTAACAGAACCGAAGAAACACAAAACCTAAAACGGCCCAAGGGGCCAGGAGAAACCAAGATGAAGACAAAAAATATAATAAGCAACATCCCTTATGAAACCTATTCGATGATGATCGGTTTGAGCTATGGAGTCCTCTTTATAGGCGGCATGTTGAGTCTGCCATACGTGATGACCGGAATAAAAATGTTGATGAGTGTCCTATAACAAAACAACAACCATGCCCCCAAACTAAGGGGCGACTAAAAGGGAGAGCACAAATGAGAATAACGATAACACGCAAGATGATAGAAAACGCTTCCGAGATTAGAAAAGCCGCCGCCCGAAAGTGGGGATGTAAAGAAAACGAAATTTTATGGCCATTATGCGTAGGCATGGCCATGAGAGGAGAAAGCATCGTGATGGAAGAAATTTTTTCCGTAGAGAAAATTGAAGTGCAAAAGACCCTGGGCATTTTCGTAGTGGAAGTTACGCCTGCGAATCGCTCGCTGGGTGAATTCTACAACGTAAGTGTAAATGGAAAAAGTGCCCGTTTGATCGTAGATGCTGGCCAGAAGCTTTTACAATACGACACCCCGATTGTGATGGGGGGAAAAAAATTTGGTGCCATGAGTCTTGATGATACGTCATATCAGAAGGTCTTAGAACAGATTGCCAGAGTGCGAGACTTTATAGTTCGCACATCCGACCAAACTAAGGTAGGCATATATATAATAACAAACAACGAAACTTGGGGTTACACTGTGCGGGTGGACAACGGACGAAACATGAGAAGCGACGTAACTGAAATGAACGACCTTTTGAAAGGCCAGGGACGAAACAGGGAAATCGCCGAGGCAATACAAAACTCAACCAATAAAGATTTGTTTCAGCTTGGAGATTACAGCTCGGTGACTACTTATGAGGTAACGCCTGAAAAATTTTCCGAGTTGATCGTGAAGGTACGCGAAATCGTTGAAAGAGAAAAAGCAGAGGCTGAAAGAAAAGATCGCGAGCGGATCGCAAAACGCAATGACGAAATCAACACCATGTCAGATGCTGAGTTCGTCAAAAAGTACATGACCGAAACCATCCACCTTGACGAAAATGACGGGTTCGCAGAAACTATTGCTGACGAGGTTGTCAGCCGCATGGTGTGGCCCAAAAATACACCAGAGGATGTCCGACAGGACTCCTCTTACATCAGAGTGCGTGGCAGAGGGAAAGAATATACTTACCGCCTGGTAAGCCCTGAGAGTATCTCGCTTCTTTTGAAACGCCATACCGGAATCGTAGAGAAAAGGAAAGCAGAAGTGCTTTCCACCACAATTTAAGGAGTAACTATATGTTAGACAAACTGAAAAAAAAATTCTCTGACAAGTATAACCTAAAATATGATGTTATGCTTGTACCAAATCCAAAAGATTTTACATGCCGAGTGTCAACCGACACAAAAGAAAAACGGCACACGATAACGGTGGACCGATACACGCTTGCTGATCCTGCCAGGGCCGAGTATCTCCTTGCCCATGAGTTTGCCAACGCGTATTTGGCGGAAAACTTAGATATCTCGTTTGGCTGCATGCCGTTCGCAGCAGAGTACACGCAATCGGCATTAAGAATGGCGTTCCAAGCGTACATGCTTCCAGTTGATTGGTGGACGAATGCCGTCCGGCACCGCGTTTTCCCAGAGTACACGTCTCAAGAAATGCGGGCAAATATTGCAGACTACGCCCGCGCTCCCAAAGAATGCGACTTTTTGTTTTCTAGATTTGAGTTGCGCCAGTGTCTTGCCCTAGACTTGGCAGAAAATAAAAAATACAAGTGTGGACAAGAATTCCACCTGAGGAAACTGGTTGATAGGTTGTCTAGGGGAAATATGGAGTCTGTCTTTGAAATTAGAGACTTCTTGCTGTCTATGGGCACTCTTTCAGAGAACAGAGACAAGGCTTTAGCACTATTGCAATTGGAGGTCAGAAGATACGCCGCGCTTCTGAGACTTCCAATTGCTCTGTCTCTATCTACCACGGGTGAAAATACATCCCAGTGGTGGATAAGCGAGCCATGCCAATGTCAATAAAAGAAGAAATCGCAGCCACGTGCGCTGCTGCAAAAGAATCCATCCGAGCAAAATACAAGCAGGAGTATGCTGCTCAAAATGAGGCTATAGCGAAACAGGTAGAAATTTTGACCGGATGGAGAGTGTGCCGGACTGGCGGCAAGAGGGCTAGGTTCCTGGCCTTCAAGGAAGTATCCGGAAAAAAAGTTGTGGTGCATCTGTGTTGTGCCACAGAAAAAATATTGATTGATGACGCGGTGCTGAAAATCCGAAGGAAGGGGGATAATCAGTAATAAGTATTTTTTTCAGAAAGACCATCAAAAGCCAAAGAGTTGCAACTCCTTGGCTTTTTTATTTCGCAGTCTAAAAATCACGTTCCTGACACCAAAATAATATATGCCATACTAGATACGAGTTTTTTGGACGGGGTTCTTTTTCCGGCCTCAATCATTGACAGGAGCGATTTGGGACACCCTATCTTTTGTGACGAGGTTTGCAGGCTCCATCCTTTTTCTCTCCGAAAAATGCGAAACCGGCTAACTATATCTCGATGCTGCTCTAAAGTTTTACGGCTGATCATTTTTTTTGCCCATCCTGTCGGATGAAAAAAACTCCTCTTTGTGTGCGCATTAAACTTTCCTCTTTCCATCCGAAAAATTCGTGCGCCCAAACAAAATTCACGCTTGCATTTTTTGCGCATTCCTGATCAACGAATTCGTTCCCAACAAAAACGGTCTGCTTTTTATTTTCTTCAATATCTCCATCTACATTGTCTAGGAGCATATATACCATTTCTGGTTTTGGCTTCGCAAAATCTTTGTATCGGTCGCTATATATTGCGTCAGGATAATAAAAACACATCTCGATATCTTCCAACACTCCACCCAATAAAACATTGGTTTCCGCCGCTATCATCCATGCCATATTTGCCGACATATAGCCACACGAAACCCCGCCCTGGTTGCTACATGCGAAAATGGAATCGCCGTTATTTTTTAAAGAGGAAAGGCGATCCTTTACCCCTGGCAGTAAAACCTGGTCTGTTGGATCGTTTGGGCACGGCCTGCCAGTTTTTGTTATGCGCAACGTGCCATCCATATCAAAAATATAAATCATCACTTGTCTCCTATGTCTCTCCCAAACACTGCTCGGTATGCTACTAGTCTATTGCGCTCAGATTCGCGCAGTTCTTTTTCTAAGTTTTTTTGTCCAAAATCTGGAACTATTGAGCATCCTGAATGACAAAAATAATATAACCAGTTTGAACCATAAACATCTTTAAACATGCTTTCTAGTTTTTCAGAAATATTGCATGAATTCAAGTGCCACATATAGATTTCTCTATGGCCGGGCTGCAATGCCTCGCAATACGCCTTTTGCTTTTCTGTCAACCATCTAGGTTCCATATTACTCCCATGTTACCTGTTCAAGTTTACTATATGCGATTAATCTATTCCGTTCAGACTCACAAAATTCTTCTTCTAGTTTCTTTTGTCCAAAATCAGGAACAGCTTCACACCTTTGCATGTGTTCTAATATTTTAGAAAGCATGCATGAATTCAAGTGCCACATGTGCGCTTCTCTTTGTTTTGGTGGCAATGATTCACAATATTCTTTTTGGAACTCTGTCAACCATCTAGGTTCCATTTCTGTCAGCCTCCACTATTTTTGATGTCCCTGGTTGTGTTTCTGCAACACCTCCTAAAAATGGGCTTTCTCCAAAGTGTACAGCGTCGTGAAAAGAAACGCGGAATTCGTTTTTCTGTAACTGTGGTTGAATCGTCATCATTGGGATTAAAATTTTCTCTATCAGCGACACCATCGTTTTAAATTCGGCAGGGTTGAGCGAGCAGTCAGAATCTGGACACGAATTATTGATTTTGAAATGCTTTTCGATAACCGAAGCTCCGAGCGAAGCTGCAACAATGCACGGATAAAAATCTTCCGAGTGGCACGAATAGCCCATGGAATTCTTTCCTGCAAAATAGGAATACTCCTCCCACTCAATCTGGTCTAAGTTCGTTGGGTAATACCCAGACCATCCATTGTTTGGACAATACAGATACTCCCAGCCGAAGCACTTTGGATACTGTCCTTGCAGGTCTACGGATACAAATTTTCGCTCAAATCCGGCAGCGTCGCATTTTTGGATTAACTCCAAGTTGCGGCGTTCGACAAATGCTAGTTTTACCCATTTTGCTCCAAGCCTTTTTGCCATTGCCACGCTTTCAAAATCGAACACAGACCAAAAGCATTCTATCTTTTCCGATATGGCAACGTCCATAACCTCTTTCCATTTAGCTTCTGACAATATGAATTTTTTTCCGCGTGGACGGGCTCTCTCGGTAAAAAGCTGGAACTTGATCGCGTCTGCTCCTGCCTTTTTTGCCTCCACGACCATGTCCATTGCTTGATATTTGTCGCCATTGTGGTTGATTCCAGCCTCTGCGATTATTGTTACTTTCCTACTTAAAACTCTTGTATCTACTATGAGATTTGACATATTTTTCCTCCAATTTCGTTAGTTTGTTTTGTTCGTGAGTTTACTTTCCATCCGTTTGCAACACACCTCTTTTTTCTCTGTCCAATTTGCGCATGTTTAGCCAAAGCCATGCCTCTTGTAATTTTTCAATGGCTTTCGTTGTTTCGTAGCTCGGAATTTGTTCGTTGTAAAATTTGTGCAGCTCGATCAATGCGTCAACCAAATGTGTAGGGAAGCACCCGGTCACCGATCCTTCTTGATTTGGATGTCCAACTTGCAATTGTGCTGTGAGTTTCCCGTCTACAAACGTGATCGCTGGATGCACTGTGCACACTGGGCACTTATTCATCGCTTCAAGTTTTTCTTTAACTGGTACTGGATTTGTCATACATGGATTCCTTTACTATCAGATGGTAGTTGTTTGTTATAATATAAATATTTGTATATACTTACGACAAAAGTTTCTGTAGAAACTTCATTTTTCTATTAAATTGCCAACAAAATTATCCCCAAAATTGGGATAAAAAAGAGTAACAAGCAGCCACAATCTTTTATCATCATGGGCTTTATTTTTGATGGGTCTGGTCTTTTTCTCTTTGACAACCTATATCCTCTCAAAAAAAGCAAACCGATTGTCGCGTTGTTTTCCCCTAAAAACCTCTTTCCATTCTTTGCTTTTCATGAAATTTTCCTTCACGACGTTATAAATTCCGTGTAGGGCATATTTAGGATTGGGGTCGTAGTCGTGAAATCCGATTCGTCCACCTTTTAGGATTTTGTCCTTCAAAAACTTTACACAAAACCGTGTCGGAACCTCTAAATCTAAGTCCAAATATGCAAACGCTATTTGCAAACCCGATGGACTAAACTCGTTTGCCGCTTCATTGATAACCGGCAAAGTATCCTCTACCTTCCCAGCAAAAACGCCGATTCCTAGGCGCTTTAGCTCGTAGATTGTCCTGTTTTTGTTGCCTGTTGCCAGGTGTCCCTTTGTAAATTTTGCTTTTTGCTCTTGCGTCGTTCCATCGTATGGCATGCCCTCAAAAGTATCAAGTGCTAGCTGCTTCGTAAAATATGGCGAATGCCTGAGAGAATAGTTTAACGCAGCGCTTGTACATCCGTCGTATACTCCACACTCAATAACTATTCCTGATTTGCATTTTTCCAGTGCGTTCCATGCGTGTTCGCAAACAATAAACGGGTTACAAAGAGGTCTTGGATAGTTTGCCATACTCTTTTCTCACTTTCTCAATAATCTTTGATGTGCTATGTTCGGAACTATGTCTATACAAGATTACTTTTCCGCCATAGCTCTCTATAAACTCTTGACCAACAACGTTCCCCTCCCAATCGCTTCCTTTTACCAGGATGTCGGGCCGAATCTTTTTTATCAGGCGTAAGGGAGTATTTTCGTCGAAAAAAACGACGTTTGTAACTCCAACATTTATGAGAGTCAACATTTTTTTGCGGTCTTCCTGGTTGTTAATTGGGCGAAATTGCCCCTTCAACCGAGTAACGGATTCGTCAGAATTTAGGCCAACGATTAATTTGTCACCCTGCGCCGCGCAAAACTTCAAAAAGCGGACGTGCCCAACATGCAAAATATCAAAACATCCGTTCGTAAAAACAACGATTTCTTTTTTCATGACTTTTTCTGTCCCCCAAATCCTGCGTTTGGATTTAAATCCTTGCAGTTAGCAGCTTCGTTCAGCGATACATATTTTACCTTTCCATCCAGCAAGCCACCTTTTGAACATGTTGCAAGCAAAACGCCTCTATCTTTTAGCCATGCCGCTTGCTGTACTACAAAATCTGCGATCACTGCTCCACCAGGAAATTTTCCGACCGGTTTTCCCCACTCCTCGGCAACTTTTTCGTCAGGATCCCAAAAGTGCGCGTCGTTATTAAGATCAACGCCAAGCAAAAAAATCTCTCGTGCTCCAAGCCAAAAAGCGCAGTTGATGGCAGACGTGACGATACTTCGTTTTAGAGAAAATTTTGGAACGCCTCCAGGGCTATTTTCCCAGATAGGAGATGATGGAGCGTGTTCCCAAGTCACCACTCGACAAAATCTAGCCCGTTCTTCGTCGTTAAAATGGTGCGCGGCCCAAAACAATATTGGCTTTTCTTCTCGCTCGTTTTGCCACGCAAACATTCCGTCTCTGTTCCGATCAATAAATCCGATGTCTCCAAAAATCAAAGCGTCCAACATGCCATAAAGATAAAAACTAGAATTTGTTCCGATCGCAGGCCAGCCAATCAACTTTTGAAGCGGAAGATCGTTCAGACTCGCACCCGCACCAAAAACAAAACACTTTTTCTTGTTCTGTATTTTGTGCCTCAATCGCTCAATATGGGCCGGATATTCAAGATTTACTAGGTTCTCAAATTTGCGATATTTTATTACGCGAGACAACTTTCCTTCCTCGCGACAAGTATAAAGCTCACAACCTTTACTTTCGAGTGCTTTTTTCCACGATCCGAGAGCTGCTATGATTTTATTGCCTTTTGGAAACTTTTTATCCGTGGCAATATCCGTGTTCTCAAAATGGTTGTCTCTTTCTGCTTCGACTCCGAGTAGGCAAATTTCTTTCGCTCCTAGGACGTATGCTAAGTTTATGGCAGAAAAGATAACCGAGTCTTGGAAATTAAGTTCGAGAGGCGATAGTAAATCGTGGACAATGGTTTGCCTGCGATCGTAATAAACCACGTTGCTATATCTTAGTTCGGTTGGCTGATTGAAAATAAGACATCCAGTTTCTTTCTCAATGCATCGTCCATGGATTGAGTCTTCTTTCCATAGAAGCTCTTTCCCATGCCGGACAGTATCCCTCATCCAGAATAAATATTTCCCGCGCCATTTATCTTGCCACTCTTTTATCTTTTGCAGATTATTGCAGATAAAAACAAAATCGGCCATCACAAGAGCGTCGATCCAAGGAGCAATTTTATAGGAGACGTTCACGCCAATCGTCGGCCATCCATCTAGTGCTAGTCTATCTAAATCGTAGTGTATCAAACTCGGAGCGGTTCCAAGCAAAAAAACGCGCCCCATCTGCGCTATTTTTTTTTGCAAATTTTCTAGTGGCTGGACGTTTCGTGTTTGTGGGGACAAAATAGCCGTTCGCAAACGACTAAAATTTCGAGTATTCAACATAGGCTCTTGTTTTCCGCCAAGAACTGTATATATTTTTGCCGTGTGAACTGTTTGTGAACCATGTTTTAAAAGGGCTGTTTGTCTTAAATTCGAGTGTCCACAACATGGACAAACTATCCGGTCTGAGTCTATCATTTGCTTGTAGACTGAATCGGCAATTTCATAAATAGCTTGGCATGAGCTACAAATCTGGGCAATTTTCATTTATGATTCTCCATATTTTTTTGTTGGCAGAGCCATCGCCGTGTGCGCCATTTTTGTAGTCATCTCGAAGCCCTGATGACCCGCGACAATCTTTGTTTTTTGCCTTAATAATTTTTTGCAGAATTTCATATTCGGAGTTTCCAACTTGCGATCTTTCTTGATACTCGAAATGGACATTATGCACAGGGAAGGCCTCTTGTCTTCCAAGATTTCTTTCTCCAACATGTAGGCACGGCACGCCTAAATATTGCGCTTCTAAAAACATAGAAGAGCTATTTCCGATAAAACATTCGCAATCCCAAAGCAAATCTAGAAAATCAGTTCTTTCAAGATTTTCAATTTTCTCCACATTTTCGCCAGTTTGCAAATTGACAAATTCTTCCCTATACAATTTTCTGTCGCAGTTTGGCATCATTAGTTTAACTTTTTCGTTTCGTAATGCATGTAAAATATCTTTAAGATACAGGATAGCTCTATCTTCTGGGTGTATTTGTATCAAAAAAAACCTGCTGTCTTCTCTAAAAACCCACACTGTTTTTTTTAAAATGTCTGATATAAATGGAGACCCGACGTTGTAAATCGTAGACTTGTCAAACCTTTTTGCCAATCGTTTTGCACTTTCTTCGAGAGATGGGAAGTGGATGTCGGCAAACTCTGAGATACAATTGCGAATTTTTTCATCAACCAACCGCCCTCGCTGGAAATCTCCACCTGAAATATGGGCGATTTTGATTCCTTTTTCCCACGCCGAAATAACGAATGGAAACACATTTTTTCTATCTCCTAAGACGAATAACCATTTAGCCTTAGATTCGGAAATTTCTTCTGGCTTCGTGGCAAATTTTACTTTAGAAATACTGTCTCGGAAATTTTCTCTAATTTCGTACAACACATCTTCCGCTGTTCCTCGCTCCAAGTGTTCTCCAACTATCCACAGCTCTATTTCTGCATGATTTGCTATAAATTCTAGCATGACCGGCTTTATTCCTCCCCAGTCTGCTCTGCTTTCGGTCAAAAATGCTACTCTCATCTAGCCTCTACTCCTTTTCTTTGTATATCTTTTCCGATATTTTCTACTTTGTCAACTGCTTCTACGCCAAGATAAGTCCAATCCTGTTCTCCTAAAATTTCCAACGTGGTTTCACTGAGCGCGATTTCGGCTCTTTTTTTCAGCTCTTTGGGCTTGATGGGCTCATCATCATCTTCGACTTCAAGTTCTATTTCATAATATGCCTGGAACTTCGCAATGTATTTCATGAGAAATTTCCTTTCTGGAAATCAATTTCCAGACTTCATCTTTTGTTTTAAGATCGATCCATCTCCCTTCAGGTCGTTTCTAAAGAACTGGGAGCACGGGATAGACACCTTTTCTTTGTATATCTTTTCTATTTCCAAAACTGGAATAAACACCTTTTCCCCATCTTTTTCTGCCTCAACAATAGTGCTCCTACCATGTGGTAAATTAAACAAAATGTATTTTTCTCCCTTCTTTGTAAGAACAGTATATTCTCTTGTCTCTTTATTGTAAGATAATACTGTGCTTCTAATTAACCATATCCCTAAAAATACCAAAAATAAGATAGTGATCGAAAACCAATATTCTTTCAACAGCCTCATTTTTTCCCTCATTTCATTGGATAGCAAAACGTCTTGTTATCCGGATGCCAATATGGTGGTTTATATGCCATGCCAACAGAAATAATTTTCTCACCTTTTTTTGCCAAGTCCATCATTTGCTCTGGCGTTATAGGAATTGCCCGACTTGGCTTCCCGTTTTCGTGCCAGCAAGACCAGTCTGTATCTGTATCAGATATGATTATTTCTCGTATTTCCCCATATCCCTGGGAACGTTTTTTTCCTACGAAATGACAATTTGAAAGCAATCTTTCGATTTCTTCCTGGTTCCCACGACAGCAAAACAATAATTCTTGCGCATTTCGTATAACCATTGGCATATCAAATGCTTTGAAAAATGAATGTTTGTGGGCTATTTTTTGTTGTCTATTTCCAAAATCGACAAGATCGTCGTGTTCTTCATCCCATCTTTTTTTCCATCGGACTACATACTCTCGATAGTATGAAGCCATTGCAAAAGATGCATTCCACCAAAAATGTTTCCCGTTGCTACACTTCTCAAATGGGCATGGAGGATCAAACAAATGTTCGGCCTGCATATTGTAAAATTCCTCTCCAAACAAATCTAAAAGAGAAAAATATGCGATAATTCCATCAAGATGAATTTCGTCAATTGTTGAAATCGGAGCAGCCATAACAAACTTTATTTGCAATAACCTCTTTGGTAATTCGTCGTACTCTTTTTGTTTGGACTCAACAAGTTTTTTTATATCTTCTCTAAGCATATTGTAAAACCTCTGGCGCTATCTGAGCCAATTTGTAAAAAAGTTCTGGGTAGTAATATTTAAGCCAAACACAGTTTCCTTTTCTAGAAAAAGAAGAAGGAATATAAGAATCAAGCCTAATTTTTGTTGGGTCTCCGTCAACAAATTTTGTTTTAAAGTAAACTTCAAAAATTGGGATATCGTTGCTCACAAGATAAGCAAAAACATCCTCCCCTTTCCATGTTGCCAGAGGAGTGCAGACACGTTTGCCATCTTTTCTTGAATATAAAGCTCCTCTTGAATAGTAATTTTTCCTCCTAGCTGGACTTTCTTCTGCTCTTAAACCTAGGAATACACCATTAAAACATCTTTCCTGTTCTTTGACTTGCTTATAAAACAAGGCATCCGCCAACTCTGATGTTCTTGAGTGAACGTCGTCACATACGTCTATATTGTTTTGTTTTATAAAATCTAATACTGGAACAGGGGAGGTAACAATTTTTTCTTTCCATCCGAACTTCTGCGAAACCATTTTTATATATTCTTGTTCACCAGGAAAATCGCTGTCGTCCTTATGGCTCCACATTGCTATCCCTGGATATAAACAATTAACAAGATGCGCCATTGCTACAGAATCTTTCCCTCCCGAAAACGCTACATACCACGAATCTGTTAATGCAAGCGCTTCTGAAATTATTTTCTTGGCCAATATTACTCGCTTTTTATGAGTGCTAATTTTTGACCATACTAAATACTTTTCTACTGGAAAATCTTCTGGATATTCCATTTTATTATCCGCAAATTCCCATCTTTGCCACATAATCAAGCATTTTTTGCTTATTCGCAGCAACGTAGTCTAAATAGGCCTGGCTTTTGTCAAAAGCCTCACCATAGTCGAATTTTACCTGTCCGTGGCCGACTGACGACTTGCCGCCAAGAACACCAATAGAAACCATCTCGCTCATGGCGTGGTGGAAGCAAGATATTTCAATATCGCTAACCTGCGACAAAGCAATATTGTGCGATAGCTCAGTCCCTGGAACCAAAACCTCTCCAGAATATTTCATTTGTTGGGCCTGTTCTTTTTGTTCTTTGGGGTCTTCCAGGTCGTCTCTTCTTGTGTAAAATATCTCGTCAACCATTTCCCAAATCGTCATAGTGCTTTCAATTCCAGTCATGTGCTCAGTTTCTTTTGCGATAGGGATCGCCATTCCGATATCCATCTTTCCTCCAAGGATTTGGTTTTGCAAAGCACACCCAAATATGGACAAAAATGGAATCGTTTCGCGAACTTCTCTCTTTTGTCCAACTTCTATATAGTCTTGCGACGATCCTTTCTGTAACATGCCTCCCGTAAACCACGTATAATATAGCCTGTCTGAAATGGTCTCTTTTTTGAGTCCGAGTAAATCGCAAAACTGTTTGGCTGCTATCCGGCGCAAAATTCCACGAAATGCGTTTCCAGAATATACTGGTATCCTGATTGATGAGCCGTTCCAAACAGAATTTATTCTCCTAAACTTTGTATCCGTACCAAGCGTTTCGTCGGCGTTATGGCTAAGAGGAGATAATAATCGTATTTTACCGCGATACTTTACGAAATTTTCCATGGGTTTCCTTTCTAGAATTGTTCCTAGGCCTTCTCTGTTTCTGTTTTTGCTTCTTGAACGACAGCCTTTTCGTCTGGCTTTTTGTCCATAATCACAACGTCGTGCTTTTCTGTATACATATCCCAAAAGTCTACCACAGGTTTTCCGTTCGCGGAATACTGGGCCTTCTTTTCCTCAATTATTGCACGCATAAGCATAACGATATACTGTGTTTCGTCTCTCAATATTTTCAACATTTCAGGATCGTTTTCTTTGACGATTTCCATCATCTCTTGGCTATAATTTAAAGCCCTGATCGACATTTTGGCTGCAAGCTTGTCTGTAAACCTTCTTAGATCAGAGGTGTTTGCCGCACTCCTAATTTTAGAAGTGTATTCGTCGTAAATTTTCATCCTTCGGGACGCCGAAACGTTATCCCAATCAATCGACTTCCATACTGAATAAATCAGATTGCACGCTCTTTCGTGCCGGCTGTTTTTGCTGTTTTGGCTCTCTTTTTTTGCCATCTGTTTTTCCCTTCTTTTCTTCTTTGACAACTTTTTTCTCAAAACCAAGATTTTCGCGATTCAGAATATACAAAAGCAAGGCAAGAATTCCAGAATGGCGATATTCTTGTACTATAATTTCTTTTTCTTTCCATTCGTCAAGTCCATATTCAACAATTCGATATGGCATATATTCGCCTGTTTCAATCTCTTCTTTTGTGAAGAATGATTTTGGCTGGGCTTTCGTTTCCTCGTCTTTAGGAATCGAATAAAACTTTTTCAGAATTTCCCAAAGAGGAGCAATCTTTTTTAAATCAACTTCCACCTGCGTTTCTTCAAACTGGACATAGAAATTTTCAGGATCGTAAGAAAATCGGACTTTGCATTGCCCTATTTTCTTAAAAGATGTCGTAACGTAAAATATAAACGGTGGTTTGTGTGGAGCAAATAGTTGTTCTGCTATTCCTTCCCGTTTCATAAACTTTATTCCGTCTTTGTCACAAACCCAAGATGATATTCTTAATGGCCTATGGGTTAAGACGTTGGAACACGATATGCAAACATGAGTTCCAGAAAGATTTTTCGCACGATCCCAATTCGTAAAACCTTCACTAAACACATGTTTTTTGTTTATTCTTCCATCATGTACGCCGCAGAACACGCACTTCCCAGAACTTTTTGGATCAATATCAAATTCGTTTTTTTCTCCGATAACATGGAAAAGCATATCTGTTTCAGTCTCAAACATTTATCTCCTCCTCTGTGTACCATCTCCTTATTCGCATATTTTTGATCCCATGTCCGCGAATAAAGTTTGTTCCTTTAATTAGCGAAGCGTACGCGTTAACCCCATCCCATCCGGCCATTATTGACATCCCAGCGCCGCCGCCAAACCTGTGGTTGCAATCCGTAATATAAAACTCTTTTTCGCGGGAGAAGTAAAATCCTTGGATCGCTAACGGTCCGTGCAAATTGAAATACTTCACAAACTTTTGTATTGTCAAGACAATTTCTTCCGGAGGACTGGAAAGCGTTTCGCAATCAACGCATATTCCTCCATGCGATTTTAAACGAAGGCGGACACAGAGAGTAAAAACGCTTCCAGAATATGCAACGCAATCAACCGTATACTCTGGCCAGTTTGAAACGTCTGGCATAACTATATACTCTTTATGGACTTTTGCTGTTCTTATAATTCCTTCCCCGCCACAAGAGCATGTTGGTTTTATGATTTTCCCATCTTCTCCAATGCAAAAAAATGTTGTATTTTCTCCAAACAGTTCTTCTTTTTTAAAAAAACGACAGTTTAAAATAGGTAATCCAGCTTTTTCAAGATTCAAAAATAGCCATTTCTTGTCATGTGTGCTACTGATAGATATTGGAGATGAAATCATCGAAATCCAGTCGTGCTCTCCTTCGCATAACGCATTGCTGATGGCGATGGCTTCGTTGTGATTGTGCGGATATACCGCCAAGTTTTTATTTGGATACATTTTCGAAATTTCGTCAATAGCCTCTATGTATTTCTGTTCATTCTTAGGACTTGGCAATTTGGCGCATAATTGCTCTGTTTTTGCCCAAGGTGTTACGTCCATGTCGCCCAAGATTACGTTAAATCCAAGTTTTTCAAATTCTTTCGTTAGTGGTCTTGCTGATATTCCGCCCGCACATGTTTGTAAAATATACATTTTTATTCCTTAATTTGTTGGCCTATATATTCTTTTGTCACACGATTTGTCTACGACTTTCTTTTTGAACGAATCCCCTGCTTGGAAAACGGCTGTTACGGTTTCTCCCTGAACGTCTACGATCACGCCGCATGATGGTTCGCTCCCAGAAACAATAACAATGTCCCCATTCGCCTCTTTGCCAGGCGATACCTCTATTCCGGGCTTTAAAAACGATATTTTTCTTCCTTCTACTTTCTTTAAGCAACTTTCTATCAGGTCTATCCCTGGCGATATCTTCTTTTCAGCAAGCTTTTTTGCGAATAAAAAAAGTTTTTCCCCTGTTACTGTGGACAGATTGAAGTCGAAATTTCCGATCTCGAAATTCTTAGAAAACAAAGTTTTTACGAATCCATCCTGGTAAATCTCTACCATCGAAAGCATATCGTTCTTCGCAAAAATGAAAAACCTTATATTTTTACCTTTGCATTCGGTTTCGTACTTCGTTTTGTCTGCCGATGCTTCGATTTTTAAGATGTCGGCGTTGCACTTTTGCGATCGCAACAAAATCGTAAAATAAAAAGAGAAATCGTACTCATCGCTATATAACACAAGCACCTTCCATTCTCCTGTGTAACTTTTTACTTTTTTTGCGAAGGACAAAATGCTTTCCGTTATCTCTTTTTTCTTCCGTTCGTTTCGCTTATGTTCTTCTGGGCTTAACAAGCCCTGTGCCTTCTTTGATACCGTTATACCAGTCAAACAGTCCCCGAATCCGAGGGCGTGCAAGTCATGGAGCCCTGATTGTA
>Ga0265297_10003673_pt1 | contig 27111 bp, 23 predicted proteins | sample Munlanlwell13791_FD_192502 | JGI IMG/M metagenome (GOLD analysis project Ga0265297, IMG submission 192502) | Leachate microbial communities from a municipal landfill in Southern Ontario, Canada - Leachate well 137-91 | ecosystem: Engineered > Solid waste > Landfill > Unclassified | place...
ACCCCGTCGGATTGGCACAACCGGGCCAAACGCTCGGATTACGACGAAGCGGTGATCGAAATGGTGCAGCGGACCTCGACCGAACTTGCGCCTTGGACCCTGGTCGAAGGCGAAGACAAGAACTACGCCCGCATCAAGGTGTTGCGGACCCTGGTCGAGACGATCGAGAAGGCCCTGGACTAGGCCAAGCCCTTGCCGCCGGGCGGCCGGGGCCGCCGGCGGGGAAGGGGGTCAGCGCGACGCGACGGCGGTCGAAAGATCGTTGAAATCGCCCGCGGCGAGCGCCCGGCAGGTCACGGCCAGTTCCTTGGCGGCAGCCGGATTGACCTGCAGCCGCTCGCTCGCCAGGCGCACACGGGCCTGGGCCGCGAGAAGGGCTACGGTTTCGGCCGAAGCGTCGGCGATGCCTGCTTCTTTCAGGCCCTGGATCAGCAGGGTATCGGCCTGGGCCTTGGTGGCATCCAGCGCGGGGGTGACATCCTTGAAGGCGATCCGGGCGGTGGTGCGGCTGACGCTGCCGGGGGTCACCGGACTTGCCGCGGCCGCCGCGGCTTCGCGGCACAGCAGGTGGGCGCCGCCCAGCGCGATCTTGTCGTTGACCGCACCGGCGCCGAGCAGCGAGCCATGCGCCTTGAAGAAATCCCGAGCCGTGATGCCGGCGGGGGCTTCGCCAGCCATGGCGGAACCCGCGACGAGCAGGACGGCGGCGGCCATGATGGCCGAAAGGCTGCAACGCGACATGAAACCCTCGTCAGCAACTGTACGGGGACAGTGTGCCGACCACCTTGCCCATATTGCATTGCAATATGAGCAAGGCTCGCATTCCAAAATGACGAACTGTCAGGAAGCTTCCGCGTCAGACCTCGGCCGCTTCAGCCGTCACCTTTTCGGGATAGACCGGGCGCAGGATGAAGGCCGGCACATGGTCGCCGAAACCGATGACACTGGGGCCCATGTCGTCGTCGCGGCGGCCGCGGCGGTCGCGCTCGGGCCGGTCGGCGAAGCTGCGGCCGCCCTCGGGGCGTTCCCGGCGGCGGTCGTCGGCGATGCGGCGCTCGTCGGCGACGCGGCGCTCGTCGGTCTGGCGTCGGTCTTCACTCGGGCGTCGGTCTTCACTCGGGCGCCGGTCTTCGGCGGCTCGGCGTCCCTCGGTCGGGCGGCGGTCATCGCCTTGGCGGCGAGTTGCGCGTGGGGCAGGGGCTTCGACTTCCGGCGTCTCTTCGGCTTCGGCCTTGTGGCGCGGCACCTTGACACCCTTCAACGTGGCTATCGGCTTGCCGCGGCCACGTTTGTGGGTCTTCGCCTCGGCATCCGACAGAAGCTCGCAGGGCTCGATGCCCTCGATCGTGATGCGGTTGATCGTCTGCTTGGTCAGTTCTTCGATCGCGCGCACGAATTTGGTGTCATAGGGGGTGGCCAGGGTGAAGGACTTGCCTTCGCGGCCGGCGCGCCCGGTACGGCCGATGCGGTGGACATAGTCCTCGGCATGGATCGGCACGTCGAAATTCACCACATGGCTGATCTCGGCGACGTCGAGTCCGCGGGCGGCGACGTCGGAGGCGACCAGGATCGGCACTTCGCCGGAACGGAAGCGGTCGAGCGTGGCGGTCCGCTCCGACTGCACCATGTCACCATGCAGGGCCGCTGCATTGAAGCCGTGGCGCACCAGCGACTTGCCGACGATATCGACGTCGCGCTTGCGGTTGCAGAAGATCAGGGCGTTCTGCACGTTCTCGGAACGGAGCAGATGGCGGAGCGCTTCGCGCTTGTCCGCCTCATCCATCACCGCCAGGGCCTGGACGATGGTGGTGGCGGTCGAGGACGCGCGGGCGACCGAGATTTCCACCGGCATGGTCAGGAATTTGTCGGCCAGACGCTTCACCTCGGGCACCATGGTGGCCGAGAAGAACAGGGTCTGGCGGCTGGCGGGCAGCAGGCTGCAGATCTTCTCGAGATCGGGAATGAACCCCATGTCGAGCATCCGGTCGGCCTCGTCGACCACCAGGACCTTGATGCCGCTCATCATGATCCGGCCGCGCTCGAAATGGTCGAGCAGGCGGCCCGGGGTGGCGATCAGCACATCGACGCCGCGGTCGAGCTTCTTCACCTGGTCGTCCATGGAAACGCCGCCGATCAGCAGCGCCATGGAGAGCTTGTGATACTTGCCGTATTTCTCGAAATTCTCGGCCACCTGGGTGGCGAGTTCGCGCGTCGGCTCCAGGATCAGGGAACGCGGCATACGTGCCTTGGCCCGGCCCGCCGCTAGAATGTCGATCATGGGAAGGGTGAAGGAGGCGGTCTTGCCCGTGCCCGTCTGGGCGATGCCCATGACGTCCCGGCCGCGCAACACCTGGGGGATGGCCTGGGCTTGAATCGGCGTGGGCTCGGTATAGCCGGCCTCTGCCACCGCCTTCAGCACCTCGGCGCTGAGGCCCAGTTCTTCAAAACTCATTGACCCTGGTTCCGCTTTCCTTGCAGCCGCAGCGTCCCCACCATCGGGGACCCGACCATCGGGCGTTTCGCTGCAACGCACAATGACTGCGCAGGCGAGACGATAAACAAATGCACGTTCCAGTCAACCGTTCCCAGCCGCAGGGCTGCCATCCGCAACCGGCCCAGTGACAATTGGGCCACTGATCAGGGGACGACCGGCTCGTAGAAATTGTCGAAAGGCATCACCTTGTCGAGGGCACCTTCGACCACCGCGGCATAGGCGGGATCGTTCAGGTTCTTCGGCTTCGGACCGTGGGCGATCGCTGTCGAGACCCGGCGCGTGCCGGCACAGAGTACCGCCTGGACCGAGAATTCGTCCGCCCCGGGAGCCCCGGCCGCAGCCTGGAGCGCAGGCAGGGGGCCGCAGGCCGTGTCGGCGCCGACTTCGTCGATCGGATTGAACACCAGGACGACGCGAAGCTCGGCATCGGGCGCCAGCACAAGACCGCGCGGATTGACGCGCGAGGGCAGATGGATCGGGGCGAGCGCCGCGGCGGGATCGACGCCGGGCAGGGGCGCTCCCGCCACGGCGGCGGGCAGGGCGGCGCCCCTTGCTCCGGCATTGACGATGGCCGGGCGGTAATAGTCGCGGTCGACCATGTCGTGGGTCACCACCACCGGCACTCCCGCGCAAGCCCCAAGCGCCAGGGCGGCGCCCAGGGCTGCCGCTTCGATCCCTCTCATGGCCAATCTCCGTCTCAGATGTCGAGGTCGGTCGCCCGGGCGGCGTTCTCCTGGATGAAGGCGAAACGCGTCTCGGCGCGCTTGCCCATCAGGCGGTCGACCATGCCCGTCGTCTCGGCCTTCTCGTCGTCCATGACGACGACGCGGAGCAGGATACGCTTGTTGCGATCCATCGTGGTCTCCCGCAATTGCGCAGGAGGCATCTCGCCCAAGCCCTTGAAACGACTGATTTCGATCTTCACGTTCTGCTTGAAGTCGCGCTTGATGCGGCGGTCCTTGTCGTCGTCGTCCATGGCGTAGACGGTCTTGGAGCCCTGGGCGATCCGGTAGAGCGGCGGCATGGCAAGATAGAGGTGCCCGCTCTGAATGAGGCCCGGCATCTCGCGCCAGAAGAAGGTCATCAAGAGCGAGGCGATATGGGCGCCGTCGACATCCGCGTCGGTCATGATGATGACGCGCTCGTAGCGGAGGTCTTCTTCGCGGAAGCGGTGCCCGATGCCGCAGCCGAGTGCCAGCACGAGGTCGGAGAGTTCCTGGTTCGCCTCGAGCTTGCCCGCAGCGGCCGAGGCGACGTTGAGGATCTTGCCGCGCAGCGGCAGCACCGCCTGGCTCGCCCGGTCGCGCGCCTGCTTGGCCGAGCCGCCGGCCGAATCGCCTTCGACCAGGAAGATCTCGGTGCCCGTCGCCTGGTCCTTGGAGCAGTCGGCCAGCTTGCCGGGCAGGCGCAGCTTGCGGGTCGCGGTCTTGCGGCTGGTCTCCTTGTCGGCGCGCCGCTTCAGGCGCTCTTCGGCGCGCGAAATGGCGTGGTCGAGCAGGGCGTTGGCGGCCGAGGGGTCGGAGGTCAGCCAATGCTCGAAACGGTCCTTGATCGCCGCCTCGACCAGACGGGCGGCCTCGGCCGTGGCCAGTCTCTCCTTGGTCTGGCCCTGGAACTGCGGGTCCGGGATGAACAGCGAGAGCAGGATGGCGGCGCCGCCGATGACGTCTTCCGCGGTGAGCTGGCCGGCCTTCTTGTTGTTGGTCAGTTCGCCGAAACTCTTGAGGGCACGGGCGAGCGCAGAGCGGAGCCCGGCCTCGTGGGTGCCGCCTTCCGGCGTCGGCACCGTGTTGCAATAGGAATGGATGAAGGGATCGGCGTCGACCGGCCAGGCGATCGCCCATTCGACCTCGCCCACTTCGACGCCGGGCAGGCGTGCCTGGCCGGTGAAGGGGGTCGGCGTGACGGTCGGCGTGTTTTCCAGGGTCGCCGCCATGAAATCGGCCAGGCCGCCCGGGAAATGCAGCGTATCGGTGGCCGGTGTCGGATCGCCGGCCGGGATCAGCTCGGGCGCGCAGGACCAGCGGATTTCGACGCCGCGGAACAGATAGGCCTTGGAGCGCGCCATGCGGTAGAGGCGGGCCGGGCGGAAATGCAGGCTGGTGCCGAAAATCTCGTGGTCCGGCTTGAAGGTCACCGTGGTGCCGCGCCGGTTCTGCACAGGGCCGGCGGCGATCAGCTTGGTGGTCGGCTTGCCGCGGGCAAAGCTCTGGCGCCAGAGCTGGCGGTCGCGCGCGACCTCGACCACCATTTCTTCGGAGAGCGCGTTGACCACCGAGGAGCCGACGCCGTGCAGCCCGCCGGAGGTCTTATAGGCCTTGCCGCTGAACTTGCCGCCGGAATGCAGCGTGGTCAGAATCACTTCGAGGGCGGATTTGTCCTTGAACTTGGGGTGCGGGTCGACCGGGATGCCGCGGCCGTTGTCCCGTACCGTGAGGCGGCCGTCGGCCGAGAGTTCGACCTCGATCCGGCTGGCGTGGCCGGCCACGGCCTCGTCCATGGCGTTGTCGATGATCTCGGCCGCCAGGTGGTGATAGGCGCGTTCGTCGGTGCCGCCGACATACATGCCCGGCCTGAGGCGGACCGGTTCCAGCCCTTCGAGGACTTCGATGTCCTTGGCGGAATAGTCGGTTGAAGCGGCATTTCGGTCGAACAGGTCGGCGGGCTTACTCATCGTCGCGATTCGGGTCAGTCTGTAATGTGTCGGGCCAGTCTGGCCCACCCCGACCCCGATCCGCTAGCCCACATCTGTGGAGTGCCCATGAGCGAGCAAGAAGCAGCAGCACCGAAGTCCCCCGCCGAGCGGGGACTCGAAGCCATTATCCGCACGGCACCGATGCCGCGCGATTCCAATGCCAATGGCGACATCTTCGGCGGCTGGATCCTCAGCCACATGGATATCGCCGCCGGCGTGCTGGCCTCCAAGCGGGCCAAGGGGCGCATCGCCACGGTGGCGATCGACGCCATGACCTTCCACAAGCCGGTCTATGTCGGCGATCTCGTCTCGATCTACGGCGATGTCATCGCGGTCGGGCGGACGTCGATCAAGGTCAGGCTGGAAACCTGGGTCGAGCGCCAGCGCCGGCGCGACGGCTCGATCGCACCGCCCGAAACCGTGCGGGTGACCGAAGGCACCTTCATCATGGTGGCGATCGACGATGCCGGCCGGCCCCGCCCGGTCCCCGAGGAATGAGGGGGGCCCGCCGGCGGGGGGGAGTGCCGGCGGGCGAGCGCGCCGCCGCATGGGGGGGATGACGGCGCGATCAAGGGCTTGCCCTCGATCAGTCAAACGGCCCGCGCAGGCATTTCCTGCGCGCCTTTCGTGAAATAAATATGACAATGGAATGAATGACTTAGCGCAAGGCGGCGGGGCTTTCGCAGGCTATGGTGGCGCGGTCTCCACAGCGTGGCGTCGACGAGAGGAGCAGCGTGTGACCGTCAAGACCGAAATCGTCGAAAGGCTGGGCGAGCAGGCCGTCCTGCTGCCGGCCCTGATCGGGGAAGCCCTGGCGGCCAACGACCGCATCAAGCTGCGCCTGAGCCTGCTTCAGGAAGCGGCCCAGCAGGCCGCGAGCCCCGGCCGCACGGCGCGCCACTTCGGCGTCGAACTGCGGGCCGCCGGCCTGGACGATCCGGCCCTGGCCGGCCTGCCGGCCAATGCGCGGTCACTCGGCGAGGGCAAGTTGTTCGCTCCCGGCGTGAACGGGCTCCTGACCGGCATCGGCGGCGAGCTCGACGCCATGGTGGCGCCCCTGGTGGCATCCGATGCCGCGGCCAATGCGGCGCTGGCGAGCCGTGCCACGGCGATCAAGGCGGCGATCCCGGCCGCGCCGGACGACCAGATCGACCTCGCTGCGGTCGACCATCTGGCCGCCGCCAGCCGGGACGGCGAGGACAGCCTGCACCTCCTGGTCATGGACCTGCACAAGGCGCTGAACGCGCTCTCCGCCGCGACCGCGGTCGAGACGCTGGACGGTGCCCGCGTCCATGCCCTGGGCGAGCGTGACCGGGCGGCGGTGCGCGCCTTCATGCGCGGTCTCAACCGGACGGCACCGCTCGCCTTCGGGCACCCCGGCCTCGGCACCACGGCGGTGCATGCCGGGGGCCGGCTGACCATCCAGAACGACATCGGAACGACCGATGCCCATGTCCTGGTCGTTCATGTCGACGACGAGGCGGTGACGGTCACCTATACCGATATCCACCGCCCACGCGCCAAATTCTTCATCTCCCTGTTCGATGGCCAGGGCGTCGAGTGGAGCCCACTGGCCGAACGCCACGCCGAGGGCCTGAGCGAGGACATTTTCTACCTGATCACCGGCCGGCTCTCCTCGAAGGATCCGAAGGCGCAGGACGGGATGCTGGAATTCCTGGCCTCGCGCCTGGTCTTCCTGATCGACTGGAACAAGGCGCGTAAGGCGTTGCAGAGCTTCGTCGGCAAGAATGCGGCGATCGACCTGCTGACCTTCGCCGCCCGCCAGGACTATGGCCACCGGGCCTTCCTGGTGCTGGGCGGCAGCGAACTGATCCTCGAGGCGGTGCATCGCACGGCGGCCGGGCGCATCCCCTATGGTGTGCGCCTCGACGAGGCGCTGGGCGCCGGCGAATGCCTCGAATTCCTCCAGCACATGCTGCGCGACACCGCCCAGGGCCTGGCCGCCGGGCGCACCGCGCGGCTGATCCGCGACGAGATCCAGGCCGAACTGTCGCGCCGCTTCGAGACGGCGGAGTCTTCGGTGCTGACCGTGCTGGTGCGCCATCTGGGCCTGACGCGGATGCTGGCGTCCGCGATCGGCGACATCGTCTCTGCCCCCGGCGCCGCCAGCGCGGCCGAGCGGGCGGCCCTGGCGACACGGGCCAAACAGCTCGAGGAGAAGGGCGATCGCCTGACCGTGACGGCGCGCGAAATCTCTGCCCGCATCCGCGAGGCGGGCCAGCTCCGCCCGGTGATCGACGAGATCGAGAACACTACCGACAGTCTCGAAGACTGCGCCTATCTCCTGAGCCTGCTGCCGGACGCCGAGGCGGCCATGATCGAGATGGCGCCGCTCGCCCGGCTCGCCGAAATGGCGACCGATTCGACCGGCCACCTGGTGCGCGCCGTCGAAGCCGCTTCCCGCCTGCCGGAGGGCCAGCGTTCCGACGCGCTCGCCTCGCTGCAATCGATCGACGCCGTGGCCAATCTGGAGCGCAGCGCCGACGCGGCCGAGCGCGAGACTTTCGCTGCGATCATGGCAGCCCCCGGGGCGGATGCCCGGCTGCTGGTGCTGGGCCTTGAAATCGCCCGTGCGCTGGAGACCGCCACCGACCATCTGAACCATGCGGCGCTCGCGCTGCGTGAGCGTGTTCTCGAGGAGCTTTCGGCATGACCAGGCTGGCCCCCCTTTATATCGGGACCGACGAGGCGCGCACCGAGCTGACCGCGGAAGTGGCTGGCGGCAAGGCTTCGCTGCTGTGGCGGATGAGCCGGCTCGGGCTCAACGTGCCGCCCGCCTTCGTGTTGCCGACCGGGCTTTGCGCCGCCGTGAACCGGGGCGAGGGCGATGCCCTGTCCCGCGTCGACAAGGGATTGCGCGACGGCATCGGCCGCCTGGAAGAGGCGACCGGGCGCCGCTTCGGCGACACGCGGGCACCGCTCCTGGTCTCGGTCCGCTCGGGTGCCGCGCAGTCGATGCCCGGCATGTTGGAGACCATTCTCGACGTCGGCCTGAACAGCGAGACGGTGCACGGGCTGATCCGCCTGACCGGCAATCCGCGCCTCGCCTTCGACAGTTTCCGCCGCTTCATCCAAATGTTCGCCGAAGTGGTGGAAGGCGTGCCGGCGGCGCCCTTCGAAGCCGCCACGACGGCCATGATCCAGGCCGAAGCCGTGGCGGGGGAGGCGGAGCTCGATTCCGAAGCCCTCGAACGTCTGACCCATGAATTCCAGGCGATCGTGCTGCGCGAGAGCGGCCGGCCGGTGCCGGAAGAACCCATGGAACAGCTCGCCGCCGCGGCCCGCGCCGTGTTCCGCTCCTGGGAGGGCGACAAGGCCAAGGAATACAGGCGCCTGAACAAGCTGGAGCACCTGGCCGGCACGGCGGTCACCGTGCAGGCCATGGTGTTCGGCAACGGCGGCGGCAAGTCGGGTTCCGGCGTCGCCTTCTCGCGCAATCCGGCGACCGGGGCCAAGGAACTCTATGTCGACTTCCTGTTCAACGCCCAGGGCGAGGATGTGGTGGCGGGCCGCCGCATGCCCTCCAACGCCACCCTGCTGGCCGCCCGTCTGCCCGAAGTGGCGGCCGAGCTGAAGGCCGGCATCACCCGCCTCGAACAGGAGAACCGCGACCTCCAGGACGTCGAATTCACGGTCGAGGACGGCCGCCTGTTCTTCCTCCAGACCCGGGCCGGCAAGCGGACGCCGAGGGCGGCGCTGCGCGTCCTGGTCGATTTCGTCGAGGAAGGCCTGCTCGATCCGGTCACCGCCTTGAAGCGGGCAGAGTCGATCGATCTCGACCGTGCCGGCTCGATCCGCTTCGCCGACGAGGCCCCGGCGGTCGCCAATGCCGTCGCCGCCTCGCCCGGCGTCGCCTCCGGCCGGATCGCCTTCGACAGCGCCCGCGCCAAGGCCCTGGCGGCCGAGGGCGAGCCGGTGATCCTGGTCCGCCACGACACTTCGACCGAGGATGTCGCGGGCTTCGCCGTCGCCGCCGGCATTCTGACCGCGGTCGGCGGCCGCACAGCCCATGCCGCCGTGGTGGCGCGCCAGCTCGGCAAAGTCTGTCTGGTCGGCTGCAAGGAACTGGTGATCGACCAGGCGGGGCAGGGCGGCAGCATCGCCGGCCACAAGCTCGCCGAAGGCGACTGGCTCTCTCTCGACGGCGAGGCCGGCACGGTGAGCCTCGGCCGGCGCGAGATCGTGATCGAACGCCCGGAACAGGCAATCGCCGCCCTCGAAGCCTGGCGCAAGGCGGGCTGACACCGCCTTCGCCCCACGCCAGAAAGCAAAAAGGGCCGGCTTTCGCCGGCCCTTTCCTGTCCGATCCCGAAGGATCAGGCGGTGTAATACATGTCGAACTCGATCGGGTGCGGGGTGTGCTCGAAGGCATACACTTCCTGCCACTTGAGTTCGATGTAGGCGTCGATCAGGTCGTCGGTGAAGACGCCGCCCTTGGTCAGGAAGGCGCGGTTCTTGTCGAGCTCGGTCAGGGCTTCGCGCAGCGAGCCGCAGACGGTCGGGACCTGGGCCAGCTCTTCCGGCGGCAGGTGATAGAGATCCTTGTCCATGGCTTCGCCCGGATGGATCTTGTTCTGGATGCCGTCGATGCCGGCCATCAGCATGGCCGAGAACGCCAGATAGGGGTTCGCCAGCGGATCCGGGAAGCGCACTTCGACGCGCTTCGCCTTCGGGCTGGTGCCGTAGGGGATACGGCAGGAGGCCGAACGGTTGCGGGCCGAATAGGCCAGCAGCACGGGGGCCTCGAAGCCCGGGATCAGGCGCTTGTAGCTGTTGGTGGTCGGGTTCGTGAAGGCGTTGATCGCCTTCGCGTGCTTGATGATGCCGCCGATGTAGTAGAGGCAGGTGTCCGACAGGCCGGCATATTTGTCACCGGCGAAGGTGGTGTTGCCATCCTTCCAGATCGACTGGTGCACATGCATGCCCGAGCCGTTGTCGCCCTTCACCGGCTTCGGCATGAAGGTGGCCGACTTGCCGTACTGATAGGCGACGTTCTGGACGACGTACTTGTAGATCTGGATGTAGTCGGCGGCGCGCACCAGCGTCGCGAACTTGATGCCCAGTTCGTGCTGCGAGGCCGCCACTTCGTGGTGGTGCTTCTCGATCGGCAGGCCCATGTCGCCCATGATCGAGAGCATTTCGCCGCGCATGTCGTTCAGGGTGTCGACCGGCTGCACCGGGAAGTAGCCGCCCTTGACCGCCGGACGATAGCCGAGGTTGCCGTTCTCGTAGGACTTGTCGGTGTTGTAGGGGCCTTCGATGTCGTCGATCTCATACGAGACCTTGTTCATCGCGACCTTCCACTTGACGTCGTCGAAGACGAAGAATTCGGCTTCGGGACCGATGTAGACGGTGTCGCCGAGACCCGTGTAGGAGACATAGGCTTCGGCGCGCTTGGCGACCGAACGCGGGTCACGCGAATAGCCTTCGCCGGTGGCGGGCTCGAGAATGTCGCAGAACACGACCAGGGTCGGCTGCGCCACGAAGGGGTCGACGACGGCGGTGGCCGGATCCGGCATCAGGATCATGTCGGACTCGTTGATCGCCTTCCAGCCGGCGATCGACGAACCGTCGAACATGGTGCCGTCGGTGAACATGTCCTCGTCCACGCAGCTCGAGTCGATCGACAGATGCTGCCACTTGCCCTTGAAGTCGGTAAAGCGCAGGGAGACGTACTTGATCCCCTTGTCCTTGATCATCTGAAGGACGGTCTTGGCGTCTGACATGGTCTCAGGTCCCGTTTGTAGGTTGGACAGGAATGCTGCTGGTGGTTCGGATCAGATGGCGTCCGTGCCGGTCTCGCCGGTACGGATGCGGATGGCCTGCTCGACAGGGCTCACGAAGATCTTGCCGTCGCCGATTCGACCGGTCCGCGCCGCAGTCTGAATGGCTTCGACCGCGCGGTCGACGAGATCGTCTTCCAGCACGATCTCCAGCTTCACCTTGGGCAGGAAATCGACGACATATTCGGCGCCACGGTAAAGCTCGGTATGGCCCTTCTGGCGGCCGAAGCCCTTGGCCTCGGTCACGGTGATGCCCTTGAGCCCGACCTCGTTCAGAGCCTCTTTCACTTCGTCGAGTTTGAACGGCTTGATGATCGCCTCGATTTTCTTCATCGCACCCAGGTCGCTTTGGCAAGTTTGGTGCGACCAGAACGGCCGCCCCACAAGATATGCACGGCCCATGCCAATGGTCGTGGCTGAGGGATTCCCGGTTGAAAATCCGGGGCGCCGTGACGTCGTTGCGACGTATGGGGCTCCGGACCGCACAAAAAACAGTCAATATGCACAATTTTCGATCAATTGGCCGCGAGCGAGCGCCCCACGGCCGCTGGCACGGGGGCGGAAGCCCGATTAGGATGCCGCCATGAAGAGCCTCAATCCCGCCTTCGCCGGTCTCGGCACCACCATCTTCACCGTAATGTCTGCCCTGGCGGTCGAGCATGGCGCGATCAACCTGGGCCAGGGTTTTCCGGACGAGGACGGCCCGCTCGACATCCGCGAGGCGGCGGCGCGGGCCTTGATCGACGGGCCCAACCAATATCCGCCCATGGCCGGCGTGCCGGCCCTGCGTCAGGCGGTGGCGGCCCACGACCGGCGTTTCTACGGCCTCGACTATGATTGGGCCAGCGAGACCCTGGTGACCTCCGGCGCCACGGAGGCGCTGACCGCGGCACTCTTTGCGTTGCTCTCGCCGGGTGACGAGGCGGTGGTGATCGAACCCCTCTATGATTGCTATGTGCCGATCATCCGGGCGGCCGGGGCGGTGCCCGTGCCGGTCCGGCTGCAGCCGCCGGACTGGCGCCTGCCGGCCGGCGAACTGGCGGCGGCCTTCGGCCCGCGCACCAAGCTCCTCGTTCTGAACACGCCGATGAATCCGACCGGCAAGGTCTTCACCGCGGCGGAACTCGGCCTGATCGCCGATCTCCTGCGCGCCCGCGACGCTTATGCCCTGTGCGACGAGGTCTATGAGCATCTGGTCTTTTCGGGCGCCGGGCACCTGCCGCTCGCCGGCCTCGACGGGATGCGGGAGCGCTGCATCCGGGTCGGCTCGGCCGGCAAGACCTTCTCCCTGACCGGCTGGAAGGTCGGCTATCTGAGCGGGCCGGCGGCGCTGATCGGCACCGTCGCCAAGGCCCATCAATTCCTGACCTTCACCACGCCGCCGGGCCTTCAGATCGGCGTCGCCGCCGGCCTGGCCAAGGACGATTCCTATTTCACCGGGCTGGCCGCCGGCCTCGAAGCGAAGCGCGACCGGCTGCGGGCCGGGCTCCGCGCCGTCGGCTTCCAAACCCTGCCGGTCGACGGCAGCTATTTCGTCACCGCCGATGTCCGGGGGGTCGGCCCGGACCTGCCCGACGACGATTATTGCCGCTGGCTCACCGCGACCATCGGTGTCGCCGCCGTGCCGGTCAGCGCTTTCTATATGGCGGACGACCCGCCGCGGCACCTGATCCGTTTCTGCTTCTGCAAGCGCGACGAGGTCCTGGACGCCGCGGTGGAACGCTTGCGTCGCGGGCTTCAGACAGCCGCTTGACGGGCAGGCCGTCACAGCGTATACGCACGGCCTCTGTGGCGGGCGTAGCTCAGTTGGTTAGAGCGCCAGATTGTGGCTCTGGAGGTCGTGGGTTCGAGACCCATCGCTCGCCCCAGTTTTCCTGAAATTGCTGTTTCTTCGTGCCGTCCGCGGTCCTGGCCTCGCTGCCAGTAGTGCGGGCCGCCGTGGCAGCCGCCGTGCGGCCAGCCCAGAAGAAGCCAGGCCAATCCCGATAGTGACGGGCGGGGCCGGCACCGGACCGGGCGAGAGGGCCGCGCAATCCGCCCGGCAGGCGCGACTTGGCCCTGACTGCGGAAGCAGCGGATCGGCGCCGCACGGAAAATCGCTGCTGCGATGCGGCGGGTGCTCGCTGGCGCGCGGGGCTCGTGGTAGTGAAGCAGCGGGCCCGGCCGGCCCGGACTTCGAGGTGATGCTCGATGGAAGACCTGACCCGTACCCCCTTCGTCGAACTGCCCGAGCGGCGGGACGGTATCGTCTTCTCGTTCCATTTCGCCGATGGCAAGCCGAGCCGGCTGACCGGCTGGAAGGCGGTCGAATCGGCCGTGGCCGAGGATCGCGGCTTCGTCTGGCTGCATCTCGACCTCTCGGCCCGCCAGGCGCGCGACTGGATTGCCCAGGCCCCCATGGTGCCGGACGAACTGCGCGAGGAACTGGGGGCGAGCGACGTGCGCACCCGCCTCGAACATCACCAGGGCACGCTGTTCGGTGTCTTCACCGACATGCAATACGACATCGACCCGGACCTCACCGAGATTTCGAGCGTGCGCATCTTCGGCTCGGCCCGGCTCGTGGTCTCGGCCCGGCGGCATCCCTCGCGCTCGATGGACCGGCTGCGCCGTGAGGTGATGGACGGCAGGGCGTTCCGCGGCACGGCGGACCTGGTCGCCACCATGATCACCGTGCTCGGCGAGACGGTCGAGATGGCGGTGGTCGAGCTGATCGTCTCGCTCGACGAGATCGAGGACAAGTTGCTTCAGGGCGGCAATGCCGAGGCGCGGGAAGACCTGGGCGCCATCCGCCGCTTCGCCGTCCGCCTGCACCGCCATCTGGCGCTGAAGCGGCGTGCCGTGTTCCAGGTCTGCGCCCGCCCGCCCGCCTTCTTCGACGAGGAGGATTCCCACGATCTCCGCGATGCGATCGAACAGCTCGGCATCGTGGTCGACGACCTCCTCTCTGTCCAGGAACGGGCCAAGCTCCTTTATGAAGAGATGGCGGCACAACAGGCGGAAGAGGCGAACAAGAACCTGCTGATCCTCTCGGTGCTGACCGCGGTCTTCATGCCGATGACGCTGATCACCGGCATCTTCGGTATGAATGTGGGCGGTCTGCCCTGGCTCGACCAGCACGGTGGCTTCGCCTGGACCATGGTGCTGATGTTCGGGGTCGGCCTCGGGGCCTATGTGCTGCTCAGGCGGATGCGCTTTTTCTGATGACCGGACCGCTGCCCATCCATCCCCTGGTCTATTATTCGCCGCCGCTCCGTGTCGTCGCCGCGGAAGGCGCGGAATGGACCTTCGATACGCTGGTGGTGGAGCGGGGCGGCAAGGCCAGGCGCCTGCCCGGCCTCGTCCACATCCCCGAGGCGGAGGGCGGACGCAAGGCCTGCGCCGCCCATGTCATCGCCCAGATGCGGGTCGACCGCGAGGCGGCGCGGCGGCGCGGGGCAGGGGCGGTCGGCCTGGTCGCGGTCGTCGACCTCGCCTCCTGGGAAGATCTCTGCCTCGCCTACGGCCAGGCGCCGAGCAAGGAAAAGCCTTGATGAGCAGCCTCGACTTCGCCCTGATCCGCCACGGCCAGCAGGCGGCCGGCTTCGACGCCGATCCCGATCCCGGGCTGAATGCGGTCGGCGACCTCCAGGCCGAGGCCATGGCCGAAGCGTTGGGAGAGGCCGGCGGCCGGCTGCTCTATGCGAGCCCGCTGCGCCGGGCGCGGCAGACGGCGGCGGCGATCGAGCGGCGCTGGGGCGTTGCCGCCGTGATCGAGCCTCGTGTCGCCGAAGTGCCCACGACAGGCATGAGCCTCGAAGCGCGTGGCGAGTGGCTGAACCATTTCCTGCAGGAGACCTGGGAGGCCCAGCCGCCCACCCTGCGCACTTGGCGCGACAGTATCGCTGATCTCCTGCTGAACCTGCCGGGGCCTGCCGTGATCGTCAGCCATTTCGTGGTGGTCAATGCCGTGGTCGGGCTCGCCACCGGCGATCACCGGGTCACACCTTCGATGCCGGACCACTGCTCGATCAACCGTTTCCGGGTCGAGGACGGGCGCCTCCATCTGATCGAAAAGGGCGCCCAGCGGCGCACGGTGGTGGGGTGACGGGAATGCGCGATCACAGCCTGCTCACCGTCGCCGAAATGGGCCGGGCCGACCGGCTCACCATCGAGGGCGGCACGCCCGGCCTGGAGCTGATGGAAAACGCCGGCCGCGCCGTCGCCCAGGCGATCGTGGCGCGCTGGCACGCGCAGCCGACCGTGGTGCTCTGCGGACCCGGCAACAACGGCGGCGACGGCTGGGTCGTGGCCCGTCTGCTCGCCGCCTACGGCTTCCAGGTGACGGTCGCCAGCATGGTCGGGCGCGAGGCGCTGAAGGGCGATGCCGCGGCCATGGCGGCGAAATGGACCGGGCCGGTGGTGCCGCTCGGCCCGGAGGCCCTGGTGGGCAAGAGCCTGGTGGTCGACGGCATTTTCGGCGCCGGTCTGGCCCGGCCGGTGGACGATAGGGTGGCGGCGGTGATCGCGACGGCCAAGCCTGGGCGGGCGGTCGTGGCGATCGATCTTCCCTCGGGCGTCAACGGCGATACCGGGGCGGTGCTGGGTGCCGCCTTCGAGGCCGATCTGACGGTCACCTTCTTCCGGGCCAAGCCAGGGCATTTCCTCTTTCCCGGCCGGGCCAAGGCGGGCCGACTGGTGGTCGCCGACATCGGCATCTCGCCGGAGTGCCTGGCCGAGATCGGGCCGCTGCACGCCGAGAACACGCCCGCCCTGTGGGCGGCGCATTTCCCCCTGTTGCGCCAGGACGGCCACAAATACGACCGCGGCCATGCCGTGGTGCTGGCGGGCGGGCCGCTCAACACCGGGGCGGCGCGGCTCGCCGCCCGGGCGGCGCTGCGCACCGGCGCGGGCCTGGTCACCGCGGTCGGCCATCCAGCCACCGCGGCGGTGCTGGCCGGCCATCTGACCGCGGTCATGGTGGCCGCGATCGACGGGCCGGCCGGCCTCGCCCGCCTGCTCGAAGATCGGCGCAAGAATGCCGTGGTGATCGGTCCCGCCGCCGGTGTCGGCGACGAGACCTTCGAGGCCAGCCTGGCCGCGCTGAAATCCGGCGCCGCCGTGGTACTGGACGCCGACGCCCTGACCTCGGCCAAGGGCCGGGCCGGGGCGCTGTGGGCGGCACGCAAGGGCGAATTGGTTCTGACCCCGCACGACGGCGAATTCGCCCGCGTCTTCCCGGAGCTGGCCGACCTGCCGTCGCGCGCCGCCCGCGCCCGGGCGGCGGCCCAGGTTTGCGGCGCGGTCGTCTTGCTCAAGGGGGCCGACAGTTGTGTCGCCGCGCCCGACGGACGGGTGGCGATCAACGCCAATGCCCCGCCCACCCTGGCCACGGCCGGTTCGGGCGACGTCCTGGCCGGGATTGTCGCCGGCCTGCTGGCCCAGGGCGTGCCGGCGTTCGAGGCCGCCGCCGCCGCCTGCTGGCTGCACGGTGCCGCCGCAGAAGGCTTCGGGCGGGGGTTGATCGCCGAGGATCTGGTCGAACGCCTGCCGATCGCCCTCGGACATGCCGAAAACCACTTGCAGGCAATGGGTCAGGCGAGCTAAATCCCGCATCCACCATGGGCCGCGACGGCAGGACCGGCGCGGCGGACATCCAAGCGGGCGTGGTGGAATTGGTAGACACGCCAGATTTAGGTTCTGGTGGCGTAAGTCGTGGGGGTTCAAGTCCCTCCGCCCGCACCAGAGTGATCCCGGAAGCCAGAGAACCCCGGAAGAAAGAGCGATGAACGTAACCGAGACCGCCGCCGACGGCCTGAAGCGCGAATTCCTGATCAGCATCGGGGCGGCCGCCATCGACGCCGAAGTGCAGGCCAAGTTGCAGGATCTGGCGACCAAGATCCGTATGCCCGGCTTCCGGCCCGGCAAGGTGCCGATGAGCCTGGTCGCCAAGACCCACGGCGAGGCGGCGCTCGGCGAAGTGCTGCAGCAGAAGGTGAACGAGTCGATCCAGTCGACCCTCGCCGAGAAGAACCTGCGCCCGGCGACCGAGCCCAAGGTCGAAGTGACCAAGGCCGGCAAGGGCGAAGACCTGGAATTCAAGCTGGCGATCGAAGTCCTGCCCGATTTCGAGCCGGCCGACGTCAAGGAAATCAGTCTCGAGAAGCTGGTCGCCCCCGTGGCCGACGAAGAGGTCGAGACCATGCTGAAGGGCTTCGCCGACCAGCGTAAGAACTATGTCCTCGAAGAAGGCCGCACCGCCAAGGAAGGCGACTCGCTGACCATCGACTTCGTCGGTCGTGTCGACGGCGAAGTCTTCGAGGGCGGCTCGGCCGACGGCGTCGACCTGGTGATCGGCTCCGGCCGCTTCATCCCGGGCTTCGAAGAGCAGCTCATGGGGTCCAAGGCGGGCGACATCGTGAAGGTGAACGTGACCTTCCCGGCCGACTACGGCGCCAAGGAACTGGCCGGCAAGGACGCCGTCTTCGACGTCGAGGTGAAGGAAGTGAAGATCGCCGCCGAAGTGGTGATCGACGACGAATTCGCCAAGGGCTTCGGTCTCGACGACCTGGAAGCGCTGAAGAAGGCGATGCGCGAGCAGATCGAGCGCCAGCACGCCCAGATGACCCGTCAGCGCCTGAAGCGCGACCTGCTGGACGCCCTGGCCGACCGCCACGACTTCCCGGTGCCGGAAGGCCTGGTCGAGATCGAAGTGGCGCAGATCACCCGCCAGATGGGCGACGGCGAGACCGAGGAAACCCCGGACGAGGCCAAGAAGGCCGAGCTGGCCGCGGAATTCCGCCCGATCGCCGAGCGCCGCGTGCGCCTCGGCCTGCTGCTGGCCGAGGTCGGCCGCCGCAACAACATCCAGGTCAAGGCCGAGGAAGTGAACCGCGCGATCATGGACGAGGCCCGCCGCTGGCCCGGTCAGGAACGCGAGGTGATCGAGTTCTTCCGCAAGAACGAGCAGGCCCAGGCCCAGCTCCGCGCGCCGATCTACGAGGACAAGGTCGTCGACTTCATGCTCGAACTGGCCCAGACGACCGAGAAGGAAGTCTCCCTCGACGAGCTGCGCAAGGACCCGGACGAAGCGGCCGAGTCGGCCGCCGCCTGATCGGCGACCACGGATACGACTGTCGGATGGCCGGGCTTCTGCCCGGCCATCGTGCTTTCGGGATCGCCGTGCACCTTCTTGAAATTGCCACGACGCGTCGCGAGATGCTAAGCCGGTGAGGACAGCCCCGGACCGGTGGGCGGTGCGGGGGCAGAAGACGAGGCGATGATGCGGGACCCTTACGAATTCACCATGAACACGCTGGTGCCCATGGTGGTCGAGCAGACGGCGCGGGGCGAGCGGGCCTTCGACATCTACTCGCGGCTGCTGAAAGAGCGAATCATTTTCCTGGTCGGCCCGGTGAACGACGCGGTGTCGTCGCTGATCACCGCCCAGCTCCTGTTCCTGGAAGCCGAAAATCCGAAGAAGGACATCGCCCTCTATATCAATTCGCCGGGCGGCGTCGTCACTTCGGGCCTCGGCATCTACGACACGATGCAGTACATCAAGCCGAAAGTCTCGACCGTGTGCTTCGGCCAGGCCTGCTCGATGGGCTCGCTGCTGCTGGCCGCCGGCGCGCCGGGCCTGCGCATCGCGCTGCCCAATTCGCGCATCATGGTGCACCAGCCCTCCGGCGGCGCCCAGGGCCAGGCGACCGACATCGAGATCCAGGCGCGCGAAATCCTGGCGCTGCGTAAGCGGCTCAATGAGATCTACGTCCAGCACACCGGCCAGCCGGTCGAGAAGATCGAGCAGGCGCTGGAGCGCGACAACTTCATGACCGCCGACCAGGCCAAGGATTTCGGCCTGATCGATCAGGTCTATACCGCCCGCCCGGACCCGGAGGCGGACAAGGCTGCGGCCTGACGCCGCGGTACCGCCATGCGCGGGGCGAGGGGTGGCCATGACCTTTCGCCCCGCAGCGGGCCAAATGTTTGCCTTGAAGCAATCCCTTTGCGAATAAACATCACTTGATAGCCGGCGCTTCGCCGTGCTCGTATCGGGACATGGTGGGCACCGTAGCGGTGCCTGACTCGCGCCCCGTCGGGCCGGGCCGTCGCCGCGCAGAACCTCATGCGCTTCTCGGCGCTCGCCGTCCCTCGGACCAAAAGGCTCTTGTGCGCTGCACAAAAAGGCTTTTACGATCGGGGCGGCGGGGAATGGGATGGAGTGAAGATGACCAAGCTCAGCGGCAGCGACTCCAAAAACACCCTGTACTGCTCCTTCTGCGGGAAGAGCCAGCACGAGGTGCGCAAGCTCATTGCCGGCCCGACCGTTTTCATCTGCGATGAATGCGTCGAGCTGTGCATGGACATCATCCGCGAGGAACACAAGTCGACCCTGGTGAAGGGACGCGAAGGCGTGCCCACCCCGCAGGACATCTGCCGGGTGCTGGACGACTACGTGATCGGCCAGTTCCATGCCAAGCGGGTGCTCTCGGTCGCGGTGCATAACCACTACAAGCGGCTCAGCCACGCGACCAAGAACAACGACGTCGAACTCGCGAAGTCGAACATCCTCCTGGTCGGGCCGACCGGCTGCGGCAAGACTCTGCTGGCGCAGACTCTCGCCCGCATCCTGGACGTGCCCTTCACCATGGCCGATGCGACCACGCTGACCGAGGCCGGCTATGTCGGCGAGGACGTCGAGAACATCATCCTGAAGCTGCTCCAGGCGGCCGACTACAATGTCGAGCGGGCGCAGCGCGGCATCGTCTACATCGACGAGGTCGACAAGATCAGCCGCAAGTCCGACAACCCGTCGATCACGCGGGACGTCTCGGGCGAAGGCGTGCAGCAGGCCCTGCTGAAGATCATGGAAGGCACGGTCGCCAGCGTGCCGCCGCAAGGCGGGCGCAAGCATCCCCAGCAGGAATTCCTGCAGGTGGACACGACCAACATCCTGTTCATCTGCGGCGGCGCCTTCGCCGGCCTCGAGAAGATCATCGCGGGCCGCCGGCAGGGCAAGTCGATCGGCTTCGGCGCCGAGGTGAAGGGGCCGGACGATCGTGGCACGGGCGAGATCCTGAAGGACGTCGAACCCGAGGATCTGCTGAAATTCGGCCTGATCCCCGAATTCGTCGGCCGTCTGCCGGTGATCGCCACGCTGAACGACCTCTCGGAAGAGGCGCTGGTCGAGATCCTGTCGGTGCCGAAGAACGCGCTGCTCAAGCAGTATCAGCGCCTGTTCGAGATGGAGGACACCAAACTGTCCTTCACCGAGGACGCGCTGAAGGCCGTCGCCCGCAAGGCGATCGCCCGCAAGACCGGCGCCCGCGGGCTTCGTTCGATCATGGAGAGCATCCTGCTCGAAACCATGTTCGAACTGCCCACGCTGAACGGGGTCGAGGAAGTGGTGGTCAACGCCGAAGTGGTGGAAGGCCGTGCTCGTCCCCTCTACTCCTACGCCGAGCGGCGCGAAGACAAGGCCAGCGGTGCCTGACGGCGGCGCATACGAAGGCTTTACCGGCGCCCCCCTTGAACCGGGGCGCCGGACCCCTCATTTCGTTAATAATTCAAGTCGCCATCCGGTCCGTCCTCCCCTGGTCCGCCGCATGTCGATCGGAAGCCTGTCCCCCCAGAGGGCGACGGGACCGGCGCCTGTTGTCTGGGCCGGTTCCATTCGGCCCATAACGAAAGACAGCCCATGAGCAAGAGTATCGAGCCAGGCCAGCTCCAGACCTATGCGGTGTTGCCGCTTCGGGACATCGTCGTCTTTCCCCACATGATCGTGCCGCTCTTCGTGGGGCGCGAGAAGTCGGTCAAGGCGCTCGAAGATGTCATGAAGGACGACAAGCAGATCCTGCTGGTCGCCCAGCGGAACGCCGCCCAGGACAATCCGACGGAAAAGGACGTCTATGACGTCGGCACCGTCGCCTCGGTCCTGCAACTCCTGAAACTGCCCGACGGCACCGTGAAGGTGCTGGTCGAAGGCAGCGCGCGTGCCCGCATCACCGACTTCGTCGAGAACGAAGCCTTCTTCCAGGCCCATGCCCGCATGGTGCCGGACGAAGACAGCGACAAACGCGAGATCGACGCGCTGGCCCGCTCCGTCGTTTCGCAGTTCGAGCAGTATGTGAAGCTGAACAAGAAGGTGCCGCCCGAGGTCCTGGTCTCGGTCAACCAGATCGACGACCCGTCGAAGCTGGCCGACACCGTCGCCTCGCATCTCGCCACCAAGGTCTCGGACAAGCAGGAAGTGCTGGAGATCACCAAGATCTCCGAGCGCCTGGAAAAGGTCTACGGCCTGATGGAAGGCGAGATCGGTGTGCTGCAGGTCGAGAAGAAGATCCGCAGCCGCGTGAAGCGCCAGATGGAGAAGACCCAGCGCGAGTATTATCTGAACGAGCAGCTGAAGGCGATCCAGAAGGAGCTGGGCGAGGGCGAGGAAGGCCGTGACGAAGTGGCCGAGATCGAGGAGCGGGTGCGCAAGACCAAGCTCTCGAAGGAAGCCCGCGAGAAGGCCACGGCCGAGATCAAGAAGCTGCGCTCGATGAGCCCGATGTCCGCGGAAGCGACGGTCGTGCGCAACTACCTCGACTGGATGCTGTCCATTCCGTGGGGCAAGAAGTCCAAGATCAAGAAGGACATCCGCGAAGCCCAGAAGGTGCTGGACGCCGACCACTACGGCCTCGACAAGGTCAAGGAACGGATCCTCGAATATCTGGCCGTGCAGCAGCGCGCGACCAAGGTGAAGGGCCCGATCCTCTGCCTCGTCGGCCCGCCCGGCGTCGGCAAGACCTCGCTCGGCAAGTCGATCGCCAAGGCCACGGGCCGGCAGTTCATCCGCATGTCGCTGGGCGGCGTGCGCGACGAGGCCGAGATCCGCGGTCATCGGCGGACCTATATCGGCTCCATGCCCGGCAAGATCATCCAGGCCATGAAGAAGGCCAAGGCGAACAACCCGCTGTTCCTCCTCGACGAGATCGACAAGCTCGGCCAGGACTTCCGCGGCGACCCGTCCTCGGCCCTGCTCGAAGTGCTGGATCCGGAGCAGAACGCGACCTTCGCCGACCACTATCTCGAGGTGGACTACGACCTGTCGGACGTCATGTTCGTCACCACGGCGAACTCGCTCCGTATGCCGCAGCCGCTCCTGGACCGCATGGAGATCATCCGCATCGCCGGTTACACGGAAGATGAGAAGATCGAGATCGCCAAGCGGCACCTGATCGGCAAGCAGGTCGAGCAGCATGGCCTGAAGGCCGGCGAATGGGCGATCACCGACGAGGCCCTGCGTGACTTGGTGCGTTACTACACGCGCGAGGCCGGCGTGCGCAACCTGGAGCGGGAAATCGCGAATCTGACCCGCAAGGCGATCCGCGAGATCCTGCAGGACGGCGTCAAGTCGATCACGGTCACCCCGGAGAATCTCGAGAAGTATGCCGGTGTGCGCCGGTTCCGCTTCGGCGAGATCGACGAGGAGGATCAGGTCGGCGTCGTCACCGGCCTGGCCTGGACCGAGGTCGGCGGCGAGTTGCTGCAGATCGAGTCGGTGCTGCTGCCCGGCAAGGGCAAGGTGACCACCACCGGCAAGCTCGGCGACGTGATGCAGGAATCGATCTCGGCCGCGACGTCCTACGTGCGCAGCCGGGCGGTCTCCTTCGGTATCAAGCCGACCGCCTTCGAGAAGAGCGACATCCACGTCCACGTGCCGGAAGGGGCGACCCCGAAGGACGGCCCCTCGGCCGGTGTGGGCATGGTGACCTCGATCGTCTCGGTGCTGACTCAGATCCCGGTCCGGCGCGACATCGCCATGACCGGCGAGATCACGCTGCGCGGCCGGGTCTTCCCGATCGGCGGCCTGAAGGAGAAGCTCCTGGCGGCGCTGCGCGGCGGCATCAAGACGGTGCTGATCCCGAAGGACAACGAGAAGGACCTGGCCGAGATCCCGGACAATGTGAAGTCCGGCCTCGAAATCGTGCCGGTCTCGACCGTGGACGAAGTGCTGGCCCGGGCGCTGACCCGCCCGGTCGAGCCGATCGAATGGTCGCCGGAGCCGGAAGTGAAGCCGGCGCCCGAAGTGAAGGCCGACGTGGACAGCCTGGTCACCCACTGACCCTGTCCTGACGCGGAAGGCGCCGCCGGTGAGAGCCGGCGGCGCCTTTCTTTTGGGTGGCCTTCCGGTCCCCGGCTCCGGCGGGGAAGGGGGCCGAGGGAGGGGGCGCCGCGCCGGCCGCGCTGCGATCGCCATTCTCTGCCCGGCGAACGGCGGATTTCCGCGGTTTTTACTTTGACGGCCCGGGGGGGCGCTCTTAAGATCGCGGCGATTCTGGCGATGTGTCGGCTGGAACAGACAACCTCATAAAGGGGGCGAGAGTGGCTAACAAGAACGACCTCATCGCGGCGGTGGCCGAGTCGGCCGGTCTTTCCAAGGCGGATGCGGGCAGGGCGGTGGACGCCGTGTTCGAAGCGATCACCGATGCGCTGAAGAAGGGCGACGACGTTCGCCTGGTGGGTTTCGGCACCTTCGACGTGGTGAAGCGCGAAGCCTCCGAAGGCCGCAATCCGCGGACGGGCGAGAAGATCGAGATCCCGGCTTCCAAGCAGCCGAAGTTCCGCCCTGGCAAGGGCCTGAAGGACGCACTGAATTGATGGAACGGCCGCTCACGCGGCCGTTCGACTTCAGCCGGCCGCGCCAAGGCGCGGCCGGTCTTGTTTCGGGGCCCCGCCAAGGGGCTTCCATGGGCGGGCGATTAGCTCAGCGGTAGAGCATCTCGTTTACACCGAGAGGGTCGGCGGTTCGAAACCGTCATCGCCCACCATTCCGGCCGCAGAAGCGGCCGGGCCATCCTGTTTTTTGGCCGCGAAGGCGGCCGGGCCACCCTGTTTTTGGGCCGCGAAGGCGGCCGGGCGCCTCACGTCATCTGATAGCGGCGCACTTCCTGCACCACCATCTTGTGCTTCACCTGATAGTCGCGCATCAGCTGGGTGAACATGGCGGTCACCTCGAAGGCGTCGCCGCTGAATTCGCCTTCGTTCGGGTCGAAGATGTGAACCTCCGGCATTTTCGCCGTGAACTGGTCGGCGAGGGGGCGGCTCGCGCTGATCTGGCCGACCTTCATCGCCTTCATCATGGAAACCTCGATCGAGGCGCCGGCGATGGCATGGCCGCCGCCGCCCACGAATCGCAGCGACCAGGAGGCGGTCGCCATCGCGCCCTTGATGTCGCGCATGATGAGTCGGACCATGTCGTCGACTGTGTGAATGCGGCCGATGTCGTCGATCTTCATGTCGACGATCGTCTTGTCGGCATCGATGGCGAGGCCCAGGCTTTGGCCCATGGCCTTGCGGCTGTCGACGGCGCCCGCGGTCTTGCGCATCGCATTGTATTTCTGCTGGTACTTCATGGCGTCGGCGAAGACGTCGACCCGTTTCAGCGTGGCCAAGCGGTCCTCGGGGGATTCGGTCGGGTTGCTGCGAATCCGGCGGATCCAATGGTCGCACAGCGAGGCGCAGATGCCGTTGCGCAGGTCGCGGTCGGTGGTCCTCTCGTCCAGCAGGTCGCCCTGGCTGAATTTGACGAATTTCATCTCTCTTCCCCTCGCGGCCCGTCCCCGCTGGCTTCGGAGTGTGACGCAGCCCGCTCTTCCGGTCGATGACGAGCGTCACTGAAATCGGCTTCCGAAAGATGCTTGACACCCATGTGGGGGGCCAGTACAAGGGCGGCCTTCGTTGGTCGAGCGGGTGTAGCTCAGTTGGTTAGAGCGCCGGCCTGTCACGCCGGAGGTCACGGGTTCGAGCCCCGCCACTCGCGCCACCACGAAGTCAGAGAAGCCGCCGTCCCCCTGGGTCGGTGGCTTTTTCTTTGCTCCGGCAGATGCGCCGCTAAACTATACAACTAGACTCTATGTGTATAGTTGCCTAGGCTGTTTCCAACGCCGTTCACAGGCTGGGGGGAACATGCTCGATCTGCATCCGAATCTGGGCCGGCCCGCGACGGGCACGCGGAAATGGGTCTACCGGCTGTCGCTCCTGCTGACGCTCGCCTTTGCGGGCGGTGCCTATCTGCTGGTGGCGGCGGGGATCATTCCCGGCACGCCGATCGACGTCTGGTCGTCCTGGGTCATCCTGGGCGTTCTCTTCGTGCCCTTCATGGCACTCATGGACGGTGCCGGGGCGAAGCGGAGCCGGCTCGAGAAATGGTCGGAGTTCGGCTTCGTCTGGCTGCTCGTCTCCGGCATCGCCCAGACTTTCTGGGAGCTGCCCTGGTTCTTCCTGGACCTGACCGGCCTCGTCCACAATATCGGGCCGGATGACGGCTATCTCTGGGCCTGGTGGGTCTATGGCGGCGCGGACACGCGCTACATCACCTCGAATCCGACCATCGCCGGCCTCGAATTCATGGCCGGCTTCTCCGGTCCCTTCGAGCTCGCCGCCTGGTATCTCTACAAATACGGGCGGGGCCTGCAGGACAAGATCAAGGCCTGCTGGATGGCGCTGATCATCGGCGTCGGCCTGACCTATATGACCGGCGTCTTCTTCGTCGCCGAATGGCATGTCGGCTGGGTCCACATCCAGCAGGGCGGGCTCGGCTTCTGGCTCAAGTTCGTCGGCCTGAACGTGCCTTGGATCGTCGCCCCGGCAATCGCCATCCCGGCGGCCATGCTCGAACTGGCCCATCTCTACCGCGTCCAGGGCTTCGAGGCGGCGATGCGGGCGGGGGCGGGCGATCAGGCCGCCCGGCCGGCCCGGGCGGCCTGACCATGGCCCTGGCGGCCCTTCCGGCGGCCCCGAAGGGCGAAGCCTCGACGCGCCAGCAGATCGTCGAGGCCGCCCTTCGCTGCATCCTCAAGTTCAGCATCGAGAAGGCCGGCATCAGCGACATCGCTCGCGAGGCCGGACTGACCCGTGCCACCGTCTACAGCTATTTCCCGAGCAAGGAGGAGGTGCTCCACGCCGCCCTGATGCAGGTGGTGGGCGACTTCGTGGCCGACCTGGCGCACCACCTCGAAGCCTTCGAGGCGCCCGCCGAACGCCTGTCGGAAGCCCTTGTGCATATCTGCATCGAGATCCCCCGCAATCCCTATCTGCGGATCATCAACGAGCCCCATATGGCGGCCCAGGTCTATGGCAAGACCCTGACCTCGCCCGAAGGCACGGCGATCCGCCTGCAACTGCTCGACATGATTCTCCAGGGCAGCGCCGGGCCACTCGAACCCCTGTGCGAGATCTATACGCGCATGATCGTTTCCATGCTCACCATGCGGGACGCCCATCCGAAGGGGGCTGACGATCTGCGCCGCTTCTTCCGGCCGCTGGTCGGCCTCGCCGTCCCCCTGACGGCCGGAATCGGGGCGCCCTGAGGGCTTTTCCCCGCGAGCTGGACGCATTTTCCCGGCAAGGCCGGTTCTGCAACCGATTAGACTTTTGTCTCAAGCCACTAGGCGTCTCGTTGCGTCGCGATAGGAAGACGCGCTTTGGGCTGGACCGATCACTTTCTTTGCGATAATCCCCCACCTATACTCCCTCGGTCGAAAGGGGTTGGCTTGGGCTCGTGGGGCGTTCCCGTGCGGGAATCGCGCCATCGGTCCCATATGTCAGTCCCGCTGACCTTTCCTCGCGCTTGGTGGGTCTCGCATGGACGAGTTGCTCAGGGAATATCTCCCGATCCTGATTTTCATCGGGGTCGCACTGGCTTTGTCGATCGCGATGATCGTCGCCTCGCTGGTCGCCGGCGAACAGAAACCCGACGTCGAGAAGCTCTCGGCCTACGAATGCGGTTTCGACGCCTTCTCCGACGCTCGTGGCCGTTTCGACGTCCGCTTCTACCTGGTGTCGATCCTCTTCATCATCTTCGACCTCGAAGTCGCCTTCCTGTTCCCCTGGGCGATCTCGCTCGGCGATATCGGCACTTTTGGCTTCTGGTCGATGATGGTGTTCCTGGGCGTCCTGACCGTCGGCTTCGCCTATGAATGGAAGAAAGGGGCTCTCGAATGGGAGTGATCACCAAGGACACCCCGGCCGCACCGGTCAAGGACCCGTTCTTCACCGATATTTCGGACGAGCTGGGCGACAAGGGCTTCCTGGTCACCAACCTGGACGCCCTGGTCAATTGGGCCCGTACGGGTTCGCTCTGGTGGATG